>TARA_R110002072_G_scaffold99563_1_pt1 | contig 17683 bp, 13 predicted proteins | sample TARA_R110002072 | Tara Oceans TARA_R110002072 (sample SAMEA4397118) | marine metagenome | biome: Polar Biome; feature: [SRF] surface water layer (ENVO:00010504); material: water (ENVO:00002006), including particulate matter (ENVO:01000060) such as... | depth 5 m | reverse complement strand
AGATTACCGCCGGCAGAGTCGCCACCAAGATAAATTCGCTCAGCTATCGCAAGCCCCTCCGGACCGTTTTGCAATATCCATCGATACGCCATCCGACAATCCTCCACGCCCGCAAGGCGACGGTTTTCCGGCATCAGTCGATAGTCGATAACCAGCACCGCCGCGTTGGCCTCCCGGGAGAAGCTGCTGGTGATGTTGCGATGACTGGTAGGGCTGCCCATAACAAAAGCGCCCCCATGAATATACAAAGCCCGCCTGGTGAGGCTAACCCCTGGAGCCATTACCCACTCTGCTTTCATTCCGGCGATATGGGTCGGGACAACCTCAGCCTGAATGTCCTGGTTAGCAGCGATTCCATCCATGTACTGTCGCATCAAACCCAGGCGCTCACTGCGGGGCGCCCGTTGAATAGGCCCCATACCCGAGGCCAGGGACGCCACCACCTCCTCGTGCTCCTCGTCGGTGCCGTTCCCACCCAAAAAACTCTGCCCGGCGGGAGCGTCATAGCGCTCTAGCTTCTCCGGTCGAAGATAGAACAGCGTGATTACGGCTATTGCCGCCAAAATCCAAAACAACCACATTACTTGATCTACTCCTATCCGGTGAACGTTAGCAGAGTGACATTAAGCCGAACTGCGGCACTGCATACAAGACCGAGTGGAAAGAGGATATAGGCCCGCACCTCAGCAGGCCACCGGTTTAGCTTGTCACTGTCACCACAATTTAGGTAGCATGCTAACCGCGTATTGATAATAAAATCACGGAGTCAGTCTATGTCTGAGTATTTTTCTCTTCCACCTCTGTTGGGCCTGGGAGGCCTGATCATCGCCTTTCTCATTTACCTCGTTATGACTCGCTATGAGGCTGGTGACGGTGTGGTGAAAAAGATTGGCGATCAAATTCACCTCGGCGCAATGGTATTTATGCACCGGGAATACAAAATGCTGGGCATTTTCGCGTTAGTCCTGCTAATCGGCATTTACGTTTCCCCATTGGGGCTGAACACTGCAATTGCCTTTGTTGCGGGCGCAATGTCCTCTGCAACTGCCGGCTACCTTGGGATGTTCGCTGCCACTAAAGCGAACGTACGTACCGCAGTGGCCGCACACGATCACGGCCAGGACAGGGCCCTGGCTGTTGCATTTTACGGTGGCTCGGTAATGGGCCTGTGTGTTGCTTCGCTGGGTTTGGTCGGGCTGGGAGGCGTCTATTGGTATTTCGGTGGTGACCCAGAAACCGCCCATGCCATTCATGGGTTTGGCATGGGTGCGTCAGTTGTCGCATTGTTCTCACGGGTAGGCGGCGGTATTTTCACCAAGAGCGCGGACGTTGGCGCCGACCTGGTGGGTAAGATTGAGGCTGGTATACCTGAAGATGACCCCCGCAACCCGGGTGTAATTGCAGATAACGTCGGTGATAACGTCGGTGATATTGCCGGTATGGGTTCGGATATTTTCGAGTCCTATTGTGGCTCCATGATTGCCTGTATTGCTATTGCATCCACCATGGCGGTAGGAATACGAAATGAAATGATGTTTCTGCCTCTGGCTCTGGCCAGTATCGGCTTGCTGGCTTCCATCTGCGGTATTGGTATTGTTCGCGCCAGATCCGGCGCAGCGCCGGAAGTAGCGCTGCGTACCGGCACTATGCTGGCGCCAGTAATCTTCGTTGCAATCGCCTGGTTCCTGATGGCTGAAATGGGTATCGAGTCGAATGTATGGTGGTCCGTGGTCAGTGGTGCGGTTGGCGGGGTCTTTATTGGCCTGATCACCGAGTACTACACCGGCGGCGCGCCGGTGAAAAAGATTGCCAAATCCGGTGAAACCGGAGCAGCCACTGTCATGATCACCGGTCTGGCGGTCGGCATGCAGTCTGTTGTGCTGCCTGTTCTATTTCTCGCTTCTATTATTTGGATCTCCACGGAGCTATCAGGCTTGTATGGCGTTGGCATTGCCGCTGTCGGCATGCTGGCTACCGTAGGGATAACAATGGCGATTGACGCTTACGGTCCTGTCGCAGACAACGCTGGCGGCATTGCAGAGATGGCCGCGATGGGCGAGGAAACTCGCGCTATTACGGACGGTCTTGACGAAGTTGGCAATACCACGGCGGCCATTGGCAAGGGTTTCGCCATCGGTGCCGCTGCGCTTGCTGCTTTGGCCATCATCGCCGCGTATGTGGAGGTGGTCGAGGTGCACAATGTAGGCTTCTCGCTTGAAATAACCAACCCTATCGTGTTGGTTGGGATGTTTATCGGAGGCACTATTCCCTTTCTGATCTCTGCCATCACGATGACCGCTGTGGGCGAAGCGGCCTTCGACATGATCAACGAAATCCGCCGCCAGTTTCGAGAAATCCCGGGGCTGCTGGAGGGAACTGCTGAACCCGATACCGCCCGGTGTGTTGATATCGCCACCACCGCTGCTCTGCGCCGTATGATCCTTCCCGGCGCAATTGCTGTAGCTGCTCCCGTCCTCGTTGGCTTTGGACTGGGCGCTATCGCACTTGGCGGCATGTTGGCCGGTGCGCTCCTGGCCTGTGTGCTCATGGCACTCATGATGGCAAACGCTGGCGGTGCCTGGGATAACGCGAAGAAGTACGTCGAAAAAGGCAATCTGGGCGGCAAAGGTTCTGATACACACGCGGCCGTCGTTGTGGGTGATACTGTCGGCGATCCCTTCAAAGACACTTCAGGTCCCGCCATGAACATTCTGATCAATGTTATGGCAATTGTCAGCCTGGTTATCGCTCCCTTACTAGTAGCCTAGTAGAGAACCAACTCGGGCCAGGCACCGGGTTTATCTCCACATCGATGTGCCATCACCTTCCGGGGTGATGGCACTTTCCTCACGATTCGTTCATATTATGCTCTCTGACTCCTGCAGAGGTTTGCGTGCCAATTCTCACCGACGCCGAAAAAACTAAACTCGTGCGTATCATGAACGATCACATCCCACACACAGCGTCACTGGGAATCGAATTGCACAACGTCGTGGGTGAAGAACTCACGTTTAAAATGCCCTACCGAAAAGAACTGGTAGGCGACGCCGAAGCCGGCACCTTCCACGGTGGCGCACTCACTGTTCTATTGGATCACACTTTAGGTATGTCAACGGTGTGTAGTGACAGCATGCCGCCCTCGGTGACACCCACACTGGACCTGCGCATCGATCATTTAGGAATTGCACCACCACATGTAGATATCTATGCCACCGCAAAAGTCTACAAAGCCACACGCAAACTGATATTTGTCGAAGGTGTTGCGTATTACGATTCCAGGGACAATCCAATTGCCAGCGCAACGGGTAGCTGGGTGCGCGTAGCAGACGTCGATCTCACCTGGATATTAGGCGCCGCACAACAATGACGCTGGCAGATGTCATCCACCAGTCTCCCAGCGCTGATACGCTGAAGCTATGGTTAACAAAAGTTCCCTACGCCTGCTACTTAGGTATCAGAGCAGAGCTGCACGATAGCGAAATTCTGTTTATCTTGCCGGAGGATAAAAAATTGATTGGCAATCCATCCTTGCCAGCACTACACGGCGGCGTAGTTGGCGCATTTATGGAACAGGCAGCGGCGTTTCACCTGATCGCAAAAATGGAACAGCCATCTCTCCCAAAAATAATTAATTTTTCCCTCGATTACCTGCGTCCGGCGCGACTGCGCGATACATATGCTAGCTGTAAATTAACCCGACAGGGCCGATTCATTGCAAATGTCAGTGTTACTTCTTGGCAGGAACATATCGATAAACCTAATGCAATCGCAAGAGCGCATTTTCTTATTCCAGAACTTGAACAATAGGAGAAACAATATGGCTCGCTGGAAACGCAAAGAGCTGGAGGATGCTTTTGATAACTATCAGGTCGCTGCTTTGAAGGGCGCACAAACCAAAGACTGGACCGATTGGGCAAACTGCTTTACCGAGGACGCTTCCTATTTTGAACATCACTACGGCCGCTTCTGGGGACGCGAGAACATCATGAACTGGATTACCAAGACAATGCATGAATGGCCTGCCAGTGATATGACTGCGTTTCCGATTACCTGGTATTCCATTGACGTGAATAAGGGATGGATAATTTGCGAGGTAATGAATCGTATGACAGATTTGGGAGACGGTAAGATCTATGAGGAGCCCAATATCACCATCCTGCACTATGCTGGCAATGGTTTGTTTAAGTACGAGGAAGACGCGTACAACCCAAACAATATGGGCGTTACCATCGGTGCCTGGATAGCTGCTAAAAAAGCCCTCGAGGCGGAACAGAAGTAACCCCGTCTGACGGTGAGTAGCTCTCTCACAATGCGGAACATCGTATTGCGCTTTGACATGCGCAAAGCACCCCAATGCACTGAGACGGTTTCTGATCGCTACAGGACTGCCATTGAAATGGCCTGTTGGGCAGATCGTAACACTGTAGATGTCATAGGCCTCTCAGAACACCACAACACCTCAGACGGGTTTTTATCGGCACCGTTGCAGTTGGCCGGAATGATGGTCGCATGCACTCAGAGGGTTCGTATAAGCGTCAGCGCACTGCTGGTGCCACTGCACGACCCTGTAAGACTCGCAGAAGATATCACCCTGTTAGATCTGATCGCAGGTGGCCGCTTTACCGCCACCTGCGGGCTTGGTTACCGAAAGGTAGAATATGATAGCTTTGGGATCGATTGGAACACGCGAGGCGAGGTGTTCGATGAAAAGCTCACCGTGTTAGTACAAGCACTTAAAGGCGAAGAGTTTTACGTTAACGGCGGTCGCATGAAATTACATCCTGCGCCGATTTCACCCGTGCAAGCCCTCGTCACAGTGGGTGGTAACAGTAAAGCCGCCGCCAGGAGAGCCGCTCGCTTTGAACTCCTTTTTTGCCCGGCCATCGACGACCCGGATCTTGAAAGCGCTTATTTGAATGCCTGCAATGAACGGGGGTTTAAACACGGCTTTATAATTTCTCCACGGGAACCAGCGACTACGTTTATCAGCGAAGACCCGACGAGTTGCTGGAAGGACATTGGCGAGTATCTGATGTATGACGCCAAGGCTTACGGTGCCTGGAGACATCCTAATCGACGGGCGTATGCAGAGTCTTTTGCAGATAATATCGACGAACTGAGAACAGAGGGGAAGTACCGTGTGCTAACGCCAGAACAAGCTCTTTTGAAAATACAGGAAACGGGTTCATTGCATCTTGCTCCTCTGACCGGCGGTGTATCGAGCGACTGTGGGTGGAAGAGTTTACGACTGTTTGAAGATCGAGTGCAACCTTATATTTGAAGACCAAGAGGGATTGCTCCTGGCGTCCCATTTCGTTTCAAATACTAATAACTAGTTTAGATATATATTTATATATTGATATATAAAAGGATTATTGTTGTTACTGTTATTAGGGAGCCTTTTCTCTGTGGAGAAGCTACTTTTTCCATTTTTAATCAGTTACTTAAATCAATGAAAAGCGATAGGAAAAAGAAGGTATTAACTGGTAGAAAGCAGTGGCCTAGCAGTGTGTGAAAAGGCTTTTTCTGTGTACTCTTTTTGTTTGGATATTTTTCTGTGGAAAACCAACTAATTGATCCAAAGTTTATACCTGTTTTACCAAAGTATTTTACACTGAGTATTTTTCGGATTGAAAATAATTAATACGTGTGTGCTTTATACCTGAATAAGGTGTTAGCAGTTTTTTTACGGTGGAGAAACCGCTAAACAAGCAGTGTATTAGTTGTGGAAAATAGAGGTACTACTTGCCAATACAAAAACTGGAAAAGATAGCACCAAGTAGGTCATCACTGCTGACGGCACCGGTTATTTCTCCAAGAGAATTCTGACATTGCCGTAAATCTTCAGCTAATAGCTCACCTGCACCCGAATAAATTTGTTGTTGCCCATCCAGGAGGAACCGTTCTGCTCTTTCAAGCGCCTCAAGGTGCCGGCGTCTCGCACTGAAGCTACCGGTTGACCCTTCCGTATAACCCATACATTCCTTCAAATGCTGTTTTAGAAACTCCATGCCAGCACCGGTTTTTGCCGACAGGTCGATTATTGTTGAGTCGCCTGACTGCGACGTTCCCGGTTGGCATTCACCCAGATCACACTTGTTGCGAATCAGGGTGGTTGGGATATTACGGGACAGTATCTGACCTTTTTCTGGCCATAACGAGTCCACATCCAGGGGTTCTGTCGGCAAAGTAGTACCGTCTACCACTAAAAGAATACGATCAGCTACCTCCATTTCCGCCCATGCACGTCGAATACCTTCTCGCTCTATCTCATCGGCACCGTTTCTAAGTCCGGCGGTATCTACAATATGGAGGGGCATGCCGTCTATTTGAATATGCTCATGCAATACATCGCGGGTAGTGCCTTCGATCGAGGTAACGATGGCTGTATCGTTTCCGGAAAGAGTGTTTAGTAGACTGGACTTACCGGCGTTTGGTTTGCCGGCAATGACCAGTGTCATCCCCTCTTGAACAAGGCTCCCCTGCCTGGCTTGTGTGGCTATAGACAGGAACTGTTTAATGATGGCCTCTAGTTTTTCCTTGACCTGACCTACTTCGATAAAATCGATTTCTTCCTCGGGAAAATCAATAGCCGCTTCGATGTAGATACGCAGTTGTGTTACTTGTTCCATGAGCAAATTGATCTTTTGGGAAAATACACCTTGTAAGGATCGGCTGGCATTGACGACAGCCTGTTCGGTGGTGCTGTTGATTAGATCGGCAATGGCTTCAGCTTGTGTCAGGTCAATTTTGTCGTTGAGATACGCTCGCTGTGAGAATTCGCCAGGTAGGGCTTGTCGGGCGCCTAGTCTGCAACTTTCGCGGACAAGTAGGTCGAGAATGACTGGGCCGCCGTGGGCCTGCAGTTCCACGACGTCTTCTCCGGTGAAGGAGTGAGGCCCGGGGAAAAAAAGAGCTAGGCCGACATCTAGCGCATTGTTATCGCTGCTATGAAAGGAACAATAATGAGCGTAGCGGGGTTTTAGTTGTGTGCGGGTAATCGATGACCCTATGGTGAGCGCGTTTTCACCAGACAACCGGACGATGCCTACGCCGCCAGAACCGGAGGCGGTGGCAATTGCGACGATTGTCTCCTTGTCCATTGTGCAATTTCCTCACTCACTTATGGTGAGCGACATCAGGTCTTGGCAGCCGCGTTCTCAATCTGCCTTGTGATCACATATTGCTGTGCCATGGATAATAAGTTGTTGACCACCCAGTACAGAACCAAACCAGCTGGAAACCAGAGAAAGAAGAATGTAAACATGACCGGCATCCATTGCATAATCTTCGCCTGCATTGGATCCGGTGGCGGGGGATTGAGTTTCTGCATGTAAAACATACTCGCGCCCATCATCAACGGCAAGACAAAATAGGGGTCCATGACGGATAGATCTTTAATCCACAGAATGAAGGGAGCGTGTCTAAGTTCGACACTTTCCATCAACATCCAGTACAAGCCGATAAACACCGGCATTTGTACGAGAATGGGAAGGCAACCTCCCATAGGATTGATCTTCTCCTTCTTGTAGAGCTCCATCATCGCCTGTGATTGCTTTTGTTTGTCGTCAGCGAACTGTTCTCTTAATGCGACGAGCTTGGGCTGAACCCTGCGCATATTAGCCATAGACCGGTACGAGGCGGCAGACAGTTTGAAGAAGGCCCCCTTGATCAACACCGTCAGCAGAATAATGGCCACGCCCCAGTTTCCGACGAAGGCATGTATGTTAGTCAGCAACCAGAACAATGGCTGCGCGATCCACCACAACCACCCGTAGTCGACAGTTAGATCGAGATAGGGAGAAATTTCCTTGAGTCGATATTGATCTTTGGGCCCGGCATAAAATCCGGCACCGACGTTACCTGATTTTCCAGGGTCTAAAACCAGCGGAGGAGCGGTGAACCCGGCGATATTGAAACCGCTTTTGGTTACTCGGGCGCTGTACGTATTCGTTTGATCCGGATTGGGAATCCAGGCGCTTAGAAAGTAATGCTGCACCATAGCAACCCACCCGCCCGGCAAGGGGGCTTTGAACGTTTCTTCGGTGAGGTCTTCAAAGGTGAATTTAGTAAATCTGTCATCCGGCTGTGTGAGAGCAACGCCCAGGAACGGTTGCATACCCATTGCATTGTCGGTTGCTAGTGGCGGGGGTCCACTCTGTCGTTTTATTTGGCCGAACATATTTGCTTGCCAACGTTGGTTACTGTTGTTTTCTACTAGATATTCAACGTCTATCAGATAGTCTCCCCGACGCAGGTTCAATCGTTTGGTTATTTTTATATCACCATTGCCTTCCCATATAAGGTCGACTGTCAATGCATCGAGTCCCTCTGTCAGGGAATAGCGTTTTGCAGTGCTTGTGTATTTCGCACGCTCGCTGCTGTCGATTCCGTTCTCCCCGATCAGTCCGCTTTGTGCCACGTAAATGAGAGATTCGTTGTCTTCCAGAAGAACAAAAGGCTTATTAGGGTTGTCCAGTTCTGCGAGATACTTCGGCAGTGATAATTCAATAATGTCGCCACCGTCTAAATCGATTGCCATTTGCAGGACGTCGGTGTGTATCTGGATGATTCTGCTGCTCACCGTAGTAGGCGCGGGTGGTTTGAGTTCTGTCGGGGCGTCTGTCTGAGTTTGTTCCGGAACTGCAGGAATATCATCTTGCAGGGAAGCGCGAGAATCCAGGTTCGGCTCAGGTAGCGCAGATGGCATGTCGTCCGTATCGGAAATGATGCGTGAGGTTTCCTGCACGGTAGTCGCGATTCTTGCGTCTTTAAATGCCACCCACTCTGTTAGCAACATGAACGAGAGAGCAGCTATAGCGCCTATGAGCAATGTGCGTTGCAAATCCATAATTAAATGTCTGTGTTTTTAGTGTGAGTGCGAACAGGGAGGTACGGGATCTTCACCACCTTCGTGCCAGGGGTGACATCGCGCTATGCGACGTATGGCTAGATAGCTGCCCTTTGTTACTCCATGTGAGGCGATGGCTTCTTGAGCGTAATTGGAACAACTGGGATAGAACCTGCAATTATCTCCTAGGAACGGACTGAGGCACGCCTTGTAGCAGGAGATAAAGAAAATGAACGTGCGCCGCATTAGGAGTCCTGACTGGTGCCTGGTTCAGTCTTGGTGGTGTGGCGAATCAGTTTCTGCCACTGGAGCTGCAATATAGAGGATAGTTCGGCATTGTCCAACTTCCCGACACCTCCTCTGGCTAGCAGCACGACGTCTATCGGTGACTCAGTGCCCGGTTGGGTGCGAAAAAACTCTCGAGCCAGTCGTTTTATTCGATTGCGATCAACAGCCAATCGAACATGTTTCTTGGCAATGACTAACCCTAGCCGGTGCCCGGTTTTATCATTGTGCTTGGCCAGTAGGAGCAGGTTTCTATGTGAAGCCCGTGCATCGGGGTCATCAAATACACGGCTGTAATCTTTGGCATTGAGTAACCGCTTTGTGCTGCCAAAATTGTGGTCTGCTATGGAGCTGGCCACACAAACAGTGTCCTATGCGGACAGACGCTTGCGGCCTTTAGCGCGACGACGGTTCAGGACTTGGCGGCCACCCTTTGTAGCCATGCGTGAGCGAAAGCCGTGAGTGCGCTTACGTTTAATGACACTGGGCTGAAATGTTCTTTTCATAACGGATTTCCAGATGTTTCGGTTGGGCGGGACATTGGCGCTGAAGCAGGAATTTGCTGCGGCGATAAGTCCGACCAAAAAAAGGTGGGCTATTCTATGTAAACGGGCTGCCTAATACAATCTAAAGCGCGTTAAATTTCTATCCGAGCAGTGGGGTCGTGTGCCGGGAATTCGTCGCTGATGCCCCGGAAAACTGTTCGCGAGCCTCTTTTTGAAAATGTAGTTAAGACGGCAAGCAGGGGTACTTACGCACACCTTTTCAAAAAGATATGCACAAGTTATCAACAAGGTTGTTTGCTCTAGAAATAAATTGGCGAATTAGCCCTGAAGGGACAGTAAAGCTATGTAAGGTGCTGTAATATAAAGGGAATTAACATTTATATTTTTCCTGTTTATTTGTGGATAACTCTCCAGATCACGGGTACTATGTGTGCACTGGGTGGCCAAAAGCGGCCTCCTGAGTAGATTTTTATTATCACTCGTTATTTTATTTGCAGGCTTGGGTTTTCGACCCAGCTTGGAGGGGATTTTCTGTGCCTGAAGGAGTTTGGCAGCAGTGTGTTAGTCAATTGCGGGATGAGCTGCCCGCGCAACAGTTTAATACCTGGATTCGGCCCTTAGGTGTTCGTGTAGACGAAAATGCGCTGACCCTGTTCGCCCCCAACCGATTTATCAAAGACTTTGTCGCGGAAAAGTATTCCGGGCGAATTTGTGAGTTGGTGAGGGAGCTCCAGCCCGACCAGACTATGGATGTTACGCTTGCGATCGGGACCAATAGCGCGGTCAACGAATCGGTAGGCGCATCAACGCCCATTATTCAGCGTGCCGTTATGCAGTCTAATTCGGTGGGTAATAGCCCCCAGCCGGCGTTATCCGGTCGTGCGATATCGCCAGGGTTTGAGGGTGCGGCCGTGACACGTATTCGACAAGCGCCTGCACAACGAGAACAGTTGCGCAAAGCAGAAATTGAGGGGTCACTTCAGCACCAGCACCATTTGGACCCCAATTACACCTTTGAGAGCTTTGTAGAGGGCAAATCAAATCAACTAGCCCTCGCCGCGGCGCAGCAGGTTGCAGAGAATCCGGGCGACTCTTATAACCCGTTGTTTCTTTATGGTGGAGTCGGGTTGGGTAAAACACACTTAATGCATGCCGTGGGTAATGCGCTGGCGGTACAAAACCCGCAAGCGAAGGTTGTCTATCTGCATTCCGAGCGTTTTGTTGCCGACATGGTAAAAGCGCTGCAGCTCAATGCGATTACTGATTTTAAGCGCTACTACCGTTCTGTGGACGCCTTGCTAATCGATGATATTCAATTCTTTGCAAAGAAGGATCGATCTCAGGAGGAATTTTTCCACACGTTTAACGCCCTGCTAGAGGGCGGTCAACAAATGATACTGACTTGCGATCGTTACCCCAAGGAAATAGACGGATTGGAAGAGCGACTCAAATCCCGGCTGGGCTGGGGTTTGACCGTTGCGGTCGAGCCGCCTGAACTGGAGACAAGGGTTGCCATTTTGTTGAAAAAGGCAGCTGAAGTACGCATCGACCTACCTCCAGACGCGGCCTTTTTCATTGCGCAGCGCATACGCTCCAATGTGAGAGAGCTAGAAGGCGCGCTAAAGAGAGTGATAGCGAGTGCTCGCTTTGGGGGCCGGTCCATCGATATCGACCTGATAAAAGAGAGCCTTAAAGATCTGTTGGCCCTTCAGGATAAGCAGGTCAGCATGGACAATATCCAGCGTACGGCAGCGGAGTACTACAAGATTAAGATCGCGGATATGATGTCGCGCCGGCGCAGTCGCTCGGTCGCCAGACCTCGCCAGATGGCGATGGCTTTGTCGAAAGAGTTAACCAACCACAGCTTGCCTGAAATCGGGGATAGTTTTGGGGGCAGAGATCACACGACAGTTCTTCACGCATGCCGTAAAATTAAAGAGCTTCGAGAGACAAACTCTGACATTCGGGAAGACTACAAAAACTTGCTCCGATCGCTCACAACCTGAGCAGATAAATAATACAACGTTATGTTTATGGCCCTCAATTCTGCGGCTATAAAAAATAGAATCACTTTTAGGGAAGGGATAACACACCTATGAAGTTCAGTATTTCGCGAGACAACCTGGTCAAGTCCTTGAACCTGGTGGCTGGTGTCGTGGAGCGCCGCCAGACATTGCCCATTCTTGCGAATGTGTTGATGGCACTGGATGGCGATCGTTTGTCGTTGACGGGAACGGATCTTGAAGTGGAGTTGGTTGGGCGCGTAAAACTCGATGCCGCCGGCGATTCCGGCGAGGTTACAGTTCCGGCGCGCAAGTTAGCCGACATCTGTAAGTCGTTGCCTGAAGGAAGTAAAATTAACTTCAGCGTGAAAGAGAACAAAGTAACTGTAAAGTCCGGTCGTAGCCGGTTCACCCTTGCTACGCTTCCTGCCAGAGAGTTTCCGAACTTAGAGGACAGTATTGGGACGCATCAGTTCACGCTAAAGCAGGGTCAGTTGCGGCGGCTGATAGATCGCACCGGCTTCGCCATGGCCCAACAAGATGTCCGTTACTATCTTAATGGAATGCTGTGGGAACTCGACAGCAAACAGCAACTGCGTGTAGTGGCAACTGACGGCCATCGATTGGCGATGTGCACTTTACCGGAAAAAGTTAAGGTTAATGGCGAGGGGGAAGCACAGGTGATTCTTCCTCGTAAGGGTGTTCTGGAATTGGCTCGTCTGCTGATGGACGATGAGGCGGATATTGCAATCGTGATTGGCAGCAACCATATCAGAGCGGTCACCGAAGAGTTTACTTTCACTTCCAAGCTTGTCGACGGAAAATTCCCGGATTATCAGCGGGTACTCCCGCGGTCACCCGATAAAATTTTGACGGGGTCCCGCCAGGAGCTGCGACAGGCGTTCACCCGGACAGCGATTCTTTCCAACGAAAAATATCGCGGGGTTCGTTTAAAGTTGACAGAGAACACTTTGGATATTCTTGCTAACAACCCTGAACAGGAAGAGGCGGAAGAAACAGTCCCGGTAGAGTACTCGGGTGAGGCATTGGAGGTTGGCTTTAATGTAAGCTACTTGCTGGACGTTCTGGGGGTGTTGAGCGGCGAACAAATCAAGCTATCGCTAGCAGACCCTAATAGTAGCGCGCTATTAGAGGAGACCGAAGCCGGGGACTCTCTGTATGTCGTTATGCCAATGCGTCTTTAAGGGCGCTGCTACCATCGTGCATGACCCTATAGTGGACTTGGTCCGGGCCTCGGGGACCCAGTAAAACCGCTGGCGTGGCACTTACTCAACTACATATTAGCCATGTAAGGAACCTGCAACAGGTCAAACTGCAGGGCTTGCAGGCAGTAAACGTGTTTTACGGGTGTAATGGCAGCGGGAAAACGAGCCTTTTGGAGGCCATTCATTTGTTAGGAATGGCCCGCTCATTTCGGGGTAGCAGCATTAAGTCTCTTATCACCCACGATGAGCAAAGCTGCACTGTTTTTGGTACAACCGCGCCTCTTCCCTCTGCGGCGTCTCCTGACGCAAGGCCTGGCTTCGGTCTCACGATGCCGCTGGGCGTGCAGCGCAATCGAACCGGCCAGGCCCAGATCAAGATTGGCGGGAGGATAGTGCGCACGGTTGCGGAATTAGCGGAGCAATTCCCACTGCAGGTTATTACTGGGGATAGTTTTGGTTTACTGACAGGGCCGCCGGGAGCGCGTCGTCGATACCTGGACTGGGGCGTGTTCCACGTGGAACAACGGTTCTTTGCAGAGTGGCAGCGCTTCCAGAGGTGCATAAAACAGCGCAATCAGCTCCTGCGGCGTGGTAAAGTGTCTGAGCAGGAAATCGCAATTTGGACGCGTGATCTGGCGGATACCGGCACCTCGATAAACGAGTACCGACAACATTATTTTCAGCTACTGGCGCCTCGGTTTATCGAGATTATGGCAGGCTTGGCGCCGAGTCTGGGCGCCTTAGAACTGCGTTACCGTCAAGGCTGGGACAAGCGGCTAAGTTATTCTGAGGCCCTGCAAGAAGGTTTGGACACGGACCTGGAGCAAGGTTTTACGCATGCGGGCCCGCAGCGGGGTGATATTAAGGTGACTTCCGGTGGACATGTGGCGTCAGATACCCTGTCCAGGGGTCAGCAGAAGTTGGTTGTTTGCGGCTTGAAACTGGCACAAGGGCAGTTGATGTCGGAGATGGGACATGGCAAGTGCACCTATTTGATAGATGATTTGCCATCAGAATTAGATCACGCGCACAGCCAGCAGATCTGCGCGCTATTGGCCTCGATGGAGGCACAGGTGTTTATAACCTGCGTAGACCATGAGGAGATACGTTCCGTATGGCCAAGAGCAGGTGAATTAGCCATGTTCCACGTGGAACATGGCACCGTAAATCGCTATTCCGAGAACCCGCTGTCGGAAAGCATGGATGAATAGAAGCGCCATTGAGAGTGAAGCACATGAGTGAAACTGAACCGAAGTACGATGAGTCGAGTATAAAAGTACTAAAAGGTCTGGATGCAGTGCGCAAACGGCCTGGGATGTACATCGGAGACACAGATGACGGCTCGGGCCTGCACCATATGGTGTTTGAGCTAGTGGATAATTCCATTGATGAAGCACTGGCAGGACACTGCGAGCAAATCAATGTGACGATACATCCGGATGAGTCTGTTTCTGTTAGTGATGACGGGCGCGGAATCCCGACTGAAATGCACGAAGAAGGTGTGTCCGCGGCAGAAGTTATCATGACGGTGCTGCATGCCGGGGGTAAATTTGATGATAATACTTACAAGGTGTCGGGTGGTCTGCACGGTGTTGGCGTTTCGGTCGTAAATGCCTTGTCTTCTGAATTGGTGTTGACAATCCGCCGCGGCGGTAAAATGTACGAGCAGGTTTACCACCATGGGGTGCCGGCCGCGCCACTGGCAAAAATAGGCGCCACGGAAACTACGGGCACGTCTGTGCGCTTCACGCCTTCTCCCAAAACCTTCACCAATATAGAGTTCCATTTTGAACAGCTGGCCAAGCGACTCAGAGAGCTGGCATTCTTGAATTCCGGTGTTTGCATTCTCCTGAAGGATGAGCGCAGCGCAAAGGAGGAGGCGTTCCAATATGAGGGGGGGCTTTTGGCTTTTGTAAACTACCTCAACCAGAACAAAACTACGGTAAACAAGCCCTTTCATTGCGAGGTAACTGCGGATGATGGTATCTGTGTTGAGGTGGCGCTGCAGTGGAATGATTCCTTCCAGGAAGGCATTTTCTGTTACACCAACAATATTCCTCAACGTGACGGGGGTACGCATTTAGCGGGCTTTCGTGCAGCGCTCACGCGAAGTCTGAACTCCTATATTGAGAGGGAGGGAATGGCCAAGAAAGAAAAAGTAAATACAACCGGAGATGACGCTCGCGAAGGGTTGACCGCTATTGTCTCGGTGAAGGTTCCCGACCCCAAGTTTTCCTCACAAACCAAGGATAAGCTGGTCTCCTCAGAGGTAAAAACCGCTGTAGAACAGGCCATGAACACACAGTTCAGTGATTATTTGATTGAGAACCCTGGTGAGGCCAGAGCTGTGGTAGGTAAGATGCTGGATGCGGCGCGCGCACGAGAAGCCGCGCGCAAAGCCAGGGAGATGACGCGGCGCAAAGGCGCTCTGGATATAGCCGGCTTGCCCGGTAAGCTGGCTGATTGTCAGGAGAAAGATCCTGCGCTGTCGGAAATTTATCTGGTGGAGGGAGATTCTGCCGGTGGCTCCGCTAAGCAAGGCCGTAATCGAAAGTATCAGGCTATACTTCCACTGAAGGGCAAAATACTTAACGTCGAAAAAGCCAGATTCGATAAGATGCTGGGATCAGTCGAGGTAGGAACCATCGTGACGGCCCTCGGTTGCGGAATCGGCAAAGAAGAGTTCAACCCCGATAAGCTCCGCTACCACAGCATTATTATCATGACTGATGCGGACGTAGATGGGTCCCATATTAGAACTCTCCTGTTAACCTTCTTTTTCCGACAGATGCGGGAACTGGTTGATCGTGGTCATATCTTTATCGCACAGCCTCCCTTGTACAAAGTTGCGAAAGGCAAACAGCATCAATACTTGAAGGATGACGAGGCGCTCGAGGAGCACCTTACGCAGGCCGCCCTCGATAGTGCGTCAATCTTCGTTAACCCTGACGCTCCTGGTATTACAGGTAGTGGACTTGAAAGCCTGGTTAACCAATATCGCGAGGTCAATGCAACGATTAGCCGTTTGAGCCGCCTCTACACAGAAGATGTGTTGTGGCAAATGGTATACGGCGCGTCTTTAAGTGTTGATGATATGCAGGATGAATCTGCGGTCCAGGCCTTTTGCGACCAGCTAAGTAAGAGAATACAAGCTCAGAGCGCCAAGAACGGTGCCTATTCTTCTGTTGTTCGTAAGGATCAGGAGCGGGAGTTGTATTTCCCAGTGGTGAAACTACTGGCACACGGCGTGGAGTCTGAAACGGAGTATCATCACGAGTTTTTTTCCTCAGGGGAATACCGTAGGCTGATAGCGTTAGGCGAGACTATTAACAGCCTAATAGAGGAAGGCGGCTACTTTAAGCGCGGTGAGAAAGTGTTTCCTACGCGCAATTTTGTCTCAGGGTTTGACTGGCTCATGACGGAAGCGCGCAAAGGTTACAGCATCCAGCGCTACAAAGGTTTGGGTGAAATGAACCCGGAGCAGCTGTGGGAAACCACCATGGATCCTGAGGTGCGTCGGATGCTCAAAGTAACCGTTGAGGACGCCATCGCTGCGGACCAGATCTTCACTACACTGATGGGCGATCAGGTCGAGCCACGGCGAAACTTTATCGAGGAAAACGCCTTGTCGGTGGCCAATTTGGATATTTGACTCTCTAGCATGTGTTGGTTCTCACGCTATTTGAACATTTCTCACGATAAATGAAACAAGCGAAAATTTAATATCTATAATAATCAATAGGTTATAAATATTTGGCTAATATTTGATCAATAATCAAGGAAGATTTATCCGGGTAGGATACGCTTAGCTTCAATTTCCTACCCGGTATTTTCAGTTAGCAGTCAGTGCTTTCCTTTATTAAAGATCCCAGACAACGGGAAGCGACGGAATTGTGCTAAAGCTCGAAGACATAAAAATAGACGCACAAATTAAAGGGATTAAACCTGATGAAGTCGTTCGCGTTGTCCAAGTACAGCCGGTAGGTGATGCCGCAGTAACTGTCTACTACAAGGACAACCAGGGAACACTTGGCGAGCAAATGCTGTTCCGCTCAGATGAGTCCCGCCTGGAAATGGCCCAAGCGGGCCGCCATTGGGCGTTTGATGCCCCCGGGGCTGAATTCAAGTTAGGGCTCGAAGCCTACCGAATTACGCAAGCCGCTCTATTTGACCCAATGATGGCTGTGCATACCTCCAATGTAGAGCCCCTCCCCCACCAGATATCTGCAGTATATGAGGTCATGCTGCCCAGACAGCCACTACGTTTCGTATTGGCCGATGATCCCGGAGCCGGCAAAACCATCATGGCGGGCCTGCTAATCAGTGAACTGCTGATGCGGTCTGATGCCAAGCGAATCCTCATCGTTTCCCCGGGGTCTTTGACTGAACAATGGCAGGATGAACTAATTGAAAAGTTTGGGATTCAGTTCGATATCTTTAGCAGGGAGAAACAGGAGCAATGCGTTTCTGGCAATTACTTCGACGAAAGTGACCAACTGATATGTAGGTTGGATCAGTTATCTAGAAACGAAGATTTCCAGGCCAAACTGAAAAATACAGAATGGGACCTGATCATCGTGGATGAGGCCCATAAACTATCCGCCAGCTATTTTGGGAATAAGGTCACCAAAACCAAGAGGTTCCAGCTTGGGGAGTTACTGGGCTCTATAACCAGACACTTCCTGCTTATGACTGCCACGCCGCATAATGGAAAGGAAGAGGATTTCCAGATCTGGTTATCCCTACTTGATGGCGATCGTTTTTACGGCTGTACGTCGTCAGACCATATGGCACCAATGGGGCCGTTTTCTA
>TARA_R110002072_G_scaffold4650_1_pt1 | contig 17687 bp, 14 predicted proteins | sample TARA_R110002072 | Tara Oceans TARA_R110002072 (sample SAMEA4397118) | marine metagenome | biome: Polar Biome; feature: [SRF] surface water layer (ENVO:00010504); material: water (ENVO:00002006), including particulate matter (ENVO:01000060) such as... | depth 5 m | reverse complement strand
GAGGATGAGGATGAGGTGGTCACTGATTCCATCGTAGAGATAGCCCATTACCTAGGGAAAAAGGTGTTAGCTACGGGGGTTGATAGTGCGGTGTGTTTGCAAAAAATGAAGCACTTGAAGGTCGATTACGTTCAAGGCTCCACTATTGAAGAGTCAACAAAGTACGACTTTTAATGAGTCGGTTTAGAGGCTCTTTATGTGTTTTGAATTTCAAAACTGTGTTTAATATGAACGCCCGCTTTTTCTAGCATAATAGAGGCAGAACAATATTTTTCTGCTGACAGTGAAACCGCGCGCTCAACTAAGTTCGCTTTAAGTTTATTGCCCGATACAACAAAATGTATACGGATATGTGTAAACACGCTGGGTATTTCATCTGCACGTTCCGCTTCGATTTCTGCTCTACAATCGGTCACATCCTGACGAGATTTTTTCAAAATACTCATGACATCAAATGATGTGCAGCCACCCAAACCTAGTAACAACATTTCCATTGGGCGTGGGCCTTGATTTTGTCCACCATGATCGGGTGGACCATCCATCACAAGGGTATGACCCGACCCCGAAGTACCTAAAAATTTAGCTTCTCCACCCCAATTAATCGTGACTTTCATAGTGCCTTGAATCCTATTGTCATGTGTCTTTAACGAACTGATATGCAGATTAACATAAATACATATTGAATAATTCAGTAGATTATATTTTTTGGACTATACTCTAAAAAGATCAATTAGTTAGTTTGAAAAAAGGCTTGTTTTTTAGGCTCACTAATCTAATTAAATGCAGAATATTTTTATTCGGCTAAGCTCATATTTATATGGGCTAGCTAGATGGTTTTTTGAGTGAAACTGTCTAGACGGCCTAAATCTTGTTTTAACGTTTTGTGCTTGTTTTAAAATAGAGTACGCTACAGCCTGATTTTTGAAAAACAGCGTTGGTTTTAGGTTTTTCAGATACTCAATACAGGAAGTAACGCTTTACGACAAGTAAGCAAATAAGAAGGTACACAGCATGTCTAGCATATTAAAACCGATAGAAAGTAAAACAAAACATTTAGACTACTTTCTATCGCAATGTCACCGACGTAAATATCCAAGTAAAAGTACGATTATTTATGCCGGCGACAAAAGTGATTCTCTATTTTACATTGTTAAAGGTTCTGTCACCGTTATCATTGAAGATGATGATGGTCGTGAAATGATCATGGCTTATTTGAACGCAGGTGACTTTTTCGGTGAAATGGGTCTGTTTGATAACATGGATTCTAGAAGTGCTTGGGTTAAAGCAAAGTCCGAGTGTGAAGTAGCAGAAATTAGTTATACCAAATTTAGAGAAATATCGTCTCAAGATTTACGTATTTTGTATTTTATTGGCGAGCAGATGGCGAGCCGTCTTCGTCAGACCACACGCAAGGTGGGCGACTTAGCATTTTTAGATGTAACCGGCCGTGTAGCACGAACATTGCTCGATTTATGTAAAGAGCCAGATGCCATGACGCACCCGGATGGTATGCAGATAAAAATCACACGCCAAGAAATTGGCCGAATAGTCGGTTGCTCCAGAGAAATGGTTGGGCGAGTTTTAAAAACACTTGAAGAACAAGGTTTGGTTCAAGTTAAAGGCAAAACCATGGTGGTATATGGGACGCGTTAAGTTCTGAATATATGTTTAAAAACAGGCCGCTTAGCCTGTTTTTTTTCGCCTGTTATTCGTCAAAAATTCACAGGCTGGCTCTAAGTCATTTGATCAAAGGCATGCGCTAGTTCACCTCTGTTTAAGATGATTTTTTGGTCTGCCGGGCTTAATAGGCATCGCACTTATGACTAAAATTCGCGAAGTGATAAAATCGTCGGTTTTATACTTGGCCAGAAACAAGGTTTAATCCTGTTACGCAGATATGGAAAGGGTGTTGTCTCGATATCAGACCAGGTTGAGATGCTAAAAGAGACTGTTCTGGCTTGGTAGTTTATAAGCTATTTATTGCGTTGAGATGATTCGGGTATCACCCCGGGAGTTCCAGTCAGAAAGGTAAATGTTGCCAGCCGATCGATTCCCTTCACGGTTGTCACCGCGTAAATTTTCAAGCTTTAATAGATCAATTTGTAAATCTCTTGAGACGATAATTTCGCCATCATCTAATGCTTGCATATCACGATTAACGTTATTGGTTTTGTAGTTTATTTCACTATTGGTAGAAAAAACAGAAGCATTGCCTTGTGTTGATTTGTTCAAATTGACAACAGTACGCTGAGAGTTATTTGAAATAAGAGCTTGTTGAGGCTGGAGGATATTTTGGACGCTATCTTCTTCGATTGTACGCAGTTCATTTAATGCTATGGGGTTAGTGGCTTCACCTTCAGCGTAATTTTCTGGTTCTAGTTCGATTCTTGTACCAATAGATGAATTGTTTAAGCTGTTTGTCTTATTTTCTACTTTTAAGCCTGCCTGACTTGCACCAAAAATATTTAAGATATTATTGCCTGTTGTGATTGATACGATTTCAAGATCAGATTCGCTCATAGGTTGCACTGCAAACGCAGAGAAAGACAGCATAGTCATTGCAGACAATTGGGTAATGTTAGTCGAAAGGATTTTGATCATAATCGTGCCAATACGGATTGCGGTTTAAGTTTTGTTCAGAGAACGCTTGTTAACTGTAAGTGGAATTGTACTTGAATTACAGAATACTTGCATATAAATAACATTCACGTTTTGTTTGGGCTTTCTTCTTTCTTTATAAAGAAAGTCAGTTAATTAGTTAAGCTTAATTCTCTATAGCGTCTAAACTTTTAGAATATAAATAATAATATTTTAAAGGAGCGTTCTATGTTGGATGATTCTGATCCAATTGAAACAAGCGAATGGTTAGAGGCAATCGAATCGGTTATCCACAACGAAGGAGCTGATAGGGCACGATTTTTACTCACCAGGCTTTCTGAAAAAGCCCGTAAGTTGGGCGCTGAACTGCCTTATTCAGTTACGACTCCTTATTGCAATACTATTGCACCCGATAAAGAGGCGCGTATGCCTGGCGATTTATTCATGGAAAGGCGGATTCGTTCGTTAATCCGCTGGAATGCCATGGCGATGGTGTTAAGAGCGAATAAACGGCCGGGTGAGTTAGGTGGCCATATATCCTCTTTTTCCTCGAGTGCCACTTTGTATGATGTAGGTTTTAATCATTTTTTTCATGGTGGTGATGCTCAGCGTGAAGCTGATCTTGTGTATATTCAGGGCCATACTTCTCCTGGTGTTTATGCACGTTCCTTTTTGGAAGGGCGCTTAAACGAAGACCAAATGAATAAATTTCGAAGTGAAGTCGATGGGGGTGGTTTACCTTCCTATCCGCACCCTTGGTTAATGCCAGATTACTGGCAGTTTCCCACTGTTTCAATGGGCTTGGGCCCGCTTCAGGCAATCTATCAAGCGCATGTAATGAAATACCTTCAGAGCCGAGAGCTGAGTGAAACGCGAGACCGTAAAGTCTGGTGTTTTGTGGGCGATGGTGAAACGGATGAGCCAGAAACCTTGGGTTCTATTGCCCTAGCCGGGCGAGAAAAACTAGATAATCTTATTTTTGTGGTTAACTGTAATCTTCAAAGACTCGATGGGCCTGTCAGGGGAAACGGTAAAATAATTCAAGAGCTGGAGGGTGTGTTTCGTGGCGCAGGCTGGAACGTCATTAAAGTTGTCTGGGGGCGTTTATGGGATCCTTTATTTGAAAAAGATAAAGATGGTTTTATGCAGAAAGCCATGGATGAAGTTGTTGATGGTGAAATGCAGAACTTTAAATCAAATGGTGCAGCATATACACGAAAGCACTTTTTTGGCTTGTATCCAGAATTAGCTAAGATTGCTGATGACTTGACAGATGAGGATATCGAACAGCTCAATCGTGGTGGTCATGACCCTTATAAGGTTTATGCTGCTTATCATCAGGCTGTTCATCATAAAGGCCAACCAACCGTTATTTTAGCGCATACAGTTAAAGGTTATGGATTTGGAAAGGCGGGTGAAGCTACCAATACAACACACTCTTTAAAGAAATTAGATGTTGAAAGTTTAAAAGCATTTCGTGATCGCTTCGGTGTTCCGGTTAGTAATGATGATATTGAATCGGTGCCATTTTATCGGCCACCGGCAGACAGCCCTGAAGTAATGTACATGAAAAAGCGTCGTGAGGCTTTAGGTGGGTTTTACCCGAAACGGCGTCAACAAAGCCAGCCTCTGGTTGTGCCAGAGCTCAGTTCTTTTACTAATCAACTAGAAGGCAGCGGTGATAGAGAAATCTCGACCACCATGGCCTTTGTCAGAATTTTATCCTCACTCACTAAAGACAAACGTGTCGGTAAACGTATTGTGCCTATCGTACCTGATGAAGCGCGCACGTTTGGTATGGAGGGAATGTTCCGTCAACTGGGTATTTATACCTCTGAAGGCCAAAAATACATACCGAATGACCGAGAGCAGGTAATGTATTACCGCGAAGATCAAGCAGGACAAATTCTTGAGGAAGGTATAAACGAAGCCGGTGCCATGGCAGCGTGGATGGCCTGTGCAACATCTTACAGTACACACGATTTTCCTCTTATACCGTTTTATATTTTTTATTCTATGTTTGGTTATCAGCGCATTGGTGATTTAGCGTGGGCTGCGGGCGACATGCGTTCGCGCGGTTTTTTAGTGGGCGGAACCAGTGGCAGGACAACATTAAATGGTGAAGGTTTGCAGCATCAGGACGGCCATAGTCATGTATTGGCGAGTACTATTCCAAACTGTGTTGCCTATGATCCTGCCTATGCTTGTGAGCTTGCTGTGATTATTCAGGATGGTATGCGCAGGATGTACCAAGAAAATGAAGATGGTTATTACTATTTAACCATTATGAATGAGCAGTACCAGCAGCCACCCTTGGTCGAAGGCTCAGAAAAAAATATCCTTAAAGGCATGTATTTATTCGAATCTATCTCTGCAAAAGGTAAAGGTAAAAATTTATCCGTTCAACTACTTGGCAGCGGGGCGATCTTGAATGAAATCCGTGCAGCCGCACAGCTTCTGAAAGATGATTTTTCGATCAATAGCGATGTCTGGAGTATCACAAGTTTTAATGAGTTGGCAAGAGACGGACAAAAATGTTCACGATGGAATATGTTGAATCCAGAGAAAAAAGCTAAAACTGCATTTGTCAGTGAGTGTTTGAGCGAGAAAAAAGGCCCGGTTGTCGCATCATCAGACTATATTCGTTTGTATGCGGAACAAATTAGGGGCTATGTTCCAGGACATTATTCGGTGCTGGGAACAGATGGGTTTGGTCGAAGTGATACACGAGAGAAATTACGTCAATTCTTCGAGGTCGACCGTTATTATGTTGTAATCGCCGCGTTAAATGCTCTCAGTTTAGCGGGAGATATTGATGCTCAACAAGTCATCGATGCGATGCGTACCTATAATATTGACCGAAATTGCCTAAGCGCAATGCAACGTTGAAAGGAGATATCTGAATGAATTCTGAAGATGTATTAGTTCCTGCAACGGGTAATGATGGTGAGTTAGAGGTTATTGAAATTTCGGTTTCAGTTGGAGACAGCATTGAGGTTGATGACACGATCGTTGTCTTAGAGTCAGATAAAGCCACCGTAGAAGTACCTTCTCCGAAAGCAGGTAAAGTGCTTGAAATAGCAATTTCCGTGGGTGATAAAGTTAAAGAAGGTGACGCGCTATTAAAGCTATCATCTGACTCTGAAAAAGAGAGTGGTGAAAAAGAGAGCAGTAAAAATACGAAGGGCAGCGATTCTGAAAGTGATTCAAGTGGCGACTTAATTACAGAGCTCGACGTTAATTCTGTTGTGCTTGAGCCTTCAAACAACAGTGCCCAAGCTCAAAGCGCTGCAAGAAAAGGTGATAATGCATTTGTTCCGCTTGACGTAAAACAAGAAAAAATACGCTCATCAAAAGCGGGTGACTCAGGCATATTGGTAACAAATGCCAATGTTCATGCAGGGCCTGCAGTGAGAAAATTTTCTAGAGAGCATGGTGTTGATTTAGGCCGGGTAAAACCAAGCGGGCCTAAAGAACGTATTCTAGTGGAAGATGTGAGCGCTTATATCAAGTCGCAAGTTCAACAGGTACAAAGTGGTGCGATTTCTTCTAGCAGCGCAATACTGGCGAGTATTGCGCTGCCTGATTTTTCTAAGTATGGCGAAATAAGTGTGTCGAGCATGTCGAATGTGCACTACAAAACCGCTGAGAATATGCAGCGGAGTTGGAGCGTACCACAGGTGACTCAATTCGATGAAGTTGACATTACAGATATGGAAGCATTTAGGAAAAGCCAAAAGTCTGTGGCTGAGTCTCGAGGACTTAAGTTAACACCGATTGCTTTTATACTTAAAGCCTGTGCTTATGTTCTTAAAACGCTGCCGCAATTTAATGTGTCGTTAGACTTAGCGCAAAAACAGCTTATCCAAAAGCATTTCATACATATTGGCTTCGCGGTTGATACACCTCATGGTTTGTTCGTTCCTGTTATTAAGGATGTTGATAAAAAGAGTATTTGGAGTTTGGCAGCAGAGTGTCAGGATTTAGCCAGTCGAGCCAAAGAAAAGAAATTAAGTCCTGCAGAAATGCAAGGTGGCTGTTTTACTGTGTCTAGCCTCGGGGCCATCGGCGGAACAAATTTTACCCCTATCGTAAATAGTCCGGAGGTTGCTATTCTAGGGGTGTCGAAAGCACAAATGAAACCTGCTTATGTGAATGGAAACAACTTCGAAGCGCGCTTAATGCTACCTCTATCCCTGTCTTATGATCATCGTGCAGTGAATGGGGCGGATGGTGCTCGCTTCACAAGCTTGTTATTAAAGGTCATGGGTGATTTAAGGGAGTTGTTATTATAGTTTATTTTGTACAAAATACAGCCAGTCGTGATAATAATAAAACCCAAGCAGTAGGCTAAAGAGTCATTCTTATTTATGGAATACAAAACTCAATTTATTCATCGTGAAGACCGCCGTGTCGCACGACAAGCTCTTTTTGGTAAGCATGGTTTCCAAGCTTACATTTCAATAGAGGGCTCAACTTTTCGAGCAGAGTTAAGTGATTTTTCTAGCTTGGGCTTTGCCATTTCTTTAAAAGATACGGAAGCCGATCATCTTAGTGTCGGTGGACGTATTCAAGTCTCGGTAAGCCCGCTAATTTATCAGCATTATCTGATAAAAGGTGTGGTAATAGATAAGCAAAAAAATAAGCAGGGGAAGATTAAGATTTCTGCGGTTATCGAGCATGAGCAAAGTAGCAAACATGCTTCGTATCATCCCGTGCATTTAAATGCAGAACAAAGTTTAAAAGGTCAGATCGTTCACCCCTTTGTATATAAACAAAATAGTTATTTTGAGGTAGAAAGCTTATCTCGTAATGGCTTTTATGCGACAGGTATTCAGACAGAATTTACCTTGTTCGAGGGGATGGAAGTCGAATATAGTCTAGCCTCTATTGCGGGTTTACAATCAGTGATTGGCCGAGTATCGAACGTATCACTCACTGAGTTAAATAAAATACGTTGTTTTATTGAAACGTCTACGCTGCCTTTTCATTCTGAAAATGAATTATCCCAACATTGCTTTCACTTTGCGCAAAAAACGCCAAGAGATATTAGTCGTGCAGGTTTGAATGCCCAGCATATTCAAGCATTGGTGCAATACCGTTTTGTCGAAACGCAGGCTGAGTATGAGGCGGTGTTAAAGCTTCGTAGAAAAGCATATGCAAGCCAAGGGTTTTGTGCAAAAGATGACACTATTGCTAAGTTTGCTATGCAGCAAGATGCTTATGGCAGAATTTTAATTGTCTTTCATAATGAACGAGTGATCGGAAGTGCTTTGCTAGTTTTTGGTGAGCAAGGTGAAAAACCATTTGAATTGGATGAGTTGTTGCCCAAAAGTGAGTTTTCCAAGCTGCCAAAATATGAAGAGTTAATGGAAATTACAGGTATTTGTATTGAGAAATATTATCAAGATACGGATGTACTTCATGGCGTGTTTGAGGCGATGTATAGAGAGGGGCTTTCAGCGGGTAAACAATATGTCATGGTTGCCAGTGCTGATGAAAACTTAAGCCGTTATAAGAAAATGGGTTTTAAAGGCGAGGGCATTTCGCTTGTCCACCCTATGTCGAATAGAGTAAAACTTAATGTCTTGGTTTTAAATAAAGAAACAGGTAAAACTGGAAGGGGGATGAACCCAATTAAGTGGTGGGAGGTATGGGGCCCAGTCAGTTTGCATTTATATCAGAGAAGGATTATTGACTATTCACTGCTTCAAAAAATACGAGTCCGTTTTAATCGAGCGGCTTTTACGGTGAATAGTGCGTTGAAAAAAGTCATCAGATGGTTAAAATAGAATTTTTTGCCACATAGAAAAATAGGGGGAGAGAAGAAAAGATACCTCATCCAAACAAGTTGAATGAGGTAAGGAATATATTTAAGCAGGCATTACGTTTTCAGCTTGTGGCCCTTTTTGGCCTGAGCCTTCGGTAAATGTGACTGCTTGGCCTTCTGCCAGAGTTTTAAATCCATCTCCTTGAATATTGCTAAAGTGAACGAATAAATCCGGACCATTCTCGCGCTGAATAAAACCAAAGCCTTTTGATTCGTTGAACCACTTTACGGTTCCTGAAAGTTTATCTGACATCGTCTAACCTTTTCCTTTAATTTATCTTTTGATGGATACTGCTAAGAGTTAACATGTATCCCTAGTGCTGTTTGAACTTCACTTTATGGACTTACTTTGGCTAAATTGTACAAAGGCTGACCGGTAAAATAGTACAAACTCACACTTATTGTAGTCAAGGTTTTTGGAATCAACAAAGTTAATTCATAGTTTTTTTTCGAAAAAATATTCTAATGATAGAATGCTGAATTTTTCTTGTATTGTTAGTCCAATTACCGAAGGAATTAAAAAAACAGACAAGATTCTTGATAACAAAATGGATATTGTTTGAGAACTATTGGTTATGCTCTATAATGCAGCCAAATGTTATAAAAACTGAATGTATGATGAGGTGATAAGTGAATAAAACTGCGAAGATTTTAATGTCCGCACTGCTGGGCATGGTATTGGTTTTTTCTGTCAATGCAACAATGAATGATCAGTCTATTGCGCAAAGATTAAAGCCTGTCGGCAATGTCTGTATTGAAGGTGATGATTGTGGTTCAGCTTCGGCAACCGCTGTTTCTGGCCCTAAAGATGCCTCAGATATTTACAATAGCTCTTGTGTCGCTTGTCATGGCTCTGGCGTTTTAGGTGCTCCTAAGCTTGGCGATGCTGCAGTTTGGACTGCAAAACTAGAAAAGGGTTTAGATGTATTAACTGCCAATGCCATTTCAGGTATAAACGCTATGCCACCTCGTGGAACATGTGCTTCTTGTTCTGATGAGGAGATTAAACAGACAATCCAGTATATGATAGATAACAGTAAATAATCTGTATTCTTACTTCATTAGAATAAAAAAAGCCCTGAAATTTCAGGGCTTTTTTTGTTTAAGGCTTTACGCTGCGTTTTTTGACTGAGGAGGATCCTTTAGGGTTCTTTTGGTTGTCTTTCTCTTTGAAAGACTTTCCTTTTGATTGTCTGTCCCTGGGTTTAGAATCTTTTCTATCGCCACGGCTTGCACTTCTTCCATTGCCTCGGCTGTTTCTTCCTCTTGATGGCGGTGCATCAGAGCCAGAGCTTTCAATATCTTTATCCGATACCGGGCGTAAGCTCATAGGTCTATTTGCAACTTGAGCGCCCTGAAGTAGTGATACAACTGAATCTGGCATGCCAGCAGGTAAATCAACGGTACTGAAGTCGTTAAAAATATCGATTTGTCCGATATAACCACTATCTAGATCTGCTGTGTTTGCAATCGCACCAACGATATTTCCTGGTTTGATACCGTGTTTATAGCCTACGTCTACTCGGTATCGAACTAGAGCAATGTCTGGGTGATCTTTTAAGGGGCGTGGAGTCTTGCTTGCTTTCGAGCGTTCTTTACGTTCACGAGGTTCGCGGGGATTGCTGGTTTCTCGTTCTTCTCGGTTTATTTTGTTATCACTCTTTGGGTCAAGTAAGAAAGGGCGATTGCCGTTGCTTATATGAGCCAGGGCAGCCGCAATGCGTACTGGATCTGCTTGGCTATCAGTGATTAGCTCTTCAATAATATCCTGGAAAAAAGAGATATTATTATTTTCTAATCTATCTAGAATGCTTTTTTTAAACTGGCCAACTCGGATCTGATTAATATCTGTTGCGCTAGGAATAGCCATGCGCTCAATCTTTTGACCGGTTGCACGCTCTATCGAGCTGAGCATGCGCTTTTCGCGAGGCGCTATAAATAGAATTGCTTCACCTGAGCGTCCGGCTCGACCTGTTCGGCCAATTCGGTGAACATAAGCTTCCGTATCGTAAGGGATGTCATAATTGATAACATGGCTGATTCGTTCAACATCAAGGCCGCGAGCAGCAACGTCAGTGGCAACAAGGATGTCAATTTCACCAGATTTCAGTTTGGCTACCGTTTTTTCTCTTGTTGCCTGTGCGATATCACCATTTAATGCTGAGCTTGAAAAGCCACGAGCATTTAGTTTTGAGGCTAATTCTTCCGTTGTTATTTTTGTTCTTACAAAAACAATGATGCCATCAAATTCTTCAATTTCTAAAATACGCGTTAACGCATCTAATTTGTTGATGCCTGTCGACGTTAAATAACGCTGATGAATTGTTTTGGCCGTAGATGTAGTGGTTTCTATCTTGACGAGTACGGGGTCATTAAGATGTTTTTCAGCTACTTTTTTGATGACCGAAGGCATCGTTGCAGAAAATAATGCGATTTGCCTTTTTGGTGGGGTATGTTCAAGCACCCACTGGACGTCATCAATGAAGCCCATGCGAAGCATTTCATCAGCTTCATCTAATACGAGGGTCTTAAGGTTATCCAAGCTGAGTGTTTTACGGCGCATATGATCCATCACTCGACCAGGTGTTCCCACCACAATTTGTGCGCCACGGCTTAATTGACGAAGCTGATTTATATAGCTCTGGCCACCGTAAATAGGTAGTACATGAAAGTCTTTGATATATTTTGCATAGCTTTGACACGCTTCAGCGACTTGAATCGCTAACTCTCTTGTAGGCGCAAGAATGAGCACTTGAGTCTTTCTGCTCTTTGGATCAATGTTTGCCAGGATCGGCAGAGCAAATGCAGCAGTTTTTCCTGTGCCAGTTTGAGCTTGGCCTAAAATGTCTCTGCCTTCGAGGATAGGTGGGATTGCTTTGGCTTGAATAGGGGAGGGTGTTTCATAGCCTAATTCGTTTACAGCTTTAAGGACTGTTTCAGGAAGTCCTAGGTGCTCGAAACGAGACTCAACGTCAGTCATATAATGCGCCTGTATTAATAATGTAATTTCAAAGAATTGTATAGTATTTGAAAGGGGTCAAAATTATACGCAGTTTTTAGGGAAAAAGCTTTGTTTATTTTTTGATCATTTTTATGGCTTCATTTGCCCACTGCAGCCATGCTTCCTCGCCAAGAATGCCTCGTCTTAGTGTTATGTAAGGTAGTTGGTATTTTTTCTGTAAGTTTTTCGACAAGCTTAGGTACTTGTGTTCAATTTCTTTCAATTGAAGTAGGGTAGTTTGATGTAGTATTAAATGATCTTCAAGCTCAGAAAGTAAATTACGGCTTAATGTTAAGTGTCCACCATAAATTTTTACCAAAAGAGCATCATTTATTTTGTTTGGGCTGACTGGCTCAGTTAACCAGGATGAAAGCTCAGTGACGCCACTTGTCGTGATCTTATATACCTTCTTATCTGGTTTCCCAGCCTGTTTTTCCAGTCTGCACTCTATTAAGCCTTCGCTGGATAGGTGTTTAAGTTGTTGATATATCTGTTGATGTTTTGCATTCCAAAAGTAACCTAGGCTATTTTTAAACTGCTTAAGCAGGTCATAACCACTGCTTGGTTCGGTTTCAAGTAAAACGAGAATGGCGTGTTTTAGGGACATTAATGGCTCAGCATAAAATCTTTATCTGTTGAGTATAGCAAGAAAGGAAACTAAATATGCAAAAACTTGCATAGTTTAAATCTATGTCGTTTAATGATCCCCTCTATGCAAAAAATTGCATCATTTTTAGTTTGGTGAGAAGTGGCTATGGTCCGTACAGGTACTCGTTTTCGTAAAAAAAAGGCTGACAGTCAGTATGATGTCATTGTGATTGGTTCGGGTATCGGTGGTCTGTGTAATGCTGCTTTACTATCGAAATTGGGTAAAAAGGTGTGTGTCTTAGAACAGCACTATACGGCCGGTGGTTATACGCATGCATACGAGAGAAATGGTTATGAATGGGATGTGGGTGTTCATTATGTAGGTGAAATGCAAAAGTCTTGGTCGATGTTAAGACGAATTTTCGATGTCATTACGGACGGAGAGTTAAAATGGGCACCGATGGGTGACGCCTACGACGACGTTATTATTGGTAATAAAAAATTCCATTATTTGGCGGGCAAGGACGCCTTTAAGGCAGAGATTAAAAAACAGTTTCCAGGGGAGGAGGTTGCCATTGATGACTACGTAGCTCTGTTATATAAGGTTAGCTCTCTAGTGCCGAGGTTCTTTGCAGGTCAGGCCTTACCAAGGCTTGTTGGTCAGCTCTATAATAAAGTTCGACATAAGCTGCTTCCGGATTATTTCTTTAAAACCACTTATGAGGTTTTGAGCGGCTTAACTAGTAATCAAGAGTTGATTGGTGTATTGACCGCGCAGTGGGGGGACTATGGTCTTCCCCCTAAACAATCATCTTTTATGATGCATGCTATGGTGGCGAAACATTATATGTCTGGTGGTAGTTACCCTGTTGGCGGCGCGGCTAAAATCGCAGAAACAATTATTCCAATTATACAACAGTCGGGAGGTGAGGTTTTCACCTATGCGGGAGTGAAAGAAATTCTAGTTAAAAACAATAAAGCTTACGGTGTCAGGTTAGATAAAGGGGATGAGCTTACGGCAGATAAAATTGTCAGTTGTGCCGGTTTGTTTCCAACAGTAGAAAAGCTATTGCCTGTCAGTGCTCAAAAGAAATTTAAGCTTGATGAACAGTTGAAAAAAGTTGAAGTGTCGTCGTCTCACCTTTGTGTTTATGCAGGCTTTAAAGGTAGTGCTGCTGAGTTAAATATCCCTAAAACGAATTTCTGGATATATCCAGGTTTTGATCATGACAAAAACGTTCAGGCATTTAATGCCAGTTTGGGGGAAGATATGCCTTTGGTTTATATCTCTTTTCCTTCAGCTAAAGATCCTGAATGGGATGAACGTTATCCCAATAAATCGACAGTCGAAATAGTGGCGCCTTGTAAGCCGGAGTGGTTTCAAAAGTGGCAGTCTTCTACGTGGAATAAGCGTGGCAGTGATTATGAGGCGCTGAAAAAAGAACTACTCGATCGCTTAATGGCAACGCTATATAAGCAAATGCCACAATTAAAAGATAAATTAGATTTTGCTGAGCTATCTACTCCGCTATCGACGCAGTGGTTTCAATGGAATATGGAAGGTGAGATTTATGGTTTAACTCATACAGTTGATCGTTTTAAGCAGGACTGGCTGCACCCTCAGACCCCCATAAAAAACTTGTATCTTACGGGGTCTGATGTTGTCACAGCGGGTGTAGGTGGGGCCTTGATGGGGGGGGTTATGACAACGAATGTGATGATGGGTTTGAATGCTTATAAGGTGATGAATTTATTAAAGAAAGGTGTTGCTTAAAAGTGAAAATCATTCAAGGCAGATATATCCCGCCTAGAATTTTATCTTCGCTAGCGCCAGTGGCAGATTTCAAATTACCGTGCAAACCAGCATTTGTTCTGCTGGCAAGCCATGCGAATGCGCAAGCTTCAACTAGTTGTGGCTGAAGGCCTAAATCTAAGGTGCTTTTTATCGTAATATTCGGGTTCAGAAGGGAAAGTCTCTCTACTAGTAAAGTATTATTGATTCCCCCGCCGCAAAGATATAAGCCAAATGCCTGGCTAAAATATGAGTTTTCAATAATTGATTTTACACTTGTAGATATGCTGATGCATGTGAACTCAAGAAGTGTGCGTTGAATGTCTTCTGGTTTGGGTTTTGAGTGTGGCTCTAGTCGTTGTGTCAGCCAGTTCAAATTAAAGTGCTCTTTACCTGTGCTTTTTGGGGGGGATTTTGTGATGTACGGATCGCTCATCATGTCCTCTAGCAGCTCAGGAATTACTTCACCTGTTTTTGCCCATTGACCCTCAGCATCATAATTTTTTTGGTGGTGTTTATATATCCACTCATCTAATAGAGTATTTCCTGGGCCGGTATCAAAGCCGCGTGGTTCAATATATTTGTTTGCTGGGAGGAAGGTGATGTTAGAAATGCCGCCGATGTTGAGAATGAGTCTGTTCTCATGGGATGAGTGAAATGCCGCCCTATGAAAAGATGGTACTAAAGGCGCGCCTTGCCCGCCAGCGGCTATGTCTGCCATCCTAAAGTCAGTGATTGTTTTGATTCTTGTGTGGTGGGCAAGCGTGCTTGGGCAGCCTATTTGTATAGACAGTGCAGGCTGAGTGTCTGGGTGGTGCCTTATTGTTTGGCCATGAAAGCCGGTAGCCAAGATGTCGTTAGCGCAGAGTGCGTTTCTCTGCATGATGGTATTGATTATTCTGGCAGACATTAAGCTGAGCTGTACGCCTAGTGCGTGCGCTCTAAAAAGTTCATTGCCGCTAGGTAGGCATAGAGCTTTAATTTCAGTTTTAATGCTTTCTGGGAAGTCTATGCTTTCTGAGTCAATGATCTCTATAGTAGTGTTGGCCATGGATGACAAAACAACATCGATGCCGTCTGCGCTTGTTCCGGTCATGATGCCAAAGAATAATTCTTTAGGCATGTTAAGGGATCGATGCTACTTGATAGCTTTCATTAAATGTTGCAAGTTGCGCTAAATACTTGTCTGTATAGAGCCTAAAGCGTGCTAACTGAGATTTGGGGATAGGGCTGGCATGAGGTAGTTTCACTTTAAGTGGGTTTTTATGTACGCCATTTACGCGAAACTCATAATGTAAGTGGGGGCCGGATGCTAAGCCAGATGAACCAATATAGCCAATAATTTGGCCTTGTTTTACGCGTTTTCCCTCTTTAATGCCGCGAGCATACTTGCTTAAATGTGCATACAGGGTGCTAATTTTACTGCCATGTTGAATGATGACGGCTCTACCATAGCCGCCTTTATTTCTCGCATTAATGATTTTGCCATCACCGGTTGCTTTTATGGGCGTGCCGTAAGAGGCGGCATAATCCGTGCCTTTATGTGCACGAATTTTGTGCAAAATAGGGTGCTTTCTTTTTAGGTTGAAATGAGATGATATGCGAGCAAAGTCAACGGGCGTTCGAATAAAAGCTTTGCGCATGCTTTCACCGTCTGGGGTGAAGTAGTTTGAGTCACCATTTTCCTGTTCATATAAAACAGCTGAAAACTTCTTGCCTTGATTGTTAAAGTTAGCAGCGAGTATCTTTCCATTTTTATATTTCTCACCATCTAGATATAGCTCTTCGTATATTAAATTGAACTGATCGCCTTGGCGGATATCTAATATAAAATCTATATCCCAGCCAAAAATGTTCGCTAGTTCCATAATTTGTGATTCCGATAGTCCGGCTTTTTGGCCTGCAAGAAAGAGTGAGCTGTCAATCATGCCTTCGCTATAAGAAATATGAATTTCGGGTTCACGGTTTACAATTTTATGGCTGAACTTTTCTGATTCATTTTTGGCAAGTATGATTGATTTAATGGGAGAGCGGATGAGTTTTATTTTTTCAAGCTCATTATGGTCATTTGATAAAAAGCCTATTCTTTCGCCAGGAAAAATTCGTGTTAGAAGTTTGTTCTCTTTGTTGTCGAATAATACGCTATACATGGTTTTATCATTGAAACCAGCTTTAAGGAACAGATCTGACAGCGTGTCGCCGGATTTAATTTGAAATAGCTGCCAGTTTTCAGTTTCTAAAGTCTCTTTATTTTCGGTTATTGAGGTGGGTTTTTCTTGTGCTTTTTCTAAGGCTATTGAGTCTGCAGAAGAGGGTAGCTGTATTTGGATAGGTGTTCTTTTGGCGTTGACATTTGAACTTGGACTCAGTGCTAAGATAAGAATGAGTAGCGTGCCGATAAATGCAGCTGCAAAAATATGCTGTTTAGGGAATGCGTAAATCAAAATTAAACCTGTTTGTTAAAAGTGTCATGTAAGTGTTAGCTAAATAAGTATAGTGATTAGCAAAGGTATAGCAAAGAGAATGTTTGTTCTAAAAGCTTACAGAATTGTTAAAAATGGTATACTTTTTCTAAATTTTAGTATTCGATTAATCATAATGTGTATAGAGCATAAAGAAAAGGTGGAGTGTAATGGTGTCGGTTGAAGATGCTTTAGCAATAATTAAACGGGGTGTTGAAGAGATAATTGTCGAGGAGGGTTTAGTAAAAAAACTTGAGTCGGGGAAAAAATTAAGAATTAAGGCAGGCTTTGATCCAACGGCCCCGGATCTTCATTTAGGGCACACAGTGCTTATTAATAAACTTAAGCAATTCCAGGATTTAGGTCATGAGGTTTTATTTTTGATCGGTGATTTTACTGGAATGATTGGTGACCCTACTGGGAAAAGTGCTACTCGGCCTCCTCTTACGAAAGAGCAGGTTCAGCAAAATGCAGAAACCTATAAAGAGCAGGTATTTAAAATACTGGATTCTAAGTTGACGACGGTCGTTTTTAATTCCGAGTGGATGAGTCGTATGTCAGCTGCGGAAATGATTCAGTTGGCTGGTCAATATACTGTGGCGCGTATGCTGGAGCGGGATGATTTTAGTAAACGCTTTAAAGGTGAACAGTCAATTGCGATTCATGAGTTCCTTTATCCGCTGGTTCAGGGTTTTGATTCTGTTGCTTTGAGGGCGGATGTTGAGCTGGGTGGTACCGACCAGAAGTTTAATTTGCTTATGGGGCGTACTTTACAAAAAAGTGCAGGGATGGAGTCACAAACAATAATTACATTGCCTCTACTTGAGGGTTTGGATGGTGTGCAGAAAATGTCCAAATCTTTAAATAACTATGTGGGTGTGAATGATGCACCAGGTAAAATGTATGCAAAATTACTGTCATTACCTGATGAAATGATATGGCGTTATTTTGAGCTATTAAGTTTTAAATCAATTGAAGAGATAAATGTATTAAAGGCGGAGATGCTTGCTGGAAGAAATCCTCAAGAAGTTAAAGATGTATTTGCTCGAGAAATAATAGAAAGATTTCATGGCAAGGAAGAGGCTGATAGTGCGCATAAGTCAGCGGGAAATAGAGTCGGCTTGGGTGAGATGCCTGAAAATGTTGAAGAGGTGGATATTGATATTGGTGATCAGGATGAGGTGCCAATCGCAACAGTACTCAGAATGGCTGGTTTGGTGCAAAAGGCTGCACAAGCAAAAGATGCGCTAAGTCGTGGTGTTGTCTTTATTGATGGCCAGAAAGTTGATGATCCAAGTATTCGCTTGCGGATCCAAGGGCGTTTTATATTGCTGCAGTCTGGTAAGAAGAAAATCAAGAGAATTAGGCTTATAAAAACAAGCTAAAATAAAAATTATAAAAACTATTGACGTGTGA
>TARA_R110002072_G_scaffold98817_1_pt1 | contig 17689 bp, 12 predicted proteins | sample TARA_R110002072 | Tara Oceans TARA_R110002072 (sample SAMEA4397118) | marine metagenome | biome: Polar Biome; feature: [SRF] surface water layer (ENVO:00010504); material: water (ENVO:00002006), including particulate matter (ENVO:01000060) such as... | depth 5 m | reverse complement strand
ACTTTATTGATTTTAAATATAATTTTTCAACCTTTTCTCTAGCCCAAGGCGTTCTTCTCAAAAATTTTAAACTCGATTTCATTGTCGGATTATTTCGAAAACAATTAATATCAATCATTTCTCCCATTTCCTCCCAACCATATTTGTTGTGTAAACGTTCTAAAATATCAGCAAGTTTAATTCCGTGTAACGGATTATTCGGTTGTTCTTCAATCATAAACTGGGCAAATTATGGAAACAAAAATACTATTTATTTACTCCTTTTGAATAATCCTAAATTAATATTTATTTTTCCTTCAATTTTCAATACTTTAGCTGCATCAAAATAAACAACTTAATTAGAATGAAAAACACTGCACTAACTCACGTACACGAAGCTTTAAATGCTAAAATTGTCCCTTTTGCTGGTTATAATATGCCAGTATCTTATGAAGGAATAAACATTGAACATGAAACTGTTAGAAAAGGTGTTGGTGTTTTTGATGTAAGTCATATGGGTGAGTTTTTAGTAACAGGAGAAAATGCGTTGGCATTAATTCAGAAAGTTACTTCTAACGATGCTTCTAAACTAGAAATTGGTGATGCACAATACAGTTGTTTCCCAAATGAAGATGGCGGGATTGTAGATGATTTAATTTGTTACCGAATAAAAGAAAATCAGTATTTATTGGTAGTAAATGCTTCAAATATTGATAAAGATTGGAACTGGATTTCTAAATACAATACTGAGTTTAAAGCGGATTTGAAAAACATTTCTGATGACTATTCTTTATTAGCTATTCAAGGACCAAAAGCTATTGAAGCAATGCAATCGTTGACTTCTATTAATTTGGCTGAAATTCCTTTTTACAAATTTAAAATTGGAGATTTTGCGGGTGTAGAACACGCCATTATTTCTGCAACAGGTTATACCGGTTCTGGTGGATTTGAAATCTATGTAAAAAACGAAGCTGCTGAAAGTGTATGGAATAAAGTTTTTGAAGCTGGTGCTAATTTAGGAATCAAACCTATCGGTTTAGCAGCAAGAGATACGTTGCGTTTAGAAATGGGGTATTGTTTATATGGCAATGATATTAACGATACAACTTCGCCAATTGAAGCAGGTTTAGGTTGGATTACCAAGTTTACAAAAGACTTTGTGAATTCAGAAAATTTATTAACGCAAAAAGAAACTGGTGTTACTCGTAAGTTGGTTGCTTTTGAATTGACTGAACGTGGAATTCCAAGACAAGATTATCCAATTGTTGATGGGGAAGGAAATGTAATCGGAATTGTAACATCTGGAACGATGAGCCCATCTTTAGGAAAAGGAATCGGAATGGGTTATGTTACTAAAGAAAATGCAAAAAGAGATACAGAAATATGTATTCAAGTTCGTAAAAAAGCAATTCCTGCGAAAGTGGTAAAGTTGCCTTTTTACAAAGGATAAAGTTAATATTGTGTTGCTTTTTTTGCCATTTCTGGTTTAAAAAAAGATTGAAAGTATTCAAAATCTTTTTCTTTATCATCTGTTGTATAATAGGGTTCAGAAATTTTTACTTGCTTATTTTTATAATCTAAGGTTGCCATCACAATTGGCACCTTTGCTCCTTTTGCGATATAATAAAATCCTGTTTTCCACTTTTCTACTTTCTTCCGTGTTCCTTCTGGTGATAAAGCCAATCTAAACTCTTCTTTAGAATTAAAAACTTTGATGATTGCATCTACCAAATTATTACTTTCTGATCTATTTACTGGTGTACCGCCCAAACTTCTAAAAATAAAACCAAACGGACCTTTAAATAAAGAGTCTTTACCAATAAAATTAATTTTTATTCCTGCAGTGTTTCTTGCTAAAATCCCGATAGGAAAATCTTGCCAACTAGTATGTGGCGCTGCTATAATTACATATTTTTTGATGCCTCTAGGAAAATCGTTTACTAGTTTCCATCCAAAGATTGTTTTAAAAATAAATTTTGAAATCATAAAACAGTATTAAGTTTACAAATAAAAGACATATTATGATGTACACAAATATAAAACTCTTAATTTTATATTCTCTTTAATTTATGTTATAAAAACTATGGAAATCTTATTTATTATTGTTGGAATTGTTATTGGTTTAGCCTTAGGCTATTTTGTTTCAAAAACAAAATCAGTAAAAGAAATTTCTGCTTTAAAAGAGAGAAATCGCAATTCAGAAAACACGAATCAAGAATTAATAGCAATAAGAAAAGAAAAAGAAGAATTGACTATTTTGATTACCGAAAAATCTTCTGAAGCTTCTCATTTGCAAGAAAAACTTAAAGAAAACAAACAAGAAGTAGAAAAACTTCAAGAAAAATTCACCAAAGAGTTTGAGAATTTAGCCAATAAGATTTTAGAAAGCAATTCAAAGAAATTTAAAGAGCAAAATAAAGAAAGCCTTGAAGGAATTTTAAACCCATTGCAAAAACAAATAACTGATTTTAAACAAAAAGTTGAAGATGTTAACAAAGATAGCATAAGGCAATCTTCTGCATTAAAACAACAATTAGAAGAATTAAATAAAAATAATATTAAAATTAGTCAAGAAGCAATTAACCTAACTAAAGCTTTAAAAGGAGATAATAAAACGCAAGGAAATTGGGGTGAGTTAGTTTTAGAAACTGTTTTAGAAAAATCTGGTCTCGAAAAAGGAAGAGAGTATGAAATTCAACAGAGCTTTTTAAATGAAGAAGGTAAAAGGTTGTTACCAGATGTTGTAATTAATTTACCTGGAAATAAAAAAATGGTTATTGATTCAAAAGTTTCTTTAATAGCTTACGAACAATATATTAATACAGAGAACAAAGAAGAAAAAAAGAGGTTTTTATCAGGCCACATTGCATCTATTAAAAGACATATAAATGATCTTAATTCAAAAAAATATGAAGATATTTATAAAATTGAATCACCTGATTTTATTTTAATGTTTATACCTATCGAATCTGCACTCTATCTTGCTCAAAATGAAGATAAAAACTTTTTTTATACTGCTTTTCACAAAAACATATTATTGGTCAGCCCAACAACTTTACTGTCAACATTGAGAACTATTGATACATTATGGAGTAATGAAAAACAACAACAAAACGCATTTGAAATTGCAAAGCATGCAACTTCTTTATATGAAAAATTTAAAAACTTGTTAGATGATCTAGAGACTGTTGGAAATAGAATAAAGTCAACATCCTCAGCTTATGAAGGCGCTATGAAAAAGCTAACGGGAAATCAAAATTTAATTAAAGATATTACAAAGCTTAAAGAATTAGGTATTGCTCCCAAAAAAGATATTAATCAAAAATGGATAGATAAAACAACAGAAGAATAACTAAAACAACTTCGTTACTTTTCTATCTCTCTTAATAAAATAGTATTTAGCATCTTTTATTACTTTTTTGCGATACCCAAATAAATGAAATATTTCTGTTGCTAAAAATCGAGCTGTTTTAGGATTTACAATCAAAATATGTTTGTTACTTTTATCTTGCTGTATTCCAGGTAAGCTTCTTAATAAATAATGCATTTTTAATCGTCTAACTAATGTTGACAAAACCAACCATTTTTTAGAAATTAAAGAAATAATAAAAAAACCATCCTCACCTTGTTTTTGATATAATGGCATAAATATTTTCCCAGAATGTGCTGCCCTTATTTTTTTTGAATTGCTAATTGCTAATTCTTGACCTTTTACAACACTTTCAAAATTACTAAAACCAAAAAGCATTTCAAATTGTTCGTTTTTACTAATTTCATACTTGTAATTTATCTCGTAAAATTCTTGTTTTTCTTTATATAATGATAAAACATGTTGGTAATAGCTAAGTTTTTTTATCTCTAATTCATTCACACAACCCGAAGCTTTTAGAGCTAACCAAATAAAAGCCTCACAGTTATCTACAGAAGATTCTTTATAATGCTCACCTGCTTCAAAACCTAATGATATATGTCCAAATTCATTAATAAATGTTAATAATGGACCGTCTAAATATTCTTCAATTCCTAATATTGTGGGTATTGAAAAGTTTGATGAAAATTCTCTATTATTTAATGAATCGCTAATGGTAATAAACGGGCTTGTATCTGAAGAAGTTGTATGTAAATCAATAAAATAAAATGGTCCTTTATCCTTTTTTACTATTTCTTTAATTTGCTTGTATATTTCTTGCTGTTCAAAACTTTCTTTATATATGTTCTTGTTAAAATCATCAATTATTTGAATCTTTTTTGCAGACCAAATTCTGTTTAAGTCTATATCTTCAAAACGGATATTTTTTTGCAATGCATTTATATTTCCGCTTATAGCATAAAAATTTCCTAGAAAAGGAATTTTTTCTTTTTCTATAGTCTTTAAAACTTTAATTAGTGCATAAACACCAGCTCTTTCGTTACCGTGAATTCCACCAAAACAAATTACTGTTGGTGCATTTTTTGTTCCTTGTATAGAACCTAAAACTCTTTTAATGGTTATTTTTTCATCAAAAGCATTAATACGCACTTCTTGTAAACTCATTTATTTATGGTTCATTACTTTATCAATTCTTTCTAAATCATTGTTTGTAAAAATTCCTAATAATTCTGAATCTTCCATAACCAAAACACAGGTTTTATCAATATTCATTAGTTTACCTGCTTTAGCTGTAGCTGTTTCTGGTGATAGAGAAATAAAATCGGTAGTCATTATTCTTTTAGCAATAATTTCTTTGTTTTGGGCTTTAGAAAAATCAAATTTTCGTAATTGTTCTTTTGTAATTAATCCTACAATTTTATGGTCAGTATTTACAACAGGAACATGATGAATTTTTTTCCATTCCATTATTTTAAATACTAATTCTATTAAATCATTTTCATTAACCACAAATACTTCTGAAGACATTACTTTGTATAGTTTATCATACTTTTTAGAAATTTCTGTTGGCTTTATTTTTATATTTTCCCATTCATGAACGGGAATATTCTGCTGTTGATTTTTATATGTATGATATGTTAATAAAACATTGGTCTCGTAATTAGAAATACTACTTACTAAGTTTCTTTTATTTCTAGATAGCCATTTGCTTCCTGTAATATTTTTATCAATACGTTGTTCTATAATTCCTAAATAATACGTAATATCGTCTTCATCAATAGTTGCTTTTTTCAATCCTTTTTTGGCAATAGGAATTAAAATTTCTTTAACTAATTGATTCGCAGAAATACCAGTACCAAACCAATTAAAATAAGTGTTAACACCTGTTCTTGCTGCATTTAAAAAATTGCTTTTTGCATCTATAAACGGCATTGTATTCCAAATATTTTTATATTCATTTGGCATACCTTGCATTACGCCAACCCAAAATAATGCGTTTGCAATTTCATCTTTTATTGATGGTCCAGACGGAATATATCTATTTTCTATTCTTAAATGTGCAACGTTTTTATGCACTCCATAGCACAATCTATTCCATTTATACAAAGTTCCATTATGAAGATTTAAAGCTTCTAATTTTGGCATAATTCCGTTTTCTAAACACTCTAAAGAATCTTCATCAAAATCTGCAGTAACTAGCGGGGCGTGCCTAGAAATATCATCAGTAAATAATTCTAAAACAGAATTTTTTATCCAAGAATCACCAAAAGAAACTCGTGGTTTTTGTTCTCTTAATAAATACGATTTATTTCTTAAATCTATACTTTGTTGAAACAAGGCAATTCTGGTTTCACTCCACAACTCTTTACTAAGGAGAATTGGCGAATTTGACATTACTGATAAAATTGGACCTGAAATTGCTTGAGACCAATTATACATATCAATTGCATTATCTAAATCTATTTGCAAATGAATTTGAAAACTGGTATTACATGCTTCAAACAAAATAGATTCATGTTTTAAAATAAGTTCCTCAACACCTTGTAAATGCAGTTTAAAGTCTTTACCTCTAATGTTTTTTATCACATTATTTAGTGTCTTATAACGCTCAAAAGGAGTCATGTTTTTAAAGATTAAATCTTTCTTTTTCAAAGTTGGTAAAATACCTGTTAAAATAATTTTGTCTTCATCAAATGTATTTGCAGTAGCATTTACTTTATCTAATAATTGGGTAAGCTGATGTGCTAATTTTTTAAAACAATCTTTCTTTAGTGCAAAAGGATCTAAGTTGATTTCTAAATTAAAGAGTGCTAATTCTGTTGTAACATGAGGATCATTAACTTTTTCTAAAATTTCTAATGCTTTAAGTGACGGACGATAATCTTTATCGACAATACATAATTCCTGCTCTGCTCCTACACGCTGAATACCTTTTTCAAATACATCATTTTTAATCATGTATTCGAAAGCTTTGATATCATTTAACAAATGACACACAAAATCTTTTCGTTGCTTTTGTGTTTTAATTGCTTTTACAGATTGCGAGCCCATACCTCTATTTTAAAACTTGTTACGCTAAGTACTAAAATAGTTGGCAAATTAAATATGATAAATATCAGTAGTAGAACAGTTTAAAAAAAGATATACTTTTTATAACTTATTTACTTAGTTTCTTCACCAACTTTCCTACAGTTAACCCTTGTACGATGATAGAAAAAATTACAACAATGTAGGTAATTACTAAGAATAAATCTCTGTGCATTTCGTTGGTTAAACCTAAAGCCAACGCTATTGAAATTCCGCCACGCAAACCACCCCAAGTCATAATTAAGTTTGTTTTAGGTACAAAATCTAGTTTCTTTTTAAAGAAGTTAATCGGAATTAATAAAGACAAATATCTACATGCTAAAATTAACGGAATGGCAATTAAACCTGCAATAATATAATCACCTTTAACAACTAAAACAAGCATTTCCATCCCTATCATTACAAACAAAATAGCATTCAATAAAATATCGAGTAATTCCCAAAACTTATCTACATAATGTTCTGTAGTTTCAGACATTGCAGCGTTTCTAACAGTATCATTACCCACAATTAAACCAGCAGTAACCATTGCTAATGGCGCAGACAAATGCAAATACTGAGCAATTACTGTTCCGCCCATAACCGCAGCAACGGTTATAATCACTTCAATATCATAATCATCTATAGATTTTAACAAACGATACGTTATCCAGCCTAAAATAGCTCCTAGCAAAATGCCTCCTACTACTTCTTTTCCAAATAATTGGAATACATCTAACACTTCTATTTTATCTACTCCAAAAGAAGCAATTTCAAAAATAGTTAAGAAAACAACTACGCCAACGCCATCATTAAATAAAGATTCCCCTACAATTTTAGTTTCTAGTTTTTTAGGAACATTTGCTTTCTTTAAAATACCTAAAACAGCAATTGGATCTGTTGGAGATATCAACGCACCAAATAACAAACAGTAAATAAATCCGATTTGCATTCCAAATAACTGCAATACAAAATACATGCTTATTCCTACCAAAAATGTAGAAGTTAATACACCTAAAGTAGAGAACATTAAAACCGGCCAACGTTGTATTTTTAATTGCTTAAAATTAGTGTGTAAAGCACCTGCAAACAACAAGAAACTCAGCATTTCTTCTAACAACAACTCTCTAAAATCTAATTTAGAAATCATTTCTTTCTCAAAGTTTAATAGCGTTGGATCTAGATAACTTAGTCCAATAACACCCAAAGTAAACACAATGGTGATAATCATTAGACCAATGGTGTTTGGTAGCTTTAAAAAGCGCACATTGATATAACCAAATATTGCTGATAAAAAGATAAGTATTGTTGCTATTAAATATGCATCCATTGTTGGTTGTTTTTTATAGTATATGTTTCCTCGATCTTGCCTTGCCGGCAGGTGCAGTTGAGAGGCAATTGTTAAGCAATTACAAATATAGGAATAGTAAAAATTCTCGACTGGGCTAGATTAGATATTTTTAATGAATACAAAACAATAAATCAGCCAATCGGCTGCTTTTTTAGTTTACAAGTATGTTTTCATTTCTAATTCATCTAAATGTCTGGTCGAACTTGTCCTATCGAGCGCAGTCTAATTTGTCATATCGAGCGCAGTCGAGTTACAAGACCTCATAACACTTCTCGAGGAGACAATCTTATAGTTTACATAACAAACAATCTTCTTGCGCTCATCATCTCTTCTACTCGCTCTCCAATTCCTGATAAAGCTTCGTCATTATTGTGATTCTGAATAGCTTCATCTATAAAATTTACAATGGTTTGCATGTCTGCTGCTTTTAATCCTCTTGTGGTTACAGCTGCAGTTCCAACTCTTATCCCAGAAGTTACAAACGGACTTTTATCATCAAAAGGAACCATGTTCTTGTTTACGGTAATATCTGCTTTCCCCAATGCAATCTCTGCATCTTTACCAGAAATGTTTTTGTTACGCATGTCAATCAACATCATATGATTGTCTGTTCCACCAGAAATAATATCATATCCTTTTGCTACCAATGCTGCTGCCATTGCCGCTGCATTTTCTTTTACTTGTAATTGATATTCTAAAAACTCATCGGTCAATGCTTCTCCAAAAGCAACTGCTTTGGCAGCAATTACGTGTTCTAATGGGCCACCTTGATTTCCAGGAAATACCGCCGAGTTAATTAAAGTGGACATCTTTTTAGGTTTTCCGCTTTTTAAGGTTTCTCCAAAAGGATTGTCAAAATCTTTTCCAATTAGTATCATTCCTCCTCTTGGTCCACGCAATGTTTTGTGTGTTGTTGTTGTTACAATATGACAATGAGGTAATGGATCATTTAAAATTCCTTTAGCAATCAACCCTGCAGGATGCGAAATATCTGCCATTAAAATAGCACCCACACTATCTGCAATTTTTCTAAAACGTTTAAAATCAATATCTCTAGAATACGCTGAAGCGCCCGCAATAATTAACTTTGGTTGCTCTTTGGTTGCTGTTTCTTGTATTTTATCATAATTTAAGACTCCGGTTTCTTTTTCTACTCCATAAAAAGAAGTCGTGTATAATTTACCCGAAAAATTTACTGGAGAACCATGTGTTAAATGTCCGCCATGCGATAAATCGAATCCTAAGATTTTATCTCCTGGTTTTAAACAAGCAGCATACACTGCCGTATTTGCTTGACTTCCAGAATGTGGTTGCACATTTACATATTCAGCACCAAACAATTCTTTGGCTCTATCAATAGCAATTTGCTCAACTACATCAACAATTTCACATCCGCCGTAATAGCGTTTTCCTGGATATCCTTCTGCATATTTATTGGTTAACACCGAGCCTTGAGCTTGCATTACTTGATCGCTTACAAAGTTTTCTGAAGCAATTAATTCTAGTCCGTTTTGTTGTCTTTCCTTTTCTTCTTGAATCAGGTCAAAAATTTGATTATCTAGTTGCATTGTTGTTTGTTTAAATAAAGCTTTATTAAAAGATTCTCAAAAGTAGTAAAAATCATTTTGCAACTAACAACTTTCTACTATATTTGATAAAAAATTAATAACATTGGTTAAAACCCAATACATAGATAAATTCAGATGAAATTAACTGCAAATAACCCCAATAGAAAATCGTGGCTTGATGTTTCTAAAGATTCAGATTTCCCAATTCAAAATATACCTTTTGGTGTATTTATTACCAAAGACGATATTATTACCATCGGAACACGGATTGGAGATTACGCTATCGATTTAGGTGCATTGCATCAATTAGGATACTTTGAAGGCATACCACTTACAGATGATATCTTTTTACAGGATTCTTTAAATGATTTTATTGCAGACGGACGCAAAACATGGCGTTTGGTACGTAACAGAATTGCAGATATTTTTGATGTTACCAAAAGTGGTTTAAGAGACCATAAAGAACACAAAGCAGAAATCATTTTTAGAATGGATGATATTGAAATGTTATTGCCTGTAACTGTTGGTGATTACACAGATTTCTATGCAAGTAAAGAACACGCAACCAATGTAGGTACTTTATTCCGTGATCCAGAAAATGCATTGATGCCTAACTGGTTACACGTACCTATTGGATATCATGGTAGAAGTTCTTCTATCATTCCATCTGGAACACCTATTAGAAGACCTTACGGACAATCGAAACCTGCAGAAGGAAGCACAGTGCCAACTTTTGGTCCTTCGCGTTTGTTAGATTTCGAATTAGAAATGGCGTTTATTACTACAGATTCTAATACCTTAGGAGATCGTATTTCTATTGAAGAAGCAGAAGAATATATCTTCGGTATGGTGTTGTTTAACGACTGGTCTGCAAGAGACATACAAGGATGGGAATACCAACCTTTAGGTCCGTTTTTAGGAAAAAACTTTGCATCAACCATTTCTCCTTGGATTGTTACTTTGGATGCTTTAGAACCTTTTAGAACTGATAATCCGAAGCAAGTGCACGAACCTTTACCTTATTTACAAGTAGAAGGACAAAAAAGTTACGATATTAAATTACAAGTGGGTATTAAACCAGACGGAAAAGAAGAAACGGTAGTTGCCAATTCTAACTTTAAATATATGTATTGGACGATGGTCCAACAATTGGCGCATCATACCATAAATGGTTGTCCGGTTGAAGCTGGAGATATGATGGGTTCTGGTACTATTTCTGGCCCTACAAAAGACAGTTATGGTTCTATGCTAGAGTTGTCTTGGGCAGGACAAAAACCAATCAAATTAAACGACGGTTCTGAACGTAAATTCATCAATGATAATGATACGGTAATAATGCGTGCACATTGTAAAAATGATGAGCGTAGAATTGGTTTTGGAGAATGTACTGGTAAAGTATTGCCTGCAATACCTTTTAAGAAATAGTGTTTAAAACACTTTCAAATATTAAAAAAGGACGCTCTTGGAGTGTCCTTTTTTTTTGTTCTACCCTATTTTATCTTAGTTTCATTCCTGCCTTTCGACTTCGCTCAAGATAAACTCTGGCAGGAATCTTATCAACAAAATAGTAAAACTTATTTTAGCTCTTATTCTTTTCCATTGATGAAAAGAACCAAAAATCTAGTCTTATTATAATTTTATCGAATTCTAAAAAGTTATTCCACTATCGCGTCCAGACATTTTATTTAGTTCCCCAATCAAGTTGAGGACATGCTTTGGACACTTAGCCGTTTCATAGAAATCAAATTCTTACAAAAAACAAAATAGGTCGGTTTCAGATTGTTACTTTACTTCTTTATCCATTAATTTTTTGTTGTTTATTTGGATTTACCCAGTCATTCCTGTAATAAATACATCAATGTACTTTTTCATTTTCAACAAGATTCTTTCTCCAATTTCACGTGCTTTTAAAATACTTGGTCTATTGTCTAAACATTTAAAAACATCTTGTCTAATGGGTTCTTGACCATTATACACATAACTTTCTATTAAAGAATTGAATTGTTGTTGGTCTAGATTCTCTTCTTTACAAATCTTTGATAATGCAATTACTTTTTGTTGCTGCCAATATTTCTCAAATTCATCTGGTATGGCATCTACATCACTAATATTTGGTAGATTTTCTTCTATAAATTTTTCTATCAGTTCTCGTTTACTTCTTAATTTTACTTCACCTCCCAATAAATCAATAATTGCTTTTTTCTGTTTGGCAGCTTCAGATTTGTCTGTAGTTTTTAATCTGGCTAATAATTGTAATATATAAACTACATTAATTTGGTCTCTATGAATTAATTCTAACTCAAAATCGATATCATTTAAAATAGATGTTTTTTGAGCAGGATTGTTAACTTTTATAGTCTCGTATAAATCTAAATATTTGCTTTTATAATCTTCAAAAGTTTGTTCGTCTATGCCTACATCTTCCCAATTAAAATCTACATAAGATTCTAGTACGTTTTTAGTTCTTAGAACTCTTCTAAAAGCTTGTACAAAAGCTAATTGCTGCTCCTCTCCTAGCAAATCATCTACACTTTTATAGGTGGGTGTAATGGTTAATAAAGTTTCTAAAGCTTCATCAAATTTAGTAGCAATACTGTCATAAGGTGGAATTATAATAGATTCGTTGGCATCTTTATTAGAAAATAAGGTAATGGCATCATCTGTAGCCTTTTTTAAGTTTCTAAAACATAAAATATTCCCTTGCGATTTCTTTTCTCCTAAAATTCTATTGGTTCTAGAAAATGCCTGAATTAAACCATGTTGTTTTAAATTCTTATCTACATACAAGGTATTTACTTTCTTTGCATCAAAACCAGTCAACATCATATTTACAACGATAACAATGTCTAAACGGTCTTTAGCATCGTTAAAATTGGCTTTTTCTCTGTCTTTTAAACGTTTGCTTATATTCTTAAAGTAATTCTCAAACTGTTTACTATCTTTTGTCGAAAAGCTAGTATTGTACATTTTGTTATAATCTGCAATAAAAGCATCTAGTTTTTCTCTTGAATGACTTGATGTGTAGTTGGTATCACTTTCAGCAGCTACATTAAATTCATCATCATCTGGTAAATGATCTTGTGCATCTTCATCTGCTTCATTGGCTCCATAAGAAAAAATGGTAGCAATTCTTAAATTGTGTTCTCCTTTTAGTTTTTTCTCTTGAAAAATATCATAATACTTAATCAAGGTTTTTATATTGGAAACTGCAAATAAAGCTGAGTATTCTTTATTAAACGTTTTTTGACCATGATAGGCAATAATATAATCTGCAATTTTATTTAATCTTCTTTCATCAGCAAATACTTCTGCTTTATCTATATCTTCTACTTCAATATCTAGTAAGGTTCTGCCTTTTTGTTTGTATCTACCAATGTATTCGATTCCGAATTTTAAAACATTATCATCTGCAATGGCATCTGTAATTACATATTTATGTAAACAGTCGCCAAACAAATCTTTAGTGGTTCTTTTTCCTAAATCGTTTTTAGAGGCGTTGTCTGCAAAAATGGGAGTTCCTGTAAAACCGAATAATTGACTATTGGTAAAATAATCGGTTATTTTATTGTGCGTATCTCCAAACTGACTTCTATGGCATTCGTCAAAAATAAGTACCACTCGCCTATTCTTTAAACCCGCTAATTTCTTGTCATATTGATTTTTAGAAATCGCATTATTTAGTTTTTGTATGGTGGTTAACACCAATTTAGAATCGTCTGCCAATTGTTTAACCAAACTGTTTGTATTATTGGTAACATCTACACTATCTTTTTTAAAAGAATTAAATTCTTTCATGGTTTGGTAGTCTAAATCTTTTCTATCTACCACAAACAACACTTTATCTACAGTGGGCAAATCCATAATAATCTGACTTGCTTTAAAAGAAGTTAGCGTTTTACCAGAACCTGTTGTATGCCATATATATGCGTTGTCTGTATTGTTTTGTACTTGTGCCACCAACTTTTCTACGGCATAAAATTGATACGGTCTTAACACCATTAATATTTTATGTGTTTCGCTTCTTACAATATACTTGGCAATCATTAACCCTAAATGATCTGGATGTAGAAAAGCAGCAGTAAAATGGGTGAGTTCTTTTATGTTTTTATTGTGTACATCAGACCAGAAAAACGTTTGTTTTACAGATTGTAAAGCATTGTTTGCTAAATACTTTGTATTTACGCCGTTACTAATTACAAACAACTGTACGTATTGAAACAATCCATGATTAGACCAAAAAGAATGTCTTTGATACCTATTAATTTGGTTAAATGCTTCTTTAATTTCTAAACCTCTACGTTTTAACTCTATTTGTACCAATGGCAAACCATTAACTAACAACGTAACGTCGTATCTGTTTTTGTAAGTACCTTCTTGTGCTATTTGGTTAGTGACTTGAAACAAATTAGCATTCCAATCTTCACTATTAAAAAAACGAATATAAGTAGCTTCTCCGTTATCATTTACAAACTGAAAACGACCTCTTAACGTTTTAGACTTTTCAAACACATTGCCTTTTGCTAAATGGTTTAAAATAGTTTCAAACTCTTTATCTGAAAACGTAAGTTGATTAAATTGCTCTAATTGACTTTTTAAATTAGCAACCAATGCAGAACCATCTATTACCGTTACTTTTTTATAACCTAAACCAACTAATTGTTTTATTAGGTTGTTTTCTAGTTGAAGTTCTGATTGTTTTGACATAACTTAATTTCTATCAAATATTTTTAATTCTAATTCAGCTAAAGATAAATCTTTAAATTCTTTTAGATGGTCTGTAATTAATTTAGCCTTATTAATTACTTTTCTATAATGTGTATCATCTTCAAATTGAGTCCAAGGCAATAATGTTAAAGAATCTAATTTATTGTCTTTTAATATTTTAATTATTTTCTCTTGTATAATTCTATCTACAGGAAAATGTGGTGGTCTAGGTATTTCTTTTAAACACCATAAATATTTTAAATAAAGATTGATTAGTTTTTGAGCAATTCCAAAATTAATAGGAATACAGTTCCCTTCAATTGTTAGGTTATTACTGAACTTAACCAATTCTTTAATGGTTTCTATATGTTGCTCCTCCTCTACTTTTTGATAATATTTCTCTTTTATAAAACTTTCTACTTTTTCTCTTAATGCTTTTCTAAAATCAGTCCTAATTTTCTCTGAATAGTTTTCTTTATAAATATTTGCACGTTGAAAAGCTCCACCAAAAGTGAGTATCCAAATTTCATTATTTAAAAATTCTTTTTTCATAGCTTCTATTTTATTAAACAAATAGCTGCTGCAACAAGCCTTTTTTAAACGCTTGTGTTTTTTCTAATTGTGTTTGTGCATTTTCTATTTTAGTATCAATAGCATTTAAATATTTAGCTATTTTTCTTCTTTCTATTTCACATGGTAATGGAATTGGCATTTTAAAAAAATCAGAATTAGAAATATTCATTCTGTCATGTCTGGCACCAAAATTTGCTACACTATTTAAATATTTGTGCCATTCAACAGTTTCAAAATAAAATTCAAAATATTCTAAATTCTCTTTGTTAAAACTAAATACTAAATATAAAGGAGACATGATTCCTTTTATTAATTTGTTTCTCTTTATTGGACCAACAGGAGCATGAACTGAAATTCTTGGGTTATAAATAAAATCATCTTTTTGAACAATATAATACCCTTCTAAATTGTTTTGATTTGCAATATCTCTATCAAAATACTCCTTTTGACTAACAATTCCTTGAGTTGCAGAATTAGTTAGCACAAAATTAATTTTACTTCCTTTATTTTTGATAGAGTTTCTTTTAGCAATCTTATCTAAAGTTTTTATTTCCCAATCAGGAAAATCTAAACCATCATCATTTTTAAAACGCAATTGCTGACTAAACAATTGTTGCATGACTCCTTTTTTGTAGTTTTCTAAGTATTCCTTTTTAGTGGTTAGTTGTTGTATTTTTGTATCTACTGCTGTTAAAAATGTGGCTATTTTTTGTTGTTCTGGAAGATTGGGCTTTGAAAATTTTGTCCTATTAATAATACTATTATAAAGTCTTTGAATAGTTCCTCCTTCCGAATCATATTTTACAATTTGATAAATGTAAAACAAAAATGAGTTTGTAATTAACTCTTCATTATTATCAATCCAAACTATATTAGAATCTTGAAAATAAGCTTCAACACCATCATAAACAACAGTTCTTCCTAAAGTTCCTGATGCTGACATCAATATATCACCTATTTTAGGAAATGAAAACCTTTCTCTATAGTTTTTATAAAGTTTTTTAGTTATAAATGCATCAGGCTTTTTACCAAAAGTTCCTATTTTGTAAAAAGGTATATCTCCAGTTTCGGTAGTTTCACTGCTGAAAATTCTCTTACACATTTTAACTTTTCCAATGTCTCCTAATTTTTTCTTTTCCCATTCACCCTCAAACTCATTAAAACGAAGTTTGGGTACACGTACGTCATTGCGAAGCTTTTTTGCTGAAGCAATCTCTTTTTTATTGGCAGATTGCTTCACTCCGTTCGCAATGACGGTTTGTTTAGCAATTACGTTATTTTTGTTTTCTGCTGTCATTAAAAAGGAGTTTCAATATTTAACTGTTTGCAAAAATCTTCAATGATTGTATCTGTATCCGCAATTTCTTTTTCTAATGCTTTTAAATCTTTAGAAACACTTAAAAGGTCTATGGCTTCTTCTTCTTCAAACGTATCTACATAACGTGGTATGTTTAAATTGTAATCGTTTTCTTTTACTTCCTCTAAAGAAGCAACATAACTATATTTGTCTTTGGTTTCTCTTGTTCTGTAAGTATCTATAATTTCTTGTAAATGCGCATCTGTTAATACATTTTGCGTTTTTACTTTGTCAAAATGATTGCTGGCATCAATAAATAAAATATTTCGACTACGCTCAATATGACGGCTTCTGTCTTTTTTTAATACCAATATGCAAGTAGGAATACTTGTCCCAAAAAAGATGTTAGCAGGCAAACCAATAACGGCATCTAATTGGTTTTTATCTTCAATTAAATACTTTCTAATATGTCCTTCTGCTGCACCTCTAAACAAAACACCATGTGGTAACACACAGGCCATGGTTCCGTTTTCATCTAACTGATGAATCATGTGTTGTACAAAGGCAAAATCTGCTTTACTTTTTGGTGCCATTTTTCCATAAGGAGAAAAACGCTCGTCACTAATAATCGCATCAGGATTCCAATTCGCAGAAAAAGGCGGATTTGCAACAATGGCTTCAAAACGTTGGTCTATATGTTTTGGTGAAGGATTTACTAAGGTGTCTTCATTATAAATATCGAATTTTTTATAATGTACATCGTGCATAATCATATTCATTCTACACAAGTTGTACGTAGTTGGGTTGCTTTCTTGTCCGTAAAAACCACCAACCTCTTTTACTTCTTTAGAAACTCTTAATAGTAAAGAACCAGAACCACACGTTGGGTCATACACAGATTTTAAACGCTCTTTATCTGTAGTTACAATTTGTGCTAATATTTTAGAAACTTGTTGCGGCGTATAAAATTCGCCTGCTTTTTTTCCTGCTCCAGAAGCAAACTGACCAATTAAATATTCATAGGCATCCCCTAATACATCATTTTCATTGTTTTCTAAATCAAAATCAATGCCTTCTAAATGCGTTAATACTTTTACAATCAGTTCGTTTTTGGCTTCTTCTGTTTTACCTAGCTTACTACTTGTTAAATCTAAATCTTCAAAAAGGTTTCCAAAATCATCTTCACTTTCACTTCCCATAGTGCTTTGCTCTATGTTGGTCAGCACTTTTTGTAAATCTTCTAAAATGAATTTATTTGTTCCGCCAGAATTACCTCTTTTGGCTAATTCGCTAAATAGTTCTGTAGGTTTTAAGAAATACCCTAAGGCATCTAAAGCATCTAGTTTTATTTCTTCTAATAACAAAGCTTCACTTTCATGACCAATAACTTGGGAATATTCTAAACCATCTGGTTTTAAAATAATGTTAGCATGTAGAGACATTTTTTTACTTAAATACTTGTAAAAGATAAAGCCTAGTATATAATCTCTAAAATCATCCGCATCCATATTACCTCTTAAATCGTTGGCAATATTCCATAAAGTTTGATGCAATTGTAGTTGATTTTCTGACATTTGTTTTTTTTTGTAAATGCTTATGAAAGTAGGTTCATAAACAAGCAATTTGTTTTTTCTTTAAAATTAGTAAAATTGATAGAACTACCAAGAGAATAATACATACATTTTAAAATAAATATTTAGGGGTTAGGAGCTAGTAGTAAATCTCTTGCTTCTTGTCTCTTGTTTCTTGCTTCTAGTTTCTTCTCTTTTTAGCTTACAGCA
>TARA_R110002072_G_scaffold28856_3_pt1 | contig 17709 bp, 9 predicted proteins | sample TARA_R110002072 | Tara Oceans TARA_R110002072 (sample SAMEA4397118) | marine metagenome | biome: Polar Biome; feature: [SRF] surface water layer (ENVO:00010504); material: water (ENVO:00002006), including particulate matter (ENVO:01000060) such as... | depth 5 m | reverse complement strand
CAACGGCGAGGCCCGCCGCCTGATCAAGGGCGGCGGCGCCCGGATCAACGATCAGAAGATTGAAAGCGAAACCCAGGAAGTCACCGCCGCCGACCTCAACAGCGACGGTCTGATCAAACTTTCCGCCGGCAAGAAAAAACACGCCGTGATCCGGCTCGCCTAGCCGCTGGCGGCTTAGGCTCAACGGTTGTTGGGTTGATCCGGCAGCGCGCGCGGGCCTTCGGTTTCATCGTCCTTGCTGGGCGTCCCCAACAGATTTCGCAGGAACCCCGGCGCCAGCACCGACAGTGGGTTGACCTTGATCTGGGGATCTTCGGCAGGCCCGGAAAGCCGATAGGTAAAGGCCAGCAGCCCCTCCCCCTCGCCGCCGGTCAGCACAATCCCCAGCAGCGGAAGTTGGCCCAGCACCGCATTGAAGGAATAGGCCGGCACCACCGTTCCCACCAGATCGACCGCATCGGCCTTGGTGTCGATCGTGCCCTTGGAGGTGATGCCGAGCGAATCTCCGTGCGCGCGAAACAGCGGGGTGGAAATAACGCCTTTGTCGAAGGTGAAGTCGCCGGTCATCCGGTCAAACGTCAACCCCTCGCCATTCAGCACGTTGCTAATTCCCGTCAGGGACGCGACCGAGAGCATCTTGGCAAGCCCCGGGGCCTCGACCAGGCGGTAGTCGACGGCCTCCACGCTGCCGGTGATCGGTGAATCCGGCAAGCGGCCGGGCATTTTCCCGCGCAGGGTCAAGCGGCCGCCCTCGATGGTATCAACCCAGTTAAAGGCACGGGCCACCGCCCCCATATCCTCGGCCTCCACCAACAGGGAATAGCCCCCATCGCTGGCCGGCTTATAGTCGAGGGAAAAGCTCTTGGCGGCGGTTTCGGCGGTGCTGTTGCGGTGTGTCGACCACTCCGGCGGCACCCGTCCCTTGATCCCGATGCGCTCCCAGCCCGAGGCGCTGCGCCGCAAATCCAAGGCCACGTCGGACAAAAAGCGGCCCTTGCCGAGATAGACCTGCGAGAGCCGCTCGGCGCGCAGCAACAGCGGCACCTTGGATCCCGATTGCCGCACCACGGCCGGTTGCTCCGGGGCGTCCGGCGTTGGCTGATCGCTGAAATCGAGCCATGGCTCGATATCCAGGACTCCCGCCGCCACGTCCACTTCAAGCCCGCCGTTGGCCAACTGCTTGACCCGCAGGCCGCGCAAGCTGGACTTGCCGACAAAGACCTCGTCCAGATCGTACTGCGCCTTGAGAATTTCATCATCGGTGAAGCGCGCGGTTCCATTTACCTGGAGGCTGCCGGCGCGCAGGTCCAGCCGTGGGATGCCCACCAGCGCATTGTCCCGCAGTTCCAGATCCACAAACGCTTTGCCGGGCGCGCCGGCGGGCTTTTCCCAGCCGATGGTTGACTGCGCCATCTTCGCCGAGGTCAAGTTGCTCGCCGTCCGGATCACCCCGTTGCCTTTCGGATCCAGGGTAATCTCCACCGCCGAGGATATCGGACCGGTGAGAAAGTCCCCGGTCGGCAAAATTCCCAAGGCGGTAAGCTGCGTGTCATCGATGGCCGGAACCTGGGCGGACAACTGGGTGCGCACCGCCGCATCGGCGGCAAAGGTTTCGGTCCAGGCGGTGGTTAGCGGCACCCCGCCCAACTTCGCCGCGCCGCTCAGTTGCAGGCGATTGGTATCAACCTCCAGCGTGAACGCGCCGTCGGTAATGTCAGCGTTGAGCACCGCGCGTTTCAATCCGGCCTGGCTCAGGTTGCCCCGGCTGGTCACCGCCAGGTCGTTGAAGCTCAGATCCTTGATCAGCGGAAAGGCCATGCGGGTGGTCATCTTGGCTTGCCCCGAGGCGGCCAGGGGGTCGATCCCCAGGCGATCAACCAGCGCGACCCTGGGGTGGTTCAACAGCACCAAGGCGTCCTTGAAACCGCCTTCGGCCTCGAAGGTCAGGTCCAGCGTGGGGTCGCCGGCGAGATCGAGAATCCGCACCTCGGCGCGCGGCAACCGCAGCCCCTCAACCTGGCCTTCCTGGGTGGTGAAGGTCAGTTGGTCCAGTCCGAACGTTCCCGATCCGCGCACCCCGGCCACCGGCGGCATGGGCTTGAGATAAGCCACCTGCAGGCCAGAATAGCTCACCCCGCCGTCAAACGACGTGACGTCAAGCGCCGCCGCCGGCGCGGGCCCGCGCGGCACGCTGAGCGCCAGCGAGGCCCAGGCCTCATCGGCGACGCCGGCCGAAATCGAGCTGCTTACCCAGTTTCGCCCGCCCCTGGCGGCATTTTTCGGCCAGTAGATCGGGAGTTCGTCGGCCGGTAGGTCGCGCAGCTTCGCGTCCAGCGAGATCTCCGTGGCGTCCGTCAAGAAAGCAACCTGGCCCGACAGGGTCAGTTCCGGCTGATGGGGCGCTTGGGAGGGAAAGAACGCCTGGGCCTGCTCCAGCACCAGCAGGCTGTCCTTGTCGGAAAAATACCCCTTCAGCGTCAAGCTCTCCACGCCCAACGGCTGCTCAAACAGCTCCGGCAGATTGATCCGACCCTTTTCGCCCGCAAGGTCGAAGGAAACATCGCTCAAATGCCCGGCGGCGTCGTCAATCTGAAAGGCAACCCGACCATCCATTGGCACCTGAAAACCGCGCAGCGCCGCCAATTGATCGTCAAGGTCGGCCAAGACCGTCGGGGTGAAATTCTCAACCGCCAGCGCCACGTCGATGATGCCGCTTTGTTCGTTGTACAGCAGGCCGAAGTTCGCCGAGGTGGTAATCCCGGCCATGTCGAGCTGCAACCGAACGTCGGCCGCCAGATCCTCGCCTTGCCGACGCACGAATAGCTCGGCGTCCGGCGCCTCCCAGACAATGTCCATCCGTTTGTCGACGAACTGCAGCGCGCCTTGAAAGGACAACGTGTGCAGATAGGATGCCGGGTTCGCCAGGTTTGGCGCGGCCTTGACCTGGTCGAGCATCTGCCGAACGAAATTGGAATAGCTCTGGTCGCCTTCGAAAACCAGACCGTCCGGCGTCGCCGTCGTGCCTGGCGTCGCGGATTCCGTCTCGGATTTTGCGCCAGACCTGGTCTCAGAATCGGCCTCTGCGGTGGGCGCAACCGTCGGCGCGGCAAGCGGTTCGGCGTTGGGGTCGAGGCCTTGCTGCTCCACCACGTCCGATGACGGACGATCCTTGCGCGCGGCCTTGGCGGCGCCGGGAAGAACCACCTCCAATCCGGTTTCGGAGCCCAAGGCCATTGGCGCGCCGTCGGCGCGCGCGCGCCGGCGCTGAAACCCAACATGGCCATCGGCGCCGCGGGTAATCACCAGTTCGGCGCCGTAGATGCCAATTTGGGTGGGCGCCACCACCCCCTGCACCAAGGCGGGAAGCGAGAGGTTGACATTGACCAGCGGCGCGGTCGCCAACAACCGACCACCGGGGTCCAGGACCCGCCAATTCTTGGCTTGCAGCTCAAGGCTTTTTTCATAGGACGGCCAGGCCACCACCATTTCATCGATAGAAATGCTGTAGCCGCGTGAAATGTTGGCGAAACTTTCTTCGATGTAGGGGGTCAGAAAATCAACCTGAACCGGGCCGGAGGACAGACGCCACAGCGCCACCCCGGCAAAAACGGCAATCAGGACGATTATGCCGGCCAGCAGTTCCAAAAAGAGCTTGGTGCATCGCACTAACATGAACGGGAACAAATCCTCATTGCTATACCTGCTCTTTAACCAGCAAATGGGAAGACGGTAATCGGGGATAAAGAAAATTCTCAGTCGCCGGCAAAATTTTTCCGCCCGTTGCCCTCCCGACCGCCCGGCCAACCCCAACCGGCCCGGCCCGGCCCGTCCGATCATCGAGTCAAGGCAGCCTCCGATCCAGCGACGCGCCGCGCCACGGACGGGCAAGTCTTTGCAAGAAAAAGAGCGGGTCTTGGCATGCCGCCTGGCCGCGTGCGGCGCCAAGCTGGCTTGACCCTCGCCAGCCCCTCAAGCAGTCTTCTGTTCCGGCGTCACAGCACAAGACAAAAGGCAGGAATTTTCGAGGCCATGACCTTTACTTTTTTATCAAGCATCAAGAGCTTACCGGCCGCTGCCTCGACAATCCAAGCAGAAAGCGGAATAGAAGACTGGCTAAATGGCCGCGGACCGCAAGAAACAGAACAAGCGGCCCGCGCGCAAGCGTTGCTTGCCGCGCCAAACGGCAAAAGACTGCTGTCGGCGCTGTTTGGCAACTCTGCCTTTCTCGGCAGCTTGGTATCGCGGGAGGCGGATTTCTTCTTGCAGCTGCTCGACCAGGGCCCGGACAGCTGTTTGGCCCAGGTCTTGCGCGGCCTTCGCGAACCGTTGGCCGCAACAACGCGGCAGGAGCAGGTCAGCAAGGAGCTTCGCATTGCAAAGCGCCGCGTGGCGCTGTTGACCGCCGTTGCCGATATCTCCGGCTTCTGGTCCCTCGACCAAATCACCCGCGCGTTGAGCGATCTGGCCGATGCCGCGCTGGACCGGACGCTCACCGTGCTGTTGCAGCAGTTGGCCGAACGCGATCAAATCACCCTTGCCCACCCCGATCAGCCGCTGAAGGACTGCGGCCTGAGCGTTTTGGCGATGGGCAAATACGGCGCGCGAGAACTCAATTATTCCTCTGATATCGATATCATCCTGCTGTATGAGCCCGGCAAAATTACCTATCGCGGACGGCGCAGCCTGCAGGAAGCCATGGTGCGGGTGGCCCGCGACATCTGCCGCTTGATGGACGAGCGCACCGCCGACGGCTACGTCTTCCGCACCGATTTGCGGCTGCGCCCCGACCCCGGCGCCACGCCGCTGGCCCTGCCGCTGAGCACGGCGCTGTCCTACTACGAATCCCAGGGCCAGAATTGGGAGCGGGCGGCGATGATCAAAGCCCGGTCCTGCGCCGGGGACATTCCCTTGGGCGAAACCTTTCTGTTCGAACTCACCCCCTTTGTCTGGCGAAAGCATCTGGATTTCTGGGCGATACAGGATGTCCACTCCATCAAGCGGCAAATCTACGCCCACAAGGGCGGGAGCACGGTGGCGATCGAGGGACACAACATCAAGCTGGGCCGGGGCGGCATTCGCGAAATCGAGTTTTTTGCCCAGACCCAGCAACTGATCTATGGCGGACGAAACCCAACCTTGCGCAGCCCCCGCACCCTGGAAGCGCTCGACGCCCTGGTCGCGGCGGCGCGGATCGAGCCGACCACGGCAGCCGAACTGAACGACAGCTACCATTTCCTCCGCACCCTGGAGCACCGCCTCCAGATGATCAACGACCAGCAGACCCACAGCCTGCCGGAGAAAGCCGAGGAGGTCGCCGAACTGGCGATCTTCATGGGTTATGACGAAAGCAAAACCTTCCGGCACGCGCTGCTTGAGCATTTGCGGCGCGTTGAAAACCACTACGCCGAACTGTTTGAAGAGGCCCCCAGTCTGTCGCAAAGCGGCTCTCTGGTTTTTACCGGCACCGACCCCGACCCCGACACCACCAAGACCCTGACCGATCTGGGCTACAGCGATCCGGCCCAGGTATTCAATCTGGTGCGTGGGTGGCATCACGGGCGCTACCGGGCGACCCGCTCGATCCGGGCGCGCGAGCTGCTGACGGAAATGATGCCGCAACTGCTGCAGGAGATCGCCAAGGGGCAAGATCCGCAGCGCGCCCTGGTGCGGTTCGACGCATTTCTGGAAGGCTTGCCCTCGGGCATCCAGGTCTTTTCGCTGCTCTACCAAAACCCGTCGCTGTTGGAAATGTTGGCGGAAATCATGGGCCAGGCGCCGGCGCTTGCCGAGCGGCTCAGCAATCGGTCGGGACTGTTGGAGGCCGTCCTGTCTCCCGATTTCCTCGCGCCGCTGCCGACGCGCGCCGATCTGGATCAGGAGCTCAAGGAACAGCTCGAACAAGCCCGTGACTATCAGGATACTCTCGACATCACGCGACGCTGGGGCAACGACCGCCGGTTCCAGGTCGGGCTGCATACCCTGCGCCAGGCCGAACCGGTGGAAACCAGCGGGCAAAATCTTTCCGACATCGCCGACGCGGCGATCAACGCCCTGCTTCCGACCACCCACCGCGAGCTTGCCCGCAATCACGGGCTTGTTCCGGGCGCCGGTATGGCGGTCCTGGCCCTGGGTAAGTTGGGGGCGCAGGAAATGACCGTTTCCTCCGACCTGGATCTGATCTTTCTTTTCGAGGCCGACGACGGGGTCGCCTTCTCGACCGGCAGAAAACCGATCGAGCCGAGCCTTTATTATGGGCGTCTGGCCCAACGGCTGATTACCGCCCTATCGGCCCAGACCGGCGAAGGCAGTCTGTATGAAGTGGACCCGCGCCTGCGTCCCTCGGGCGGCGACGGGCCGATTTCACTCAGCCTCAAGGGCTTTCTCCGCTACCAGCGCGAGGATGCCTGGACCTGGGAACACATGGCCCTGACCAAGGCCCGCCTGATCGCCGGAGATCCGGCTTTTTGCGCCCGCATCGAAGACAGCATCCACGGCCTTCTCACCCAAAAGCGCGACCCGGACAGATTGCTTCGCGATGTCTTCGAGATGCGGGAAAAACTGCACAAACGCTTTCCAGGCAAAAGCCTTTGGGACGCCAAGTACCGATCAGGGGCGCTATATGACCTGGATTTCCTGGCCCAATATCTGCAACTTCGCCACGCCGCCGAAACGCCCGCCATCCTTCGCCGAAATTCGGCCGACACCTTCCTGGCGGCCGCCGAACTCGGTTACCTGACCAAGGAAGACGCCGCGTTGCTGCAGGAGGCCTGCTTGCTGTGGCGGCGCGTGCAAAACTTTTTGCGCTTGACCATCGCCGACGGCAAGGACCCCGAACGCTACGGCCAAAGCTACCTTGCCACCTTGGCCAAGGTGACCGGCTTTGGCACCTTCCAAGCCTTGGAAAGAAACCTGCACAAGCAAGCCAAGGCCGTTGCGGCGCTGTACGCGGCGACCATCACCAAACCGGCCAGGGCCCTGGCGCCGGCGGCAACCTCCGAGAGCAGCTAACCGCCGCGCGGCCCGGTCGATCGGCGCAAAACAGGCCGCCGCTGACGCACCGCCAAAAGACCCGATATCAGCACCCGCGCCAAAGATCAGAGACAACAGCAGCAACAAGAGCAACAGCAAACGAGGACCAGCCCGTGCCCGCAATCGACCAACCCGCCCCCGATTTCACCGCCACCGGCGATGGCGACAGCCAGGTCACACTCTCGGCGTTGCGGGGACAAAAGGTGATTGTCTACTTCTATCCCAAGGACCTCACCCCCGGCTGCACGACGCAAGCCTGCGCGTTCAGGGACCTGCTGCCGGACTTTCACCAGGCTAACGCGGTGGTGCTGGGGGTTTCCAGGGATTCGCCCGCCCGCCACGACAAGTTCAAAGCCAAACATGATCTCAACTTCGCGCTGCTTGCCGACGAAGACGGTCATCTTTGTCACGCTTACGGCGTCTGGGTGGAGAAAAAGAACTATGGCCGCAGCTATATGGGCATTGAGCGCAGCACCTTCCTGATCGATGAAGCCGGCGTCATCCGGCAGATCTGGCGCAAGGTGCGGGTCAAGGGCCATGTCGAGGCTGTTTTGGCGGCCACCAGGCAACTTTAAGCCCGACTCGGCGGAAGCGGCGCCCCGCCACCGACCGACGTCCTTGCCCATGTTCTTGTCAATCTCCTTGCCCATCTCCTCGCCGACGCCGGTAGCGGGCCCCCGGCCTTGCCGGGCCCGACTGCTTGGCGCTTGCTGCTGGCTGGCGGACCGCAGGCTTTTGCGCTAAAAGGCCAGCGCGTGATCGACGTTGATCGCAGCGTTTCGCGCGGCCGGTCGGGCGGCACTCATCCGGCAATCGGATGGTGGAGAGCCGGAGCGTCGAATTTTCCCCTGCCGCCGCCCCACCTGTCGAGCCGAACATGCCCCTTGACCAGACCCTCACCCGCGCCGCCTGCGCCGTGCTCAAGCAAGCAGACCCTCGGGACAAGGCCCGGCGCAGCCGCGCCGTCGCGGCGGACTGGCGCGCTGGCCGGATAACCTCTCTGGGCGACAGCCCGCCACCACCGCGGCCCGCCCGGCCGGCGCACCCCAGGCTTGTGGCGCCGCGCGACGTGCCCAAGCGCCGCCTCAACAGCAAGCCCGAGGGACGCGTTGCCCTTCTGCATGCCCTGGCGCACATCGAGCTCAATGCCATTGATCTGGCCTGGGACATCATTGCCCGCTTTGCCGGAATGGCTCTGCCGCGCGCCTTCTTCGATGATTGGGTCAAGGTTGCCGACGATGAAGCCAAGCATTATCTGCTGCTGGACGATCGCTTGGGCGACCTGAACGCCGCCTATGGCGATCTTACCGCACACGACGGGCTCTGGCAGGCCGCCGACGTCACGGCCCATGATCTGAAGGCCCGTCTGGCCGTTGTGCCGCTGGTGCTGGAGGCGCGAGGCGTGGACATCACGCCGAAAATCATCGAACGCCTCAGATCGGTCGGCGACCATGCCAGCGCCGCGGCCCTGACCACAATCTACCACGACGAAATTACCCATGTCGCAGCCGGACGGCGTTGGTTCGAGTGGCTTTGCCAGCAGCACGACCTGGAACCGGTGGCGACCTTCCAGGACTTGGTGCGCCGTCACTTTAAAGGGCAAATCAAGCCCCCCTTCAATCAACAAGGTCGCCTGGAAGCCGGCTTTCCACCGCACTATTACCTGCCTTTGTCGCCCGGCGGCCCGCTCGAGAATCGGACCGGTCGAAAGACAATCGCGCCGTGATCCGGTTTCAACCGTCACGCCGCCGGTCACCCGCCGGTTAGTGGGCAACCGGCCGGAAAAGCCGCCTGCACGCGGCGACGATGAGGGGAAAAGCCGCCGACGGGCAAACCCGCCCGCAGGTCGGCGCGGCGCCTGAACCGCGCGGTTCTTTGACGGTAATGCAAATCAGCCGCAGGTTGCACTGCACAATTTTTGCCCCCGATCTGCGGCAAAAGGACGCAGCGACGCCGCGGCGCCGCGTCGATCGCCCACCGCTGCGCAATCGGCATAAAAAAAGACCGCCCTTGCTGTCAAAGGCGGTCTTTTGGCAAACCGTACCGCGCCGCCGGGGCGCTTGACGACAAGGCCTAGAGGACGAGTCGCGACGGAGTTGAGCACACCCTAGGCGGCGTTTTTCTTCACGTCATGGCGCGCAATCGCCTCTTCGATCATGCGCGCGGCTTCACCCGGCTCGCCCCAGTGCTGTATCTCCACCCATTTGCCTTTTTCCAGATCCTTATAGTGCTCGAAAAAATGGCCGATCTGGTCAATCAGGATTCGGGGCAGGTCGCGCCAGGACTTCACGTCGGTGAAATAGGGGTGCAGCTTGTCGACCGGCACAGCCAGAATCTTCTCGTCCTGACCCGCCTCGTCATTCATCACCAGTACGCCGACCGGGCGGGCGCGCACAACAGCGCCGGGCACCACCGGCACACGGCCGGCCACCAACACGTCCACAGGATCCCCATCGCCGGAAAGCGTATGAGGAACAAAGCCATAATTGCAGGGATAGAACATCGCGGTGTGAAGGAAGCGGTCGACGAACAGCGCGCCGGAATCCTTATCTATCTCGTACTTTACCGGATCACCACCAATCGGAACCTCAATGATCACATTGATGTCGTGTGGTGGGTTTTCACCAACAGAAATTTTACTGATGTCCATGGTTCTCCGTCTCTTCGACTAAGATCAACTACTTGGGCTAAGGCCATCGCCGACACTGAAGGCTGGGGCTTGGCGCTCGTCTCTGCGCGGTCTTGCGATCCCGCACGCGCGCGTCCTTCAGCAAACGGTTAAAGCATCGCCTCAGCCATCCTCGCCGCGACCATAGGCGTCTTCCAAACGCACGATGTCGTCTTCACCAAGATAGGCTCCGGACTGAACCTCGATCAACTCAAGCGGTATCTTACCTGGATTGCTGAGGCGATGCTTCACGCCAAGCGGGATATATACAGATTGGTTCTCCTGGAGCAATAGCCGCGCGTCGCCCTTTTGCACTTCCGCCGTCCCGCGCACCACAACCCAATGCTCCGCCCGGTGGTGATGCAACTGTAGGCTGAGTTGCTCTCCCGGCTGCACGAGGATCCGCTTGACCTGATAGCGCGCGCCCGTCGCCAGCGACTGATAGCCGCCCCAGGGGCGATAGACCTTCGCGTGGGTTTTTCTTTCCGGGCGCTGGCGTTCCTTCAACCAGTCCACCACCTGCCGGACCTGCTGGACCTTTTGCTTGTCGGCCACCAGCACCGCGTCCTCGGTGGCCACCACCACCAGGTCGCGCGCGCCCAGGACCGCGGTGAAAGGGCCATCGCTGCGCACCAGTGAGTTCTGGCTGTCCAACACCAAAACATCGCCGCGGCGGCTGTTGCCGGCTTCGTCCTTGTCCAGCACTTCCCACAGACCATCCCAGGCCCCCAGGTCGTTCCAGGAAAAAGCAAGCGGCACCACCGCGCCGTTTTCGGTGGCCTCCATCACCGCGACATCGAAGGAAGCCTCGGGCCCGGCCTCGAAGGCGGCCCGCCCCAAGCGCAGGAAGGAAAGGTCGGACTCGCTCTGCGCCAGGGCCAGGCGCGCGCTGTTCAACACCTCGGGCACCAGCTTTTCAAGCTCGGCCAAAAGCTGAGCGAGACCCATCAGAAAGATACCGGCGTTCCAGTAGGTATCGCCTTGGTCGATCAAGGCCTGCGCCTTGGCTTCGTCGGGCTTTTCCAGGAACTGTCGAATGGCGAAGCTGGCGGGCCGGTCCGTGTCGCCGGCCGCCGGCAACGCCGCGCCGCGCTGAATGTAGCCATAGCCGGTCGCCGGCCGGGTCGGCTGGACCCCGAAGGTCACCAAGCGCCCCTGATCAACCGCCGCCAGGCCGGCGCGAAGCGCGTCTTCGTAGGCCGTCCCGCCCGCCATCACGTGATCGGACGGCAAAATCAGAAGCGCGCCTTGCGCCCCCTGTTCCTGCAGCAGACACGCCGCCACCGCCACGGCGGAGGCGGTGCCCCGCCCGACCGGCTCCAGCACAATAGCCGAGGGCGTCACGCCCATCTGTCGCAACTGCTCGGCGACCAGAAAGCGCTGCTCCTCGTTGCCGATCACCAGCGGCGGCGCAAAGAGCGCGCCGGAAACCCGCTGGACCGTTTCCTGGAACAGCGACTGCGCGGTTACCAGATTCTGGAACTGCTTGGGAAAGAGCTTGCGCGAGACCGGCCAGAGGCGCGAGCCCGAGCCGCCGGCGAGAATGACTGGGTAGATTTTCGGCGAACCGCTCATCTTCTACGCGCGCCCCCTTTTTGCCGCTTGGTTTGCCACTTGGGCTGTCGGCCGCGGCCCGCCCCGTCAGACCGCGCCAAGCGCTGCTGTCACCGTCGGCTACAGTCTAGGCCGAATGATAGTTCAGCGAACCAAGAAGTTTTTTCGCGCGCTGATCGATAATTCCCAGCGCCTCTTCCTTCAAGTCCTTCAATCCGTCGCCGACCATGCCCCGGCGCAGGAAGGCTTTTTTATCTTCGTCGCCTTTCTTGCGCCCGCCGGAAAGCTTTTCAAAGGAAGCGCGCTCCACACAGTCCGCCACCATCCGGTCATCGGCGTCACAGCCCAATCGCCGGTAGACCCGTTTGATCTCGTCATTCGGTTGGCCGTGCAGATCTTCGTAGCGCACCTCGACATAGGCATCGGGATGCATCTTGCCAAAATCGCGCGCCTTTTCGACGTTGCTGGCCCACATGTTGATGTAGCGCTCGACAAAATCCAGATGGTCGGGCGTGGCGGGGTCGATCGCCTTCAGATATCCGGCCCGGTAGGCGTGGTGCAGCTGAGAGACCACCACATCGCGGCCGTCGCGGATGATGTGAATGAGTTTACAGTTCGGAAAGCTGCGGTAGAAAAATTCCGGATAGAGCGCCGAGCGTGGGGTTTTGTCCCCGATGCATTTGATTTCCGGCCCGATGTCGCGCTGGCCCAACATCATGCTGATGAAGGAGATCATCAGGAAATTGAAGGTCTGATTGCTGGCCGGCTTGTAGTAGGGCTTGTCATCATAGACCTGCCGCCGGACAATTCCCTGCTGATTGTTGTATTCCTCGAACAGCTTACTGAGCCTGGCGGCGAAGGTATCGGCGAAATGGCCCTCGCCGGAGCAGAGGATTTCCGGGTGGGCATCCAGCAAACGCTGCAGCCAGGTGGTCCCCGACTTAGGCGCGCCCATCACGAAGAAGATCTGCTTTTCGCGGATCGCGCGAATGGCCTCTGCCTGTTCCCAGTACTGCTGATTGTCCATCTGTCTCACTTCTTAAAATTTGCGCCCTGCAGCTTGCGCCACCCAAGGGCCAGAAGGCGTTTTCCTGGACGCCTTGCCGTCCGATTGCTCATAACGGCTTCTTTTCTGCCAGCCCGAAACCCGCAGACGCAAGGTTTTCTTCGGTCTTTGCCGTCACCGGCCGCTTTTTTCTCCGCCCGACCGCCGGCGGCCCGCGCGCCGCAGCGACCGGCCGTCGATCCGGTCGCGGCGGGCGCCCGGCGGGGCAAACCCCGTCGGTTCGCCGCAGAGCGCGAAGTTTCCTATTATTCGGCTTGCTTGCCAGGGCCTGTCAGGCGTAAAAAAGGCCCGTGGCCTTGGCTTTTGCGGCGGCCCGGCCTTTGTTGGACAGGGCGCCCCGCGTCAGGGACCATCGCAATGGGGGACGCCGCAATTGGGCGCGCTGCAGGTCCCGCCAGCAACAGGCAGCAAGACCTTTCCGACTGGATGCGGTTGGCGGGCGTGAGAGTGGACGAGGCCGCAAGACGCCACGCCCCGGCCCGTCGGGAATTCGGTCCACCCGCAAGCTGGTCGATCAGCGGGCCGGCTGGTCGGCAAGCGGGCCGGTCAACAGCCCGGCTCCCGAGGATCTCGCCACGCGAAGGACCGCGCTGCGCCAGCTTGCCGGAGCGCCCTGAAACGGCTTTCGGCGCCGCCATCTAATTGAATACAAGCAAATTGCAGATAAGGGAACCGACAGCCGATGAAGCTGATCACCGACGCTTCCAGCACCTCGCGACAATCCGCTTTGGAGCGGCGCATTCGCCGACAGATCACCACCGGCCTGGCTATCGTAATCACGCTTTTTGGCGGCGTCGGCGTCTGGGCGGCAACCGCCCCCTTGGAAAGCGCCGCCATCGCGCCGGGCGAGGTCATGGTTTCCAGCTCCAACAAAACCATCCAGCATCTCGAAGGCGGGATTATCTCGGAAATCCTGGTCCAGGAAGGAAGCTTGGTCCAGCAGGGCGACGTGCTGCTGCGCCTGGATGACACCAAGGCCAAAGCCCAGGTGCAGCTGCTGGAAGGGCGCTACTGGACGACCCTGACCACCGGACTGCGCTTGCTGGCCGAGCGTGACGACCTGGACGACCTGGAGCTCACCGAAGAACTCACCGACGCCATGGCCCGGGACCCGCAGGTGCGCGAACTGGTGGCCGGGCAGCAGCGGCTCTTTCGCGAGCGGCGGCTTGCCAAGCAGGGTGAGGTCGCCATCCTGGAAAAGCAGATCCAACAGCTGGGCAAGGAAATCGAAGGACTGAATTTCCAGAAGATTTCCGTCGAAAAGCAACTGTTCCTGATCAAGGAGGAGGTGAAGGACGCCCAGACCCTTTATGACAAGGGCCTGGAACGCCGTCCGCGCCTGCTGGCCTTGCAGCGCCGGGAAGTGGAGCTGGAGGGCCAACGCGGCAACTTCATCGCCAACATCGCCCGCTCCGGTCAACGCATCGCCGAGTCAGAACAGCGGATCCTGCAAATCACCAGCAATTTCCGAACCGACGTGGTGACCACGCTGCGGGCGACCAAGGATGACTTCTACGAAACCCAGGATCGCTTGGCGGCGGCCCGGGACGTTATGGCGCGCATCGATATTGTCGCGCCACAGTCCGGTTACGTGCTCAATCTGAAGTACATCACCCCCGGCGGGGTGATTCGCCCGGGGGAGACCATCATGAACATTGTCCCCAACATGGATGACTTTAAGATTCGCGCCAAGATTTCTCTGTCGGACATCAATATCGTTCGCCCCGGTCAGCAGGCGGAGATTCGTTTGACCGCCTACAGCGCCCGCACCACCCCCAGCGTAAAGGGCACGCTGGTCTATATCTCGGCCGACCGGCGGGTCGATGAAACAACCGGCTTTGCTTATTACGAGGCTCGTTTGGAAGTGGAAGCCGGCGCGGTCGAAGCGCTTGGCAAGGACGTGGCCCTCTATCCGGGCATGGCGGTTGACGCCATGATCAAGACCGGCGAACGGACGGTCCTGAACTACATCATGAGCCCGCTGACCTCCTCCATGTCCCGGGCGTTCACCGAGCAATAGGGTGCGCACCCGCCAATCGGCTGATCCAAGGCGGATCGCGCCGCACCAAAAAAAACAGGCCGCGTCCCGAGGGAGGCGGCCTTTTTCGTCGAAGCGGCCGCAACGCCGGCCTGGGTGCTACTTGGACAGCAGCACTTCGCGCGCCGGAGGAAGGGCCAGCTGGGGCGGCTTTTTGCCCTCGATCAAGGCCTGGATGACCGCCAACTGGCTGGGCAGGCAGATCCGGTGCAAATCATAGCTTTGCACGATGAACTCGCGGGCCCGCTCACGGATATGGGCCATCTGTTCCGGATCGTCAAGCACCTCGTCGACCTTGTCGGCGATCTGCGCCGGTGAGAAGAAATCCACCAGGAAGCCATTTTCACCGTCGGTAATCACCTCCTGAACCGGCGCGGTGTTGGAGGCGACCAGGCAACAGCCCATCGACATGGCTTCCAGGACCGACCAGGACAGTACGAAGGGATAGGTCAGGTACACGTGGACACTGGATACCTGCATGATCTTGGTAAAGTCGGCGTAGGGAACCCGGCCGACGAAATGCACCCGGTCGTTGTCGACCTCTACCTCTTTCATCAGAACCTCGCGCCAGTTCTTGCCGTCCTTGGGGCGACGGCCATAGCTGACGTCATCGCCGCCGATCAAGATGAACTGCGCCTTCGGTCGGCGGATCATCATCTCCTGCAAAGCCTTCACGTAGATATGAAAGCCACGGTAGGGCTCCAGATTGCGCGAAATGTAGGTGACGATCTCATCGTCCCGGCCGACAGTCTTGCCATTCGGCAGGGTAAAACGCACCGTCGGATCGGGCCGCAGCAGGTCGGTGTCGACCCCCTCATGAATGACCGAAATCGTCGGCTTGTATTCTTCGGGATAGAGCGAATGTTGCCACTTGGTCGGCGAGATGCCCCAGTCCCCGGCCTCCAGGCAAAGCATGTTCACCGCGTTGCGCACCCGCATCCGCAGGACATCGTCGATCTCCACCGCGACCGTCGGATCGAAGCCGATGTCCGCCCCCTTGGCGCGGTAGAAAAACTCGTAGTAGTTGAGCAGCGGCGTATCGGGCCACACATCCTTGATGAAGATGGTCTCGCCCCAGCCGCAGTGGCCAACGACAACGTCCGGATTGAAGCCGCGCCGCTTCAATTCAATCGCCTGCCGGACGGTCGACTGTCCGAACAACACCGCCGTCTCCATCCCGGTCACATAGGGATGGGTCTGCTTGCCGGCTTCACGGGCCGGTTTGTGAAGCACCTTCTTCACGCCGGGGATGTCATAGTTGCTGTTCTTGGTCAGGAACACCACCTGGTTGCGGCTGTCGCTGGCAAGAACGCGGGCCAGATGTTTAAACTGGCCTGGAAAATTTTGATGAACGAACAGAATCTTCATAGGGTCACTTTTCCTGCCAACCTATTTTTGAACGTTGGCGCAGCCGGTCCAGCGGGCGGTTGCGCCTGTTCAATTTGCCGCGCCGCGTGATCGGCTTCCTTCGTGCGCGATCATACCCTAGCTTTCCGGAACCGCCGGCCCGACCACGCCGGCGTCCAAGACGTCATTGAGCGGCCCCAGCCACTCGGCGTAGCGGCGCCACTTTTCGACCGAACGCTGGTATAGCGGCTGGCGCACCTGGGAAACCGAAGCCGTCCGCACGGCGCGCTTGGTCTTGTGGAATTCCGCCAGCTTGTCGCTCCATTCCAAGCCGACGAACTCAAGCAGTTCGCGCACCGTGGTTTCAAAATCGCTGGTCAGCTTCTGGTAATCCAACTCGAAAATCTGGCCGGGCAGGACCTTGTGCCAATGGCGCATCAAGCGCTCATGGTCATTGAGATGCGCGCCGATCGACGCCAGGTCGAAGGCATAGCCCAAGCCGCCATGCCGCGCCTTGAAGTTCTGGAAGTAGTTGGACACGGCGACATCGCGGGGATCGCGCTTCAGATGGATGATTTTGGCGTTGGGCAGCATCAAGTTGATCATGCCGATGCGCTGGAAATTATGCGGCATCTTATCGACGACGAAGCGATGCTCGTCATCCAGCTCTGAAATCTGGCTGAGGTAGGACGAGCCCATGTTCCAGACCTGCCCTTCCTTCAAGGCCTGTAGCGCCTGCAACGGTCCGATATTCTTATCTTTGTAGGGCCGGGTCAGATCCCTGAACAGCATGGAGACATACGGCAGTTCCCCGCCGCCGAACACATCCTGGTGGGTCGATAGAATCTGCTCGGTCAAGGTGGTGCCCGACCGTGGCATGCCGCAAACGAAAATCGGGCGGTTGCTGGGATGGCCCCAGCCCTCGCGGGCCGCGAAAAATTCCTCGTCGAAGATCTCGATCATCCGATCGGTCTGCTTTGTCGTGCGCTGGTTGTCGAATCGGGTGTTGACCCAAGACAGCTTATTGGCCGTGTCCGCCCGGCTGAACGCCGTGGCGTATTGCTTCTGGCGTTCATGATATTCGGCCAGGGCAAAGTTCAAGACAATGCGTTGCTCTTCGCCCAGCAGCTTGTTGTCCGCCATCCGCTCCAGCAACTCGATTTCCGCCGGATCGTCGGGTTGCCAGTTGTGCTGCAAGGCGTGCGACAGGGCCGCTGGGTTGACCTTTGCCGCGTTTCGGTAAAGCTCGATGGCCTCATCAAGGCGGCCGACCCATCCCAAGACGCTGCCCAGCGCCACCATGATCGCGGCGTCGCCCGGATAAGCCTCCAAGGCCTTGCGCAGATCTTCCTCGGCCTCGCCGTAGCGTCCCAGATCGGACAGAATCCGCCCCCGCACCACGCGCAGCTGCTTGGCTTTCGGGTGGGTGGCGATCGCCCGGTCAATCGATTTCAATCCTTCCTCCGGACTGCCGACTTCCGCCTGGGTCGAGGCCACCAGCCCCAGGGCTTGCAGATTGTCCGGATCGCAGGTCACAGACTTTTTAAAGGCCGCCAGCGCCCTTACCATCATGCCGTTCCGGCTGAAGATCATGCCGGTATCGATGAAGACGTTGGCGTTTTCCGGCGCCATCTCCTGGGCTTTTTTCAGGCTGGCGATGGCGTCCTGCAATTCCCCCATATGGTCCTGAACCCGGGCCAGTTTGACCACCAGCCCGACGTTCTCGGGTTCGGTCTCGATCTCCGCCTCGATCGACGCCACCAACTCTTTGGTCCTGGAGAGCGCGAACAGCACCCGCTCGCGCCCCTGCTGCGCCTGAATGAACTCGGTTTTCAGCGCAATCGCGCGTTCATAAAATTCCAGCGCTTCTTCATATTTGCCCAGGCGGACTTTCGCCCCGCCCATGTTGCTCAACCATTCGGCCCGCTCGGGCTCCCGGCTGATCGCCTCCTGATACAGCCGTTCGCCCGCGTCCACCTCGCCGATCGAGGTGCACAGCGTCGCCAG
>TARA_R110002072_G_scaffold3786_2_pt1 | contig 17730 bp, 17 predicted proteins | sample TARA_R110002072 | Tara Oceans TARA_R110002072 (sample SAMEA4397118) | marine metagenome | biome: Polar Biome; feature: [SRF] surface water layer (ENVO:00010504); material: water (ENVO:00002006), including particulate matter (ENVO:01000060) such as... | depth 5 m | reverse complement strand
CCATAACTTTGAGATAACTGCCCCATCTGTGAGTAATCATTAAGTTGAACTTGAAGTTGAAGGTTAGGTTGAACTTGAGGTTGAACTTGAAGATGTCTAAATTGATGAGGTGTCTATTTTGGTATGCTAATAGGGCATATAAAAAGGCATTTAAGAAATAGATATGTAGTATAAGTATAATAAAATGCAGTTTCAACATTCAAGACATTATTTTACAGGAGGGGGTGGTGGTGATGATATTGCGGTTACTGATGACCATATAGAGTCAGAGAATAACATAGTAACAAAAATAGAGTTCATGACTGGTGAAAGTCATAAACGATACATTAGAACTATCCTAAAAGATAGCGATGGGATTTATATCAATTTTAGACAAAAGAAATATAGACCTCATAATATAACACAATATATATACAGTACTGGTGATGCTTCAGGGTGTTAATTCAGGCATTATCTAGTAGTTAATGAGATTTTCTTTTTAATCTTCTATTTTTTTTTGATTTAATCTTCTCATGAATGTCTTATGTCTTTCATTTTCTAGATGATCATAGTATTCCTTATCCGCTTCACTATGTTTATAATTAAAATAATATGTGATTTTATTTTGTATTGGTTTATACATTATTATAATTTAGAAATTAAAAAATCTAGTAAAATTATAATAACGTTTATTGTGTATTATCCGCAATCTAATATGTCTGGAGGTTTTCATATATATATACTATAGAGTTTTTTCTATTCCTGTAATATCCAGTTTATTAAATGTTTTATGGATTGTTTCATGTTTCCTATCCACCATTAAAAATTGATATTTCTCTTTAAACATATATTCCCATAATACTTCAAACTCTTTAGGTTTCAGATGACCTAAATATTCTATTCTTATTCTCTCTTTCTCTTTTATATTATTTGTTGCAAATTGTACTAGACATTGGATATTATCTCTGCTGTTTTTCTCCAATGCCATATAATTTTGACTGATTATTAAAATGGTTAATGATAAATGACGGTGATTTCTCAATAGTCTTAGAAGTAGCTTACTAACTTGTTTATCTCTTAATTCCGTAGCTACATCATCAAGGATTAATAACGAAAAATAATTATTATCTTTATCTGATAAATCATGAGTTTCTTTTATTCCTTCATAAATATCTGCTAGATTATTATAATTTAATGTATCATATACTTTCTCAGGATCACAATCTTTAACAAATGAGTTAGAGTAACTATCTTGACTTGATGCAGGAGAAACGACGAACACAGAATCGAAACATGTTGTTATTCCTGATTTACAATTTCTATATTGTGATTTCATTAAAGATTCTACATAATGTGTCTTACCGCTCCCTGGTTTTCCTACGATATAGGTACATGATGGAGTATTATTTATCCCACTATCTACAGGAATTTTAGCACTCATTATTTTATCTCTAGTTGATTTTGATATTAGTATTTCGGTATTACCTTTGGTTTCCTCTATTATCATTACTACATTATAGTTAGAATTTATTTAAAATATAGATCCATTATATTTAATTTCTAGTTCATAATATATAGGGGTACTACTAAATGCTACTTTATTATTTTCATCTAATAATTTTAATTCTAATTCTGTTAGATTTCTATGATTCATTTTTTTATGAGATTCTAGTATATTATAATTTATATGATTTATAAAACTATTACTATTATTAAATGCTGATACTGTTGTTGTTCCTGGTGTGGGAGGTTCTGGTGGTACTTGTTGTGGAACAATTGTTATTGATAATTGAGCAGTATCCGTGCCATCAGTCGCTTGATAATCAATCCATGCTACTGTTGCTGGTAAAGTAGCATAAGTTATAGTGAATGAACTTGAAGTCCCTGATACATCAAATCCTGGAACTGCTCCTAATGATGCTCCAGCAAGATCTCTAAATACTGCGTCATACTGAACAACTTTAGATGGATTTGGAGAAACGGTATAAGTACCATCTGTTAATATCTGATTATTAGCAGTTTGAAAAGTTAATATAAATGGGGGTGCTATTTGTTCTATGTTTATAGTTAGAGCAGTTTCACTTTGATCCTGAGGTCCTCCACCAAATGCCTTACAAGTGTAATAAATATATCCTACATTTGCAGGTAATGTTGCATAATCTATTGTAAATGATGATTGATTCGCAGTAGTTGTAGCTCCTGGTACTAATCCTAAATCTACATCTGTTTTACTATAAAATCTAGCAGTAAATGTATATGTACTTTGTGAATCATTTGGTAATGCTGTTACATTATAATTACCTCCTACTGATATATTATTACTATTACCCCCTGAAAATTGTAATGTAATCGGTTCAGGTTCAATAAAAACTATTGATGTAAAAGCATCTACATTTTCACTACTAGTACAACCGTATAAAATATAAGCAGCATTTGCTGGTTTTAATGATCCCCCTGTTATAAATGAACTTACTAAACCAGTTGTTGTAATATTTAATACAGGTGATATTAATACATCTCCTGCTGTATAATAATTAGCAGTCCATGTGAATGTTAGAGTCGCATTAGAGGGTGTAGGGGTTACTGTCATTTGACGAGCATTTTGATTTACTGCTGGTAGACTATTATTTAATCCACCACTAAATAATATTTCAAATCTAAAACTATCTTCTGCTAAAACGCTCCAATTACCAGGCATAACATAATTATCAGGAGTAAATGCTATTGAAAAAGCAGGATCAAAATATTGACCTTTTAGTGAATTAGGTTTTGCTACATCAATAGAATAAAGAGTATCCGCTAACTCCCAATCCCTTCTGATTAACATCTCAGTTTCACTATTAATAGTCATAGTTCCTGGTTTATCAAATACTAATGATGTCATAGTTGAAGGTGGTTGTCCAAAACTAATTAATACATTTATATCTGTCCCTGTTTCACTACTAGCAAAACAACCTGATTCTATTTGAGCAGGAGTAAAATTATTAGGCGTCGGTAAATCAGATAATTTTGAATAATTTTTTACTTTACCACCAATAGCATAACGAACTGATAAAAGATTATTATCATCAATAAACCACCCAATCGGTTGATTAGGTGTAGTCGGCCAAGTCCCAGTGTTTGTTGTGAGTCCATTGCATTTAGGATAAGCAGCTCCATTTGATGCTATTCCTGGTTGACCTGGTGAATTCGTAAAATCTACTGTATCTCCTGAATTAGTCCATGTTATATTATCAGTAGTTGTCCAATTTGTAAAAGTATCTTTTAGATACCATGCCGTTCCGCTATCTGCTTGGCTAAATGTTGCTGTTTGTGGATAATTACCAGCTATAATATTTGGATTTATTAACTTTATTTCCCATGTGGGTCCTGCTGTTAACGTATTAGCAGTATAACCGTTTGCTGTTTGGTCTAAATTCCAATACTTATCATCTACTGCAATAAATGTATTTTGTAGTTTTACTTTTACCCTTTGAGTATTATTTGTAGCAGGAACTAATACATTAAAACTAACATTTTCTACATCTAAATTAACTTGCTGTTGTGCTGAATTAGAACCAAATGATATTGCTAATATTTGATCTGTTCTACTATCTGAAATATTAATAATAGTTTCTACTAGATTTAAATCAGATGTAGTTCCTAAATCAGGATTCCCAAAATAGGTTGTTTTTGTTCCATACCACCCCCCAGCAGTTCCCACAGTATATACATTAAAAAACAGATTTCCAGTTCCCATTACTAAATTATTTTTCATATTTACAGTTAATTCTAGCAATTCATTATAATAGAATATTGGATTTCCAGGTTGCACGAAATATAAATATAACTCCATTTTATCGGCATTTAGAATAGTTTTAGTGAAATTCCAACCATATTGTGTTTCAGTTACCAATGATACATCATTAGCAAAATAAGCAAAATCTCCAGGGGCATTATATGTTACTAACATATCAGGTAATGGGGTGGGTGGTGCTGATGGTGCTATAGGACCATATGGAACTGTGCTAGATATTTGTTGAGCTAATAAATCCATAATTATAGCATCCCCTGTTGGTGTAAAGAGATACATCTGATTTTCTTGCCCATTTACTCTTAACAGGGAGCAATAATTAGTTTCAACACCAACACCACCTCCTATATATGGTAACCCCGCATATGGTTGCCCAACTCCCCCATATGAACCAGTCGATAAAAAATGCTGGGTTGAACCACGCAGTGCTAACCATCTATCATAACTAAAATGAGCATACCATTTATCACCAGTAGATGCCTGTACAATTGATTGTCCCTCATGATATACCAAATTATCAGATTGTGCGAATTGTTGAACTACTACTGCGGTTGGACTCGTAACTACGGTAGTTAATCGGTTAGGATTTGGAATTGTAGTGTCTATCCAACATATTAGATGTTCATCCGGGTTGGGGCCTCCAAGATTTTCTCCACCCATTCTAATGGGGTAAGTTGTAGACACTGACGGAAACATCGCTGGAATACCTATATCACTGACAGTCGTAGTGTTTGATAATTCATCATGAATAAACACTTCATTAAGGTTTGTGCTTGGATTCATTCTAAAGAAATAGGTTATCGTGGGGTCAGCGTCAAAAGATACACTTGCTGAGTGATCCCAAGGAACTCCATTAAATATATTACTCATCGCCCCACCAAGTAACGCCCCACCGAAAGACCCACTATCGACGACCGTCCCCCCGATTATTGCCTGAACGCCATTTGTATGAGATTGACTTACGATACTTAATACATAATACATCGACCCCTTGAAGGCGTAAGCGGTAGTATTATTAGGTAGTGAAAAAATACTATCTAAACTATGGGGTAGTCCTTCAAATGGTTGCCCCGTCCCACCATAAGCAACCTCACCGAGTTTTAGACTTCCATTATACATCACATCACCTTGACCTGATGGGTAATTCGCCCAGTAATTAGTCCCACCACTCCATAAATACATCGATCCACCTTTAGTGTATAGACTACCTGTATTGACTTCCTCTGTATTAACAGCTGTATCAATTCCCAACCAACCCCAGTGCCAACTACCAGCGGCATGTGCTGCCTGTTGTGTTTTTATTTGGCTAAAAACAAATGTAGGAATTCCGTTAGTAATTGTGAAATTGTAGTAATAATAGTTTCCATCACTGCACAAAATAAGAATAACATTATCATTATGAATATTGTTTGATCCAGCCCCAATCAACCAAGCGGTTAAACCAGTTGGAATTTCGGGAAATGAGTTCTGTAAAGGACTTGATGATGTAGTATTTGATGGACCATTATAGGTATACAATACATCACTTTTTATGAATAATATGATATTATAATCAAGGGCAACTGCCGCTTCATTATCAATCGGAACTCCATTAAACATATTACTCATTTATATATAATATAGATATATATATAATTGATATGATTCTTGCTTTTAAAAAAAACTAGTTTGCAATAAAATTATCTGAGTTAGTACTTCCTTGATGTGTTCCATTATAATTACCTACTTGATCATCAACATTAGGAAACTCTTGATTGAAATCATATAAACTAACTATATGTTCAAAGTATTCATGAGATTCAAAATCATCATCAGTATAATAATCCACTATTTGTTGTCCTGTCATTTCATTATTTGTAATTACTAAATCATCTAAATGACCATCAAAGTATGTACTACCATAATACCCTTCCATAGCATCTCCTATATTTAGGTCTTCCGTGCTTTGATTAATTGTTCTTTCTGTAGTGGTCATAGTTATTACTCCTCTTTGAACATAGGATTCAATAGAACCATTAATTATTTCCCCTACAAACCATTTTAGTTTTCCTGTAGTATGATTATAAGTAAATAACCATTTAACACTAGAAGGACTTGGATACCAGGTATTAGCACCGTGTGCGTGTGTCATACCCTGATTATTTGCAGGATCATAAACACCATCAGTAGCACTAGCATAAAACCCTACATTTCCAGTACCTATAATCAGATAAATACCATTTGTTCCACGTGTCGCTATAGTCCTCTTAACGCCTTGGCCGCTGTCGTGTCCGTGTACTTCTTCTGCAGTAAATCCTATACTCCATGATTCGTCCCAATTTAAAACAGGATTATTGCTATCCATAGGTATATTAATATGGTCATTGCTACCATCTAAATTAACCTTCTGTTCTGTTTCAACTACTACAGGTGCTTCTAATGATACTGGCGGTTCTGTTGTTTCAAATTCAACATCTATTACCTGTGATTGATTACTTATATTAATAGGTATATTACTTAAAATATTATTCCTACTTCCAACACCTGATAAAACGCTATCTAACCCTAAATTAGTTGCTAACTTTAATGGAACTTGTGCTAAACCTACTTGATATTGTATATCAGTATTTTTAGGAGTAGAACCGAAAACAGTTTCTGCTACATCAGTATTTGTATTTATTCCTAGAATTTGTGCAATTTTTAATCCAATATCACTAAATAGGGGATCACCTTTTATAAAATAACTGTTATTTATCCTATAATTAGATGCTGCGAATAATGGATCTATTTTTAATGTTTTATCTATTTCATCGATTACTAAACCTCCTTCACTTGGATTATTTATTTTATGAATACTATTTAATAAATCTAGTATTTCTTTTGGACCATGAATAAATGTTAATGGTATATATACATCTGCTCCTGATACTGGTAATACTGTTTTACTACTAGTTATAAATAATTTAACATCTCCTATTCCAAAAGCTGCTTTATTATTATCATATCCAATACTAGTAGTATTTGATGGAATCACTGCTTTTACTAATGCAATACTAAGTATTTGATCACTAATAGCAGAAATTGTTGCCCTTGCTAAATTAAATTTACAATTTGCATGATTTTTTACATTATCCACTTCTTCTAATTCTCCATCAGCAGTATTTAAATGTAATCTAATTGTATTTGTAGCCATTTTATAATATATAGTTAGATTTAATCTGATACCCTTAATACACCATCAGAGATTGTATATACAACATTATGAACAGATAAGAAATAAGCAGTTAATGACTGGGTAGTAGCCAACGTGCTTACAAATCTAGCTTGGAATTCTGTATCAACTGTCTTAGTATCTAAACCACTATTTGCTAAAATTTGAGGGAACGACTCTAAATTTAATCCAGCCACTCCACGATCATTAGCAGTGGGTACAGTAGCTCCTGTTACAGGGGTTCTATAATTTCTTGTGGTAAAATTTTGAACCATTTGACCACCTGTTACACTTTGAGAAACATTACTATAACATGTTATTGTATGATTTACCATTTGTGGTAATGTATCGATCCAGTTCTTTGGGTACTCAATACCTCCAATACGTACTCTCCACTCATCAAAAAAGATATGGGGAAGATTCATAGGGGTTGCTGATACATCGCTACCAATTGTTTTATTATCAAAAGCAGCTACATATAATGATTGTAAACTCGTCCATCTCATAGAGGGAATAAGAGTTGCGATCTCTTGAGTTGTTGATAATTCAGTAGCAGAATATGTATGAGGGGTTGCGTAATACTGTACATCGCTCCACATTACAGCTTCTGATCTAAAATTGTTTTCTTTTTCTATTTCTAGTTGAGATGAATCGTCCATGGTGGTAATCTCTGCTTCATAGGATACATTAGTAAAATTAAAACTGCTATCGCTTTCAATAATTTCAACTGGGGTTGTAGTGGTTGCAAGACCATAAATAAAATCACGTACTCTATTTGTCCAAGTAATATGAATAGTTAATCCTCCTGTAATTTGTGATAATGGAATATTAGCACTTCCTAGGATACCAAGTAATGGTAGAGATGCAGACATCATAGGCATTTTTGATAGGGTTGCAGTACTTCCTGCTAAAACATCACCATAATTTTTAATAATATTATTACCATATAAATAGCACCCTCCAGCTCCTCCACTACTTTGATATGCTGAACCTGTCGCTAAACTTCTTATTCCTCCTGATGATGGATTCGCTTGAGCAACTTGAAGCATTGAATAAATTTTATTATAATCTGAGATTACTGATACTGGTTGATTATCTGAATATAATTCAATTTTAGAAATACAAGCAGCTAATCCAGATGGATCTAATCTAGCATTTAAGTCATTAGAATCATCTCCTGATATTGGTAAAAGTAAACCTCCTAATGTTGCGTTTACCGAGAAGTTTAACCAAGAATTCTTACAATTCATGTACTGCGATCTGCCCTTTTGAATGTGAATTTTAGATATACCTCCTTGGGTTGCCACACCTTCACTAGATTCAAATTTAACTCTACGAATTCTAGATGCTAGCGGAAGTGGGGCAGGTTCGTAAACTAATTCGTGTGGAATTACTGCTGATGACATTTATATATAGTAGTTAGATTTTTTATTTATGTATTCTTTTAATATGTCTAGCCATACCTGAACTACTAATTAATGTTTCACAAATGGGACATGGTCTTTTAATTCGTTTTTTTTCATTTAATTCATCTCTATGCTCTTCCCGATACGCTCTATGTCTTATATGGATTTCTTCCTTATGCTCTTCATGATACGTTTTATTATATTCATTTACATGTTCTCTATTTTGACTTTGATATTGTTTAGATTTAATTAAACATTCATCTCGGTTGTTATCATAATATCGTTTACTCCATATTTTTTGATGTTTTTCTCTATCCTCTGTAGAAATATAAGCCCTTTGTTTATTAATATTATCACTCAGTAAGTCCATATAATATTGCTCTCTTTGACAAGCTTCTTGTTTATTATTACACGGATAAGTTTCTAATTCAATTAATTGTATGGGTTTAACTAGATCCCTACTAATACAAGTATTTGAAATACATTCATGTCCTTTTTTTCGGTTATGTATATCGATCGTATGTCCTATATATACACCCCCACAGTTTCCCACAAGTTTATATATAACACATTTAGAATAATCTGACATTTTATAAAAATATATAAAATGTAATAATAATAATTCAATTTTATTTGTTAAATAATTTTATTATTTAATATGAAATTGAAAAATTACCTGAATTATCTACAGAATATAATACGCCAAAAGTTCTAATTGTATAAACTTCATAAGCAGATGCAGATGTTTGAGTTGAATCTAATTTAATATTTCCTAAAGATTCTAATATTAAAGCGGTAGCATCAACACCATCTGCAGAATTATCATATTGAGTAAAATCAAATCCAACTGCTCCTCTTTTAACATCATACACAGCATCTGTTGAAGTGGGAAAACGTCCTGAATATTGACCACCACTTAATCTATTTCCATTTGTAGAATAACTATTTTGATTATAACATTCTAGTAAATGTGCTGTCATTTCTGCATCAGTATTCATAGGTCTTGGTGGATAATTCTGTGTTCCTAATCGAAGATACCAAGACTCATAGGGATTTACACAAGACCATCTATCATGATGACCTGTTGCATTTCTTTGGAAAGCAGTTTGAATTACATTTAATAGTTTACGTGGACGGACTCCATTTATTACGTTTGTTTTTAGAAATTCACTAGTACTATTTAATTCAGCAGCACTGATAGAATGTAAAGATGCTCTTTGATTAATATCACTCCAACTGACAGGGGAATCAGAACCAAATCCTGCATGTTGTTGAATCTCTCTTAAAGAGTTATCAGTTACAACATCAATTTGGCAGTCTAAATCAACTGTGAAGGTCGCTTGACCAATACCAGTAATAGTACCTAAAGCATCTCCATTATATAACATGTTTTTAATATCTGGGGTGATGTATAATTCTAAATAACAATCAGAATCAAACCAAGTTAACGGAATCGATTTAGCACCTGATAATAATCCTTGAAGAGTTGGGGAATAATGATTTTTTGTAGATGTGAACTTGGTTTTAGCAGCATTAGCTGATCCCTCAACTGGATTTCCTTCTAATGCCTGTGTACCCCCACGAGATTGAGCAATAGCAGTTTTATTAGTAATAGAATTTGGGAAAGCTGCAGAATAATCACTATTTGCTAATAGATTAGTTGCAAAAATGGCCTGTTGATTTTGTTGCATATTTATAGATTGACCATTTGGACCTATAAAATCAATACGATCCCAAGCTGCATTTATACCAATCCAACTATGCACTAAATTACCAGCACCTGTACTGTCAGCACCTGCCAAAACGGTACCATCTACTACACACTCCATGGTTACATTAATAAAAGTATTGCTAGTATTTATAAAACCATGTGCTACTGGTGGGATAGGGATACGACAAGTTTCGCCGAGCTCGTAACTAGTTGCCTCCGAATTTAATTTTGTGCGAAAACTGTATCCATCAGTAGCATTTGGAATTCTCTCGTATATGAAATTGTCGCTTACAACAGTTGTCATTTTGTATATTCTATAATTAGATATAAAATTTATATTATTATAGTATTTCATTAATCAATAACTAAATGATATGGAATTATTGGTTTATTTAATAATATATCATTTTGCTTATAAGATTTATCACATATTACAACCTTATCATTTCCTAAAAAATCATTAATAAGTTGTTGGTTTCTATGAATAAATACTTTTGGTAAAAATTGTTTATCTAGTGGAATCATTATATTGTATATTTAGATATTTTATTCCATAAAGCATTATTCTATTTCATTATAAAGTTCTAGTTAATAATCCAGATACAACATCTAAATGATATTTAACACCTACAACTAAGACTCCTTGGATTACTTGATCTAAAGATGCTACAATACTATTAAACCTATCCATTTGCAATACAACCTGCTTACTTCTAAAATCTCTCCCTGTTAATTCTCTAGATTTATCATTGCTAGATAGTGTAGATAATCCCCAATAATAGTTTGGGGGATCAATACCCACACCAGCACCGTTGTTACCAAAATTTCCTGTTAATCCCTGGTCTGGAACAGCATTTGGTCCGTTTACAGGATAATCGTTTGCGGCTAATGTAGTTGGAACATAATTAGAATATCCAATTAGAATTTGGTCTGCATCTACTGGGTCTGCTGGGTCAATATCATCTCCTCCTATGGGACTTGCTAATTGACTTTCAGTATTTAATATCTCATTAGATGCTCTAGTTGTGGTTTGTAAATTCATAACTGTTTGGGGAATACTGTTTTTAATTGCTGTCAAATCTGATATTCCAATATTTCTAGAGTTAACAGGGTCTCCATTTACTAAAACATTTGATTGATATAATCCAGGGAATATACTTTGATAAGGCATAGATTTACCTGGGGTTTGACTACTATACCAAGACTGGCAATAAACACTTTTTACGTCACGGTAATTAGAATTTGTTAATAATAATCTTACAGAGGGGGTGGCAGGATTTGCAGATACAACATTACTAATAAAAGTGGTTGCGTCCCATTCAAGGTCATTTGTTTTTAGATTATTTTTAATATTTTCAAATGTTGCATCATCATACCTAATAGTTTTAACTTCTAGGGATACATTTTTAACTGAATAAGACGAGTCATTGCCAATTGTTATAGTATTACCAGTAACAGGGTCTTGAGCATATACCACCTCTGACAATCTATCAGTAAAATAGAATCTTACAATTAATCCATTTCTTAACATACCTATTGGAATCGATTTTCTAGCAGAAGGTCCAAATAAAGCAGAAAGAGCAATTGGGCATGATACTTTCTGGGTTGTTGCTACAGGTGGAAGGGCGGCTACACTGCTTAACGCTCTACCTGTGCCTTGACCACCTACTGCTCCTTGGGTTTCGTTTGCATATAAATCTTGAACACTAGGACTGCTATTTATTTGACTTTTACTTGTGTATAATTTAGTCATCATGTGTAATATTTTATTTGCATCTGTTACATCTTCTAAAGTTTCTCCATTTGAGATTACAGTATATCTTTTAAACATTAACATAGCAGATCCTTGAGAGTATAAGTCAAAAGCGGTAGTGTTTGCGGTTGGGTTTGTAGATGTAGCGGTAAATTCAAAATTGAGTTTGGTTTTCGTACCATCGATGAACGAATTATGTTGACTATTGATCCTAAATTCAACGAAGTCTGATTTATTGGTGTATTGGCCCCCATTTGATGGTGCTACCTTAATGTAATTACAAGAAGTAGATGCAATGGGTTGCCGACAAGCCAAATATTCTATGCTTTGATTTACAAAATTATTTACTTCAGGTGCTAGGAATTGTTCATCAGCAAAAGTACTCATTATTATATATTCTAGTTAGATATATTATTTTGAGAATAGATTATTTTATAATTCAATTATTATAATCCAGTTCTTATTATTGGTTTTTTCGGTGTTAAAAATAAATTGTTTTTAGGTTTAAATCTTGCCGCTGAATGTTGATAAAAAAAATACCCTGCTAGACCAACTAATGATACTACACCTACACCAGTCATTAACATAGATGTAGTTGCTATTGCTGAATTCACCTCTGCCAATGCAGCCATTTCCGTTGATAACGCTGTTTCTACATCTAGGTTTACTCCTTCTACTACTTCATGAAATGGAGTTAATTTTATAGTTCCTTCGTTTTCTAATGATGTACTAGTATGTACTCTAATATCATCATTTAACATGTTATCTTCGTTTACTATTTTTAAAATATCAGGATCTTCTAGATTGGGTTCAGAACCCTGTAAAGATTCTGAAACATAAATATTATCAGTAAAAGAATCATGTATATATGGATTAATATCCTCGGCTTCCTCAGTTACATCAACTAAGTCAGGGTGCATACCAGTATTAATAACTTTATTATAATTCCTAATATCTGCAAGTAGAGCATCATAATCATACTCCTCTGTAGGATTGTCTTCTAGGTAGTCTTCATATTGCTCAAGTAAATCCCCCTGTCCATCTCCTACATCAGTATAATGATTGTCTATAAATTCATTAAATGATGCTGAATCAGGATTTTCATAATTATTATCTAAAAACTCTTTGAATGCTGGAACTTTATCAGTATCTAGTAATAAATTATGAGGTAGTGTTACACCTGAATAATCGGCTGCCGTCCCTGCTGTTTCATCTAGAACATCTCTTAATGGTGTATACTCAGGATAATGTATCGCTAAATCCCCATTTAGGGGGAATGTATTTCCATCATTGCCTGTTATTTGTTGGGCTTCTAAAATAAAGTCTCGGCGTTCTTTCATACCCCTTATAACTTCTTTTAGAGCTGGTAACTGTGATTGTAATTGACCTTGTCTTATATTTGATGCAATTTTTGCAGCTGCTAATGTTGCAACCGTTGCTGCTTGTCCTCCAGTTATAGATATGTCATTATCTGCAGGTGTAGCTAAACTAACAAAATCACTTCCTTGTCTACTGCTGTATGCTCTTTTATCTTTATTATAGTCTGGGTGTACCCACCCATTATATCCATAAAATAATATATTTTTATCATTTTTATGATTTTTTAATATATTCATACCTAAGGTATTTCCTAGAGAGTGTCCTGCCATGATTATTTTACGATTTGGATATTTAGATCTTATAGCATTATAAACGTTTTCATCTCTATTATATCTATTTAATAATGCACCTGACAAAAAATCAGGCATACCTACCTTAGTTACTGCTTTTAATCCTATAATAGTGTCTGCATAAAAATCTATTGCATTTACAGAACCTCTTAAACCTAATAAGATATTTCTACCTTTATTACCTATATAAACAGCGTGTTCTGGTGTTGATAGTGATTTAGATAAACGGTAACCTTTCATATTCCTTCTATTTTTTGGTGCAGAGTATACCTCACTCATTACATGTCTTGCTAAATTTTCGGTTTCTGCTCTAGATTGAGGCATACTTGGAATTAGTGGGGGTGGTGTACTTCTCCGTATACCAGTAGGAATTAATGATGGTTGAGGAATACCAGTTGGAATTAATGATGTATTATTATTATTAGTAATACCAGTAGGAATTAATGATGGTTGAGGAATGCCAGTTGGAATTAATGATGTATTATTATTATTATCATTTGCTATTCTTTGATTTCTAGCATTTATAATATTTAATGGATTATTATTATCAGCATTTATTATTTCCTGTTCTCTTGTTGAATCAGTAGATTTATTTAATGATCCGCTAGTTAATAACTTATTATATGCTTCATTATCTGATAACTGTAAAAATGGATTTACCCATGGTTCTATATTAACAGGGGTTGTATTATAATTATCTCTTTTAATCTGTTTGATTCTTTCATTAAAAGACATATATATTGTATAGTGATATTATTTATTACATTCTTCTTTTTCTTCTTCTCTCAATAGTTGGGTTATGAGCAGTTACTATATTAGAGTCATTATCTCTACCATTTCTAATCTGGTTACTGTTATTAGAAAATGAAACAGCACTAGACATTTTCTTAGAATTGATTGGTTCTTGAGTTGCATATTTTCCTGATAGTAGGGTTTTGGATAATTGTGCTGATATCCCCATAGATCGGGCATTTGCTCGTTGACCTGAAGTTGGGTTGGTACGATCCATGTTAGTGGGGTAATTACGCTTTCCAAATCCAGTAGATTTTACTAGATGTACGTTATCCATTTTGTTATATATTATTATTAGATAATAATTTAATGTAATCTAAATCGTCTTGCTAATCTTTGGGGTTTTACAAATTGGGGTTCATCATCACTAGAAGATTCAGAATATTCTTCAAGTGGTGGTGGGATAAATTTGGGTTTCTCATCTAATACGATACGTTTTTTATAAACTTTTTTTTGTTTAGGAGGATCTGGTACGGGGACTGATTCTACAGGGGGTTCTGAAAGAGGGTTTTCTGCTTCTTCTTTATGTTTTTTTAATAATTCCCTTTTTATTCTATTATTTTCTAGTAGTTTTGCTGTTGCAGCTAATTGCTTCTCAGTTCTAGGTTTCTTAACCTTAGGAGGTGCTACAACTGGTGGGACAACCTTTTCTACTTCTACAACAACCTTTTCTACTTCTTCATCTTCCTTATTATTTTTATTTTCAATCATTTATATTTAATATGTAGAAAAAAAATAATGTTAATATACTTTATATACCATGAACCAAAACGAAAAGATACGACAGATTAAAGAGAAAAATTATAACACTAATCCTGTAAACATAGAACCCTTCGTTAATCCCTTTTTGCGATTATCTGATAATCAGGTTTTAAACAAATTACTAAATCATTCATTACCAAAACCGGGGGCATCTAATCAAAATAGTGTTATTGTTCCAACATCATCAACAGGTAGCATTAGACGAGGGTTTCCTAATAGTAATCAACGAGGGGGTATTATTTTAGATGGACCTGGTTAAAAGAATTACAAAATTAAAAAATAACTATAGTATATATAATGAATCAAAACAGAAAAATTAAACAGATCAAGGAAGAGAATTATTACACTCCTCCTGTAAACATCGAACCTTTCGTTAATCCATTTCTTAGATTAAGTGATAATCAGGTTTTGAATAAATTATTAACTCATTCAGTATCTGGTCCTGGATCATCTAATGAACCTACTTCTGATATAGTTCCTTCATCTGCTCATGGCAGTATTAGAGAAACCTATCCATATAGTAATCAGGAGGGAGATGTTATTATTGATGGAGATCCTGGAAATAATCACGGTGAGTTAAGCAACCCTATTCCTGTTATTCCCCCAGGGGGTGATGATTCTACGTTTGCCCCTCCTGTAACACGTGATCCCGATGATGATACTGAGTTACCCTTAAGAGATGGTGAATTAAGACCAGGAGAAAGACGTAATAGAAGACGAGCTCCAGATGCTACAACAGCTCCACTACCCTCTTATACTGATGGATCTCCAAATCTACAAGCTCAAATAGTATCATGGCAGAATAACAATGACCCTAATGTAGTACCTGATGTTGCCCAAATATTAAATAGAATACCTAGAATTAATGTTGGAGCGAATGACGACGTGTCATTTATGGTTGGTCAACCTGATACATTAGTAGTGCATTATCAAAATGGAGATTATCAAACATTTACTTTTGGAACTGGGAGAATGGTATCACTTAATGATAGATCTAGAACACCCCCCAGAAGTGATGGAAGAGGGGAAGGTCAAACGTTTATCACTCAAAGTGAAACACCGAAATATCCAACTAGAACTCCCCCATAAATTTAAAATATGTATATATATTATAAATGGATACTAGAAGACTGTACTTGAACTCAAAGGATACTGATACGCCATATATATTAAATAATGGTTTACATGTGTCAGTTAAAGAAGCAAACATCTCTTGCCTTCCTGATCAAAATCTAGCGGTTTCATTAGTAAGGGGAGAATTTCCAGCAACATTAGAAGCTGTAAACAGAACAACTAAAATAGGGAACTCACCCACAAAGAATATTAGTTTATTAACATACTCATTTAGCGGAGCCCCACATCGATTATATTTTAACGATTATCTAGATGTTAACGGAGGTGTTGCAAATCATACGAATATGTTATGGACTATACAAACCAAAATTAATAACATAGTTGATAAAATTAATCTTGACGCTGGATCAGAAATCTTAAAATATAATAATGCTGATGGAACTACTACTAATAGATTAACCTGTGATACCCAAACGTTAATTTTTGATTATACACAATCTAGTAAAAAGGTATTAATTGCTTTAGGACTACATACAGATGTTAATACTGTTATTAATAATACAACACCTGCACCTTATGAATACAACCTGGGTAGTGCTTTACCTGTTTTATATATTGCTTCTAATTTATCTGTTACAAGTTTTACTAGTAGAAATGGTGGAAATATTCAAAATATATTAGCTAGTGTACCCCTTACGATTGATAGTCAGATAACTGGATATAAATTATTAGCGAGCTCTGTTGGGGGAAGTGATGAGCATAGTATAGTGTTACCGGCAGGTGTTAATTACATTAATCATGCTAACGCAGGAGCCCATAAACCGATTTCTCAACGCTACATTGGGGATATTGAATTACTGTTACAAAATGAAGAAGGTGTTGAAATAGGTACAGGACAGAATAACTGGAGTTGCACCATAGAAGTTAAAACGGTTTCTGCAATTACTAATTAATTTCTGCAATTACCAACTAATTAAAAATATATATATATTAGAATAAAATTGAATTGATTATTTATTTTTAATTATTAAATTATAATTAAAAATGAATAGAAAATATAGGAATAAGCGGTATCGTGAGAAGCATAGTGTTAATTTATCAATAAAGGGTAAGAGGTATTATATTAATAATAGAGAAAAGATTATGAATAATCATAGGTTATATAAACTGCATGTTAGAAGTGAATTTGGAATGTTATGTAAGATGTACTAATTCTTTTTCATCTTTTTTGATATTACATTTAGATATTTTCCAATGCTTGTATTTGTTAATATATTTTTCATTTAATATTAAATGTAAACTTGATCTTGGAATTCCGGTTTTATCTTGAACATCTCTCCAGCATGAACAGTGGAAGGTTTTGTCTTCTAATCTGTTTATACATTCATAACGGTAAGTTGATAGGTATCTCATTATATATATAACTGGATTCCTTTTTAAATGCTTTTTTGAAATGGATAAGAGATCTTATAGCAGAAAGTACCATTTCTTTTTTGGTCCTTTTTCTTTTTTGGTACTCTGTTTGCTACGTTGATATCCGCTCTCCTAATGGTATCTTTCTTATATATTCTTATTAACTATTAAAAAAGTAGCAAAATAA
>TARA_R110002072_G_scaffold63182_4_pt1 | contig 17760 bp, 18 predicted proteins | sample TARA_R110002072 | Tara Oceans TARA_R110002072 (sample SAMEA4397118) | marine metagenome | biome: Polar Biome; feature: [SRF] surface water layer (ENVO:00010504); material: water (ENVO:00002006), including particulate matter (ENVO:01000060) such as... | depth 5 m | reverse complement strand
AACTGCTAAAAAACGATGGCTTACAAACGCAATCAAAAACATTCTTGGCAAAAGGATGCAAAGAAAACAGTTCACAATCAGAAGAAACCTTTCAACCCGGGTCGTTACGGCAAGGTATGGGGATCGATGAGATTTGAACATGACTGGGATAGAAAACCAGAAGGGGATTCATATGGTCCTGTAATCGGTAAAATATTTATCGGAGACAGATACCATGAGTTAACATTCTCTGAAACTAATAAGCTAATTGATACGTTGACAGATGCTCAACTCTCACATAACGTAGGAGTACGTATGGGTAGAACTAATCAACATGCTGGTATTAAAGACTCAATGGCCTATATGGTGCCAACAGGAAAGGAGGGTCGCACAGATTAATATCGTGAAAGAGTTGCCTTTCTGCAATTTTTTTATTATATTAAGTATATTATATAATATTAGTAATAATGTTAATAAGAGTAATATAAAAAGAATTAACTAATTATTAAAATATATAATATAAATAGATTAATAAGGGATACTATGGATAAGAAAAAGAGACTAAAACATATAGCTGATAGCTTATTAAAGAAGCAAGATCAAGCTGATGCATTACGTGACTTAGGTAGACGTAATCCTGATGCAGCTAGTGCTATAGATAACATCATGGCAGCTTTTGGGCCTGTAGAGAATGTTATTGAAGTACAGGAGCATATAAATAAGTTCGAATCTGTAGTATCCTTAATTAGAGAGAATATTAAGAATAGTAAAGGTTATAATAACTTTTCACAGTCTGAATATAAGGAAGATAAAATGATTGTGTTTGAGATAAAGCATAAAATACTTTCTATTAATCAAGTAGATGTAGAAGACTTGAAAAAGGTAAATAATATTTATAAGAAACATATAAATATTCAGAGTATTTTGAATGGTAGTTAGATATTTATAATTGACCGCTAGTACTTATATTAGCTGCTCTTTTGGACCCGGGTTCGATTCCCGGCATCTCCACTAAACATATTTACAATATGGGGATGACTGGCATTGACAGAGAGAAAAGGATATAAGGAAGGTCACGCATTAACTGGCGCACAAGTTGAAATGGCAATGGCTGCCTAGTAGGTACCCTTAGTCAACGGTGGAAGAAGCATACCGTCAAAGCTTCGGAGGTTAGAGGTTATATAAAAATAAGATATGGAGATTAAAGTGAAACAACAAAAGGGTGCAGGTAGATTAAATGCTGTTGAGTTACTGCAAGGTAATTCAAAGCTGAGATTATTCGAATATACTCAAGAGGAGTATGATGATTTCTGTAAGGGTTTCGATGCGTCGTCTGTAAGGGATATGCTTGAATCCGTTTCCACAGCACTGCAGGTAGAGCAACCAGATACAGAGCTTGTTAACTATCTCATAAACTATATACGCACACTCACACAATCAGATCTAAAACGCTTTGAAGATGTTGTAGAAAACTTCACAGAGCAAAATCCTAACATGTTATGGAATATGATATCGTTAGATGATAAAGAGCTTTACAAGACTCCGGAAAAGTTTTATGAGTGGCTTTCATCACTAAATGAGACAGAGATGGAAGAGTGTATATATAAAGCTGCCGATGGTAAGAAAATACATCCACCAGCGTCATATAAATTTATACCTGATACACCACAAACCAAGGTACAGATATTAGATGGATACATTGCAATAAGTTCTTCAAATTTAAAAGCATTAGATAAGTTTAGAGATAGAGTTCTTAAGTCAAACAACCTCATTTATGAGCATCGTATTAAAACACATGAGGGTGTTAAAATACATAGCTATATATTTAATATGGATAAAACTAGTGATTAATAAAATTTAAACATATATATAATATATGAAGGTAAAAAAAGAGAAAATAGTATACCATACGGAAGTTATAAATGGTAAGATACATATGGAGTGCAGATGTTGCGGTTCATTAAGAGAGGTTGGTGGTAATGTTACAGCTACCACATGTGATGTATGTGTAAGAGAATCGTACAACGCACAATTTCCATATACACCATCTACAGGTTATAAACCTACAGGTAAGCCTAGAGGTTGGGCATTCATGAAAGAGTTTGTAGATAAAGGTGGTAACGTTTATCATAAAGGTAAAGAGCAACCCGGGTTGAAAGGTACTCTTAAACCTACCATCATAAAACCTAAAGTTAGTAAACCTAAACTAACAAAATCTCAAAAGCAGCGAATTAAAACAGATGCATATGCTGCAATCCATAGATTAAAAAAAGAATTAAAGAAAGCTCGATTCAAAAAAGATCTTAAGCGACTTAATTCAGAAATAAAAAAACAACAAAAACTTATTAAATAATAGTTGGAATATTGTAATTATTTTCTTATATTGTATAACATTAAAACAATAGGAGAAAAATTATGACCCATAGAGACCGAGTATACAAAGCTCTTAAGAGCGAGTGTGAATCAGAGATAAATGAAGCATTGTTAACATTAGATATGTGTTTTAAAAATGCAGTTGCAATAGGTGAACATACCTCTGGACACTTTTTAGAAGAAGCTACTAAAGCTTTAGAGAAATTAACAGATGGTAGAGATAAATTAGATACACTTAACACGTATTATAATATTGACCCTCTATTAAGTAAAGAAATTTTAAATGATTAATATGAGAGATAGTACAGATTTAGTTTTAACATTCGCACTATTACTTTTATGCTCCGTGTTTACCTTGTCTACATTGGTTAGTTACGAGAGAAATACTACAATGCTTGAAGAGAGTGTATGTGATAAGCAATCTACAATAGATAGTTTAACTAATGTTATTGATTCGCTTGAACATAAATTAAATACATTCAACATTAAACATCAATATAAAGAAATCAAGCGAGAGTTTAAAGATATACTTGATGCAATTATATTTGTTGAGAGTAGTTATAACGATTCAGCATATTGCGCTAGTGAAGATGCTGTAGGATGTTTACAAATCAGACAATGTATGGTTGATGATATTAATAGGATACTAACTAAACGAGGTTCAAGCTCACTTTACTCGTATAGTGATAGATGGGATAGAGATAAATCCACACAAATGTTTACTATTTACTGTAAATATTATAAGTTAAATGGAGCAGAAGAAATGGCAAGGTGTTGGAATGGTGGACCGAGAGGTGTTAATAATCCAGCAACGCAAAGATATTGGAATAAAGTAGAAACAAAAATAGAGGAAGCATATGCACTTAGATGAAACACAAATAGCTAGTAACTGGAACGAGTTAATGGATGTTATAAACCGAGAATTTACCGGTGATCGTAAAGATAAATTAATAGAAATGTACACGTTCTTTGAGGAGCGAATGATGTTAATGCCTGCATCAAGTTTTGAACATTACCATAACTGCTTTGCAGGTGGATATGTAGACCATGTACTTAGGGTTATTAAAATTGCAGATGCAAATCATACTATGTGGACAACAATGGGTTCAGATTGTAGCGGATATACACGTGAAGAATTAATATTTGCTGCACTTAACCATGACCTAGGTAAGATAGGTACACGTGATTTAGAAATGTATAAACCTAATCCTTCTGAATGGCATAGAAAAAATCAAGGTAAGATTTATGAAATTAATCCTGAAATACCTTTCATGTCTGTACCAGATAGATCGCTATTACTACTACAAGAGTTTGATATTAAATTTTCTCAAAATGAGATGATGGGTATTAAGTTGCATGATGGGCTATACGATGATTCAAATAAGCCATACTTCATAGCATTTAGACCAGAGTCTAGAATGAGAGTTAATCTACCTATTATATTACATCATGCAGATCATATGGCATCACAGATAGAGTATGAGAAGTGGAAGGGTAGTTCAAACACATCTATCAAAGAATCTAAAAAGGTAGCTCGAAAAGCATATAATAGTAAGACTGTTAGCGGTGCGAGTGATTCTGCAAAAGATATGTTTAAGGACTTATTTGGAGACGCGAAATGATGATGTGGGTATTAATAACGGTGAGTGTTCTCTTTATTGTTAGTGTATATATAAACATAAACTTACTAATAAAAACAGAAAGATTAGATTCAGAGCTAACAGATGTATCACTAACATTAGCTGATGTACTTACCACTATGGAGCAAGTATATCAAGATATGCAAGTGATAGATAGCAAAGGATCTTTTAAATCAGATGATGAGGTGGGACATATATTTACAAGCTTAAAGCAAGAAATAGATATGTTACGTGAAAAATATATTGGAGATAAAGATGGAGCAAAGTAGCCCTGTAGAGTTGTTCTATAAGAAAGTAGAGGTGAATAAAGTGCAAGCTGCACTCAGTGCTAGTATGGATACGGGACCTAGGCGCGGTAGACCGAGAAAGAATAAACTATACTTCACTCAGGATACGGAAGATGCTATTATTGCTTATAACGAAGATTCAAGTAACGCGTTACGTAACAAGGTATTTAATGATTACATACATAAACCTTTGTTTAAGATGGCAGAGAATCTAATACATAGGTATAAGTTTTATCACTTCGATGCAGCAACTAAAGATGTGCAGCATGAGGTGATTGCGTTCTTGTTAGAGAAGCTACCAAAGTATACACAAGATAAAGGTAAAGCATTCTCATACTTCAGCATTGTTGCAAAAAACTACCTAATTCAAAATAATTATAAACATTACAATCGCAAGAAAGGTAAAGCAGATGTACTTGAAATTGATACCCAGCGCAATATTACCAATGAATCAATTCGTGGAGAATATCAATCAGAGGTACAAGATTTCTATCACCTGTTTATAGAGCATGTTGAAGATAATATTGATACAGTTATAAAGTACAAACGAGATATACCAATCGCGTATGCAGTATTAGAGATATTTAAGACTTGTGAGAACATAGAGACATATAATAAGAAAGCATTATATATAATGGTTCGTGAGATGGTTAATGTAAAGACGCAGTATATCACCCGCGTTGTAAATATATTAAAAGAAGAGTATAAACGGCTATGGTTAGTTTATAGAGGTGTATAGCCGTATTATATTAAACTTAAGAAAGCGACTGCTAATACCGGGCGCTTTTTTATTTTTGTATATTTATATGTAAGGGGCATACTATGAGTGAAGAAAAAAACGATGAGATATTTGAAGGTAAAACGTTTGAGAGTTTGTTAAAGGATATATATACAAACTCAACAAGGAAAGAGACTCAAATACAAATACTTATAACAGAGTTAAAACCGATGATAAAAAATATTGGTGATGCTGTTATAATTGTTCCGTTAATTAAAGATTACATGGAAATAGCTGTTAAGAATGATGAAGCATTAATAAAGATGGCTGCCATTGTTACTAAAGCTAGTTCACGCTCTAGTAGTGATGAAGGTTTAATATTAACCGATGCTGAAAAGGAGCAACTTATTGCTCAAGTAGAGAGAGTGGGAGCAGTTAAATAATGTCTAAATATTCTGATTCAGAAAGCTTTCCAGATATAAGTGTTGGGGGATTGAAAGGTGGTAACAAACAACAATCATTCAATGATTCAGAGAGTGCAATAGCAAGTATTATACGTGTACTATCCGGTGGAGATGGTGAGTATCGTGGTGTTGGTGATGTTATAGGAAATATAATGACAGATCAACGCAACTTGATAAATATAAATTTATCACCAATGAACCCTCACCTTTTCACAATACCATTACCTAATGAGAAAGTACATTGCATAAAGGATGGTAAGACAGGTAACTGGTATTACACTGGAATTGTTTCTAAAAAGGGTATGGTTAATCATATGCTTAATGCTAACAATCCGATATATAAACCTGACGGAGATCCGTATACAGGAGAAACATTTGTTTCACTACCTCGAAGTGTGAGATCACTTGATTTGTATGAAGGGGATGTTGTTATGCAAGGTAGATTTGGACAGAGTATTAGATTTTCTGCAGCTAATCCTACAACAACACTACCATGGGTAAGCCCTACAAACTCTATATCACCTATAACAATAATACGAAATGGTTACTTACCTGTCGAAGACTTCGAAACTGATTCAGCAGGTATTTGGCTAACATCTAATCAACATATAGAAATACCTTTACAAGCAGATCTACCACCTAATTTACAAAGTACACAAGATAAGTACAGCGCTGGACAAGTTATTATAATGAGTGATAGGCTTGTATTAGGGTCAAAGACGGATGATATTTTATTATCATCTAAAAAAACAATAGCTTTATGCACACAGGTATGGGTACATGAAGTAGATACGGTATTAGATACATTACATGCGTTAATAGATGAGGTAAAGAAGTTATCAACAGAGGTAAAGACACAGGCTATGGTAAGCTCACAGCAAACGTTCCCTGTACCTGGTGTAGGATCAACATTATTAAGTGTTCAAGCTCCTAGATTTTCAACATCCTTTCAAAATACCATACGTATTGAATCATCACTATCGCAACTTAAAACAAATATAGAGGCTTTAAAGCAAAAATAACATAACTGTATATTTATTATATATACCATATATGTGGAGATTATTATGAAGATGAACAAACTAGCAGCAGTAATTAAAAAGATTGTACGAGAAGAAGTGCAAAAGGAAGTGCGTAATATATTAACAGAGCAAAAGCTTACTCCTAAAAAGGAAGCTAAGCATATGTCGTTAACAGAAGCGCTCTCACAGACTGAAGCGGAAGAGTACCCGACAATGAAAACATTTAATGCACAAGATGCAAGAGCAGGTTTTGCAGCAATGCAAGATGGAGTAGGGTCAGCTCCTACTACATTAGTAGGACATAACGGGCAAGTGGTGTCTGCAGATAGAGTAGATGCATCTGTAACAAAAGCATTGACGCGTGACTATAGTAAATTAGTACAGAGGTTTAAAAAGTAATATATGGCAAAATTAGTACCTAAAATATATCCAAATGATTCAACTTCCAATCCTATTGGTATTGGATTTCCTCTTGTAGTAGGTTCACCGAAACATAATTACACTACAACAGCGCAGGTACACGATAATTTACGTAACTTAATTTTAACCATGAAAGGTGAGCGGGTAATGCAACCGACATTTGGTAGTGATATATATTTACTATTATTTGAAAATATATATGACCAACAACTAACAGACTCAGCAACTACTGCAATTAAAAGTGCTGTTGCTACATGGATGCCATTTGTTACAATTAATAATGTTGATGTAACATCTGACGTGGATAACAATAAAACAACAATACAAATATTATACTCAGTCCAAGGGTGGCCTGCAGAAAATATTTTAAATTTATCGGTGGATATATAATGGCATATAATAATTCAAATAATGTACGTGATATAAGATACACGCATAAAGACTTTGCAGGGTTTAAGAATAACCTCATAGAGTACGCAAAAAATTACTTTCCTACAACTGTAAAGGATTTTTCTGAAACATCTCCATCAACAATGTTTATAGAGATGGCTGCATACGTTGGTGATGTATTATCATACTATACAGATTATGCTATGAAAGAAACGATGCTTTTGAGAGCTACAGAGAAGAAAAATGTGTACTCAATAGCACAAGCATTTGGATATAAACCTAAACTAGCTACACCAGCAACAGCTAATATTGACGTGCAGTGTTTAATTCCTGCAACAGGTACAGGAGCAAACATTAAACCGGATTTTGATTATGCTCCTACATTAGATGCAGGTATGACTGTTGCAACAACATCAGGTATAAAATTTCATACAACAAATGTAGTTAACTTTGGATTTTCCAGTTCTGTAGATCCGACAGATGTATCTGTTTACTCAACAGACGCTACAACTGGTCGACCGGAATATTATATATTTACAAAACAAGCTACTGTATTAAGTGGTGATAAGAGAGTGTTCCAGATAAGTGCAGGTGCAGTTTCTGAATACCCAACATATATACTAAACGCAGAAAATGTTCAGAGTTTAGATTCAGTTACTGATTCTGATGGTATGAGTTGGACAGAGGTACCTTTTTTAGCTCAATCAACTGTATTCGATGAATCTGTAAATGATATAGCAAATGATCCAACTAGAGCTGTTGGAGCAAAGGATACACCATACATCTTACAACTAAAAACAGTTAAGCGACGATTTGTAACAAGAGTTACCCCTGATGATAAAATAGAGTTACGATTTGGATCTGGTATTACATATGAGCAAGATGAGGTTATTGTTCCAAGCCCGGAAAACATTGGTTCAACATTACCTGGTGGTGTAAATAATTTAGATAAATCATTTGATCCTTCCAACTTTTTATACACAGATACATACGGGCAAGCACCGTCAAATACAACACTATCAGTAACATACATGGTGGGATACGGCCTACAAGCTAATGTACCATCTAGTACGATAAAAAATATTATTAATAAAGTCGCAACATTTGATCGCACAAAGACATTAGTAAAAGGTACGAGGTCGGTTGTTGAAAGCTCTATAGTAGTTAATAATCCGGAACCTGCAACTGGGGGAATGGGAGCAGAGGATATAGAGAGTGTTAGGCAAAACGCATTAGGATATTATGCTACACAAAATAGGATGGTCACGCGTGAAGATTATGTTATTAGAGCATTAAGTATGCCTTCTAGATTTGGTACTGTTGCTAAAGCTTATATAGCATCTGATGAACAAATGCTACCAGGAGAAACATCAATATCTAATCCATTAGCAGTTAACATGTATGTTTTAACGTATAATGCTAAGAAAGAGCTATCAACGTTACCTCTCGCAGCAAAAGAGAACTTAAGAACATATTTATCACAATATAGAATGATGACAGATGCTATTAATATTAAAGATGGTTATATTGTTAATATAAGTATTAATTTTGAAATAACAGTTTTACCTGGCCATAATTCTAATGCTGTATTATATAGGTGTATAGATTCATTAAAAAATAAATATAATATAAAGAACTTAAGTTTTGCTAGTGCTATGTATAAAAAAGATATTTACTTATGTCTAGCAAATGTTGAAGGTGTGCAATCAGTTACAGATGTAAAAGTAGCTAACTTATATAATGGTGAATATTCTAGTCATAGATATAACCTCGATGAAGCAACATATCAAGATGTTATTTATCCATCACTAGATCCATCTGTATTTGAAATTAAATACCCTACCAAAGACATTAGAGGTAAGGTAGTAACATATTAGGGATTATTATGATAAAGACACTATACCCAATAAGAGACACCACATTATATCAAGCATCAGAAAGTGCTAACACCAGTAAAGATGAAATATTAGAGATTTCTAAATATGTATCAGGTTCGTTTGGCCCATTAGCAGTGACAAGACCTGTATTACAGTTTAATACAACCGCTCTATCTGCATCTTTAGCTGCTGAAGGTGTAACAACTGACTCAGCTACAGGTGGGTTAAAATATTTTCTTAAATTGTTTATCTCAAAAGAGGAAGATATACAAAGAGATTATTCATTAGTTGTGCACCCTCTCCAAACACCATGGGAAGGTGGTACAGGTAGATCAACTAGCACGCCGATTGTAACAGATGGATGTAGTTGGAAGTATTCAGATAGTGAAACAGCAGGTACTGAATGGTCTCCAGCAGGGGGTAGAGTGTTTGATTCCGCGGGTTATTCTAGTGTGCAAACATTTACTGATGTGCAAGGAGATATAGAAGTAGATGTAACAGAAACAGTAGAACGTTGGCATACCGGTGCAATTAATAATTATGGACTTTTGATTAAGAGAAGTGGCTCCCAAGAGACAGATAGTTCAATACAAGGTAGTTTATATTATTACTCTAGTAATACAAACACAATATATTCACCGAGAATAGAAGCAAGGTATGATAATGCATCACATGCGTTCACTGCTACAAGTGGTAGTACAATAACGATATCAGATGAAATAGATATACAACCTAGACTGCGACCAGAGTATAAGCAAAACTCACAAGAGCGAATAGCTATTATAACCACGCAGAAGAATGGAGCTCGCACACAAGCCGGGTCTGTTGGATCAACATTTAGAAGTTCATTACCGCAATCATCATCATATGCTATTATAGATAATGCAACAGGTGAGTATGTTTACAAGCATGATCAACATGCAACATATATTGCTAGAACAGGAGCATCAGAACACTGTATTGATGTAGATATGAATGGATTGTTTCCGGAAAGATATTATGCAATTGAGTTTAAAGTGAATCACTATTCCGGTACAAACGTTATAGCAACAAGATATTATAAATCTAATACTGTTTTTAAGGTGGTGAGGTAATATGGCATATAATAATTTTACAGGCACAAGTAATACACAGCAAGCAGACGAAGGGCGAGGGGCTGATCCATCTAGTGCATATGAGCAACCTTTCCTGCCAGTTGGAGATGAAGGGCGAGGGGCTGGAGGTCCTACAGAACCTGTAATAGAAAACCTTTTAGGTAACATGGAAATTCCCACTACAGGGTATTTTATAGATCATACAATGCCACAGGAAAATATAATACACCGTTATGTGCCGAATGCAATATTTGATAGTACAGACATAAGTGATAATGGTAGTGTTGAGATATATGAGTTGCTTCCTAAAGCACCGACATATCCTGATACTATACCGTTAAATTTAGATCTATATGTTGCGAATTGGTCACGTGTGATTAATTTTGGAGGGGTAACAAATATGTTTAAAGATCCGAGAATAGATAATACCACAGAATGGAGTATCGGACAGTGGGCAACGCGACATAAATGGCCAGAGGATGCAACACTTGATCCAACATATGTATTCTTTACACAAGATCCTGCACTGTTCTATACACAGAGAGTTATAAGTCATTATGAACCTGATGCATCGGGGCAATTACAACCTGTTATGGTAGCAGATGATGATATGGTTTGGAAGTTAGACGGTAATGAGGTGCACCGTGGCTGGTACATGAACTTAAGCGCTCTATCAAGAACGGTGGAAGTGCGTAATGGTCAAGCAGTGATTATACCTAGAATATTATCTGTAGAAGCACAAAACAGTGAAGGTATATTACGTAAAGAGATAAAATTTGCAGCGATTGATTCCGATCAAGGAGATGCTATACCTGGATCAAGTCAAGTAGATAATTTTTCTTCAACCTTTGAAGGGCAGTTTATAGCAGATGAAGATCCAGCAAGCGATAGTTATAGAAGTGCAATCTTCTTTCCAGACCCACGTTATGGGCCGAGGGATGTATACTTTAGGTTTTTATTCAAAGGGTATGGTAAAGGTAAGTCGAAGCGAAAAAGGTTTAGAAAAACAGACGGTGTGTTAACCGTTGATGGTGTAAACATCTCAAGTATAAATGGTGCACAGATACAAGATAAATGGCAGAATAAAGATTTTAAAAATAATAACCACCAAGACGCAAAATCAGCATTCCCAGAAATATTTGAAGGTGGTAGAATAAAGGATGGGTATAGGAATGAAGGTGGTAATCTTTTATCTAGTATTAATGTGACAAATTGGACAGATGGGCGTAAGTCTGCTATATTAATGGATGAGGTAGATTATTGGAATTCACGATTATATAAAATACAAAAAAAGCCAGGACCGTTTACAATGAAAATGCATATAGGATTTCAAGTAAGAGGTAAGTATAATGGTAAGAGAGGAAAATATAAAAGGTATTGGGAGCAAGAGATTAATTATACTGATGAGGAGTTAAATTTGCAAACCCCATTGATGCCAATCGATTTAGGAGTATTTGAAATTGGTTATCGACATAAAGAGTAAGGATAAGCTATGCCACAAAACGAAGAAAACATACAATTAGATATATATTCCAATCCACAATTTGACCCTGCGTTACTAACACAAATTTCAGTGACAGAGGGGTTGAACTATCTAGACGCACCATCAAATTTAGATAGATTATACATTGAATTAATTGATGAGTACGATAATGTTGTTAATAATGTTGTTGGACATATAAGCAATTTATCAGGTGTTAAGTACAGTGCTGGGACGTTGCAGATAGATACATTTCAGCTTGTTGCAAATACATTTGGTGAGACATCAGGTATGTTCTCACTTAAGATATCAGGTTATAGAAGTTATTTATACAATGATATAGATAACGAAGCTGCTCCCGTTCCATCTAATATAGCTAGACCAGGTAGTACTATAAATTTAGTTAGGACGGTAGGGCCTGAAGAGGTGTCACCTGCAGCTATACAGTTTACAGCAGGTGAAGTGGTAGAACTATCTAGATCACGTAAAGAGATACGAATTAAATCAAATAATGAATCTATACTCTCATTTATCGATTTTGCACAACATCAAAGACACAACACAATACCGGTAGGTAGATATTGGAAGTGGGAAGATAATGCTACAGTATATTACTCTGCAACAGGTGAGATTGATCGATTATTGAGTATATCGTTTTCTAACGAAGAAGAGTATGATGCACATAGAGAGTCATTGGGGTTACCTTTTGGACCTGATAACAGTGCAAGGTATAGTGGTAATTATGTAGTAGATGTGGATGGTAAATTTTTAAGATGGATGGTTGACACCGATGAAGGTAGTAGATTAGAGTCTGATGAAGATTCATGGCCTTTAAATTTAAGGTTTGTTAAACCAAACGGTAGTGTTGTTGATTTAATATCTGTTAATTGGATGGAGCATGCATACACCCCAAAGCAAATACCAGGTGAAGAAGATCCAGAGTCGATACAAACTATTATTTTTAAATTAGCAACCCCTGCACCTGCTGGTATAAACGCTGGTAACAGAGTGCAACTATTACGTTCACTATTTATACCATACACAATACCTGTTGAAATAGATATACCATTTCAGATAGATGAGACATTCACAGAACTGCGAGGTCCAAATTTAAGATTAGAAGTAAATAGAAACTCGAGCAAAGGTACAATAACTAAAAATCAAGAGGATTTAGTAAGAACAACTGCAGGTGTACAAAATCGTTTAGAGGGAATGATAATAAGTAGTTCAGGATTAATAACAACAAATACAGATTTTAGAAAATTTGAAAATTTTGTTCACTTTAGTTCTGCAGAAGAAAGGTTAAAAAACTTTAAGTATAAAATAACACGAATAGAACATTATGCATCTAAATCAGCTGCCCTTGGAGATAGGTTTGTGGGTAACGATGGAAGTGTAACGGGGTCTGCAACCTCTATAGCAAACAAGTTACAGTTTGATACATTAACTAAAGGATTATTAACAAGCTTTAGCCCTTATGAAGAGTATCTTTATTACACATCACATTCTACAGAAACGGTATATACAGGTAATGGTACAGAGATTTTATCATCAGCAACATGGCCAAAATCATCGGATACTAAAACAGGGATAGGGTATAACTTATTCTCTGTTACATCATCTGAAGGTACATCTTGGTATAATGATAGACTTGTATCTGCAAAGACATGGGATGTACAAAACCAATCAGCATTACGTAACATAATACCGACACATATCCGAATGGATGAGCAAAGTACTAGCTATGAATTATTCTTTGATATGATTGGTGAACATTTCGATCAAGTGTATTTACAAATACAAGGTTTAGAGGAATCATATAGAAGAGATGAGTCTGTTAATGCTGGACTATCTAAAGATCTATTATTTGATACCGCTAAATCATTTGGTTGGGATTTATTCCCTGGGCACAGTACAGCAGAACTATGGGAGTATGCATTAGGTACAAATGATCAAGGTACATATCAAGCTTCTGGTTCAGGTACAACACAGACCTACGTTGTAAAAGAATCTCACTCCTCCGAAGATATAGAAAAGCAGACATGGAAGCGTATATTAAACAACTTACCATTGCTGCTAAAAACAAAAGGTACATCAAGAGGTATTAGAGCATTACTAACTTCATATGGTGTACCGTTAACAATATTAAATATAGATGAGTATGGTGGTGCACCTGCTTCACGTACAGATGATAAACGTGCGATAGAGAAATTTACATATGCTCTTAATTTTAGCGGTAGTAACATTATATCTAGTTTACATGATAATTTTCAGCAAGGTCAAGGCAACTCAACAGCTAATTCGTTAACAACACCGGGTACAGCATTGAGAGCACCATCCATGTATGAGGTACGTGTTGATACTTCAAAACAACAAACACAATATATAGCACGTGCAGCTGCCGCGTATGCAGGAGGGAAGGATTGGGAAGTAAGAATGGAGCACTCTTCTTCTGCGACCGGATGGGATACTGCTGCAGCAATATCAGCAGGATCTGCTTCAGTGTACGCACAGTATGGTAGATTTACATTTGAGATATCCTCATCAGCTGGTCAACCAGCAATATCAGCATCAACAGAATATATGCCAATTTATGATAATGATTGGTGGAATGTATCCTTTGGAGTAACGGAACACCCATATACAGGAGCATCGGCACCTGCATCACAAAGTTTTGTTATTAGGTGTGCAAAAGCTGCAGAACACTCACAGGGTAGGATCACGCACCAATCCTCCGGGACTGTTGTAGGTAATAGCTCTTCATATTCTGCTGCGTGGACTGATATAGATGCTGTTATATGGGGGTTCAAGTATACAAATCCAACACCAGGTGTAGAAAGCTTCTCTGGATCACTACAAGAGATAAGAGCTTGGGCTGAGTACCTAAGTGACACAGCATTCCATCAGCATACACTTGCACCAACATCTATTGTAGGAGATACAGTGCAGATGGCATACAACGACTTATTAATTAGATTACCATTAGGTACAGATGGTAAAAAGTATGATCACTCATCTGTAACATCATTAGCAAGTACATTACCTAATGCAGCTAATCAAGGGTGGGGGAATACAGGCCTTGGTGGTACGGTAGGCTTCACCGCTTTTGGTAGTAACGATTACTCCCCGAAATCAGAAACATACTTTGTTAAAGTACCACATACAGCTGGTCCTTCTAAACATTCTAATAAAGTCAGGATAGAAGATAATACATTACAAAATAATCAACTAGCTAGAGATAAATCATTTGAGGTATCATCATTTGATTCCAATCCATTAGATTCAGAAGATGTATCAGTGGTGTTATCACCTGCAGATCAAATCGACACAGATATCTCAATGCAGTTTGGAGGGTTTGATTTAGATGACTATATAGGTGATCCTAGAGATACTTATAAAACAGAATACACATCATTACGTGATACAAACAACCTATACTTTAAAAAGTATGATGAGGGTAATAGTGTCATGGCCTTTATAAAGTATTTACGCTCATTTAACAAAGGTCTATTCAAGCAAATCGAGGACATGATACCTGCAAGAGCAGATGCAATTGTTGGTATAGAGATTCGACCTAACCTTTTAGAGCGACATAAATTAGGTACACCGTTATCTGCATCACAGGAAACGCTTCACTTAGAAAGTAGTATAACACTACGCACAGGTAGTACATTCCCCGGTGAGGTACCAAGCCAAGGTATTCAAGATGCATCCAACTACGGAACATTCACGGGTACAATAGGAATAGGAGCTCCTCCTTCACAGCAGCGAAGTGGTTCAAGTAATTATTACAATCTATATGATGGAGCAACATATTTAAAAAATGTGTTTGGAGAAGCAACAGAATCGGGTGAGCAGTTAACAGTATTAAATTCGCGTAGAGTGCCTCATGAAACGCGTATACAAATACCAACATACAATACATTAAATGCACCTGCTGTGGGTACAAATAAAACTGGGTCTGGGTGGATTACAGTATTTGAAGATAACTTCACATCATTTGTTACACACTCAGCAACACCAGGTACACCTGTCAGCAATATATATGGTACAAGCGATATTAGTGAGAAGTGGAGAGTTGTAAGTGGTACCGCTGAACGCTCAATAGTAGGTGATGGTTTACAGATAGGTAATAATTCTGGTAACGATCAATTATGGATGCTGTGGAATAGCCCTTTACCATACCAACCAAACACATTATATAGAATGACTGTAACAGTATCACAATCCTTAGATACAGATGATGATGCTCAATTTTATGCTGGGTTCGGTCACTTTATAGATACATACGATAACAATCCAAGAACTCTGCAACAGTATTCACCAAATACAGGAACAGCAACAATTAGCTCTGCAAATTATTTTGTCGCATCAGGGTTAAATATAGGTAGTACGCATGGGTTAGGAAAAGATGTTACAAGGGTAGGGTATTTAGGTAATGCACAGACACGTGCTAGAACACAAAATACAAACACCGCAACATCTACAGGTATATCTGGTATCATGCAAATTAAGACGCCTGAAAAGGGTGTAGCAGTTCAACACAACTTCACACACTTTACACCAACATTTTTAGTTAACTTTCTTAATGATGATGGTACGATGAGGATAACGAGTATGAAAGTAGAAGCTTTACCTGGAGCATTTGTTGATGTACAACCGCAATATGATACAAGTTTAGCACAGCGTAGATTATTAATTGATGGTACTAAGATGACATCACCTGATTTTAATGTAGGTAGTACAGATACAATAGATGGTGGTCCAGTAGCAGAATATCAATTAGTTAATCCAAACATATTACAAGTTACACCGGTTAGAGGAGCGGGTGGACCAACTAGCCCGCTTAACAGACCTGCCAATCCAGCGGTAGGTAATATACAGCAAGCACAAAATAATAATATTAACGTCAGATAGGGTAAAATTAAATAAACGTATATTTATAATATATACAATAGGAGAGTAAACATGGGATATTTAGATAATACATCTGTAACAGTTGACGCAGTGCTAACAAAGCTTGGAAGACAGCGTTTAGCAGAAGGTAACTTAAACATAACAAAATTTGCATTAAGCGATGATGAAGTTAATTATGCACTTTATGACACATCACACAATCTTGGAACTGCATTTTATGGTCAGGCAATTGAGAGAATGCCAGTGCTTGAAGCATTTACAAATGACACACAGGCACTAACTAACAAGCTTGTAACACTACCTAAAAACACACAGATCTTACCTGTTGTTACTACAGCACAATCTGCTATTAGTTTAACTAACCCAGGGCAATCAGTTGTAGTTTCACCACAAACATTAAATATAGCTGGAGCTAATAGCGGTGGGTATACTTTCACATTAGGTAATACAGATATTGTTAAGATGCAATTAGACGGATCAGTTGGCACTGATTCAGCAGGAGCGGCTGTATCAATAACAGGAGGTGGTATTCAAGCAGCAGGGTATGTACCGCCACGAACAGGTAATCAATTATCTGGAACTATAAATGGCATGTCAATTAAATTGACTGCTTACTCAATAACACAAACACAATCAACCACATTAACTGTAACAGGGTTAACAACAGGTGGTACAGTAACGATTCCAATTACGATTTCTCGTGATTCATCGTTAGACTAGGAGATAACAGATGGCATATACAACCTTTGCATCAGATGATATAATTATAGGTAATGTAGTTCAAGGAGTTACATCTACCGCTTTTACAGGAAATGTAGCAAGCTTAACTGCTTTTCATACTTCATCTGCTCAAGTAGCAAGTGCTGCAGGTGAATATCAGTGGGAGCTATACAACGCAAATCCTGCATCTTCAACAACAGCAGAAACGCAATTTTCTATTGCATATGGACACATAAACGGATCTGGTTCTGCAAGACAAACAGGAGCTACAGTTGGTATCTCACCGACAAAAGCAGTGTATTCTCAATTTAGAAATCTATTACTTGATAATCCTACGGACAGTACTACATTTATAGACGCTGAAGGTGATGGTAACACA
>TARA_R110002072_G_scaffold300571_3_pt1 | contig 17766 bp, 14 predicted proteins | sample TARA_R110002072 | Tara Oceans TARA_R110002072 (sample SAMEA4397118) | marine metagenome | biome: Polar Biome; feature: [SRF] surface water layer (ENVO:00010504); material: water (ENVO:00002006), including particulate matter (ENVO:01000060) such as... | depth 5 m | reverse complement strand
GGCTGGAGTCGAAATGCTTTGCCTTCTATGGCTTATGGGTATGGAGTATCTATTACACCACTTCAAACATTGACCTTTTACAACGCTATTGCAAATAATGGTGTTATGGTAAAACCTAGGTTTATAAGACAGGTAAAAGCTTGGAATAAGGAAATTGAAACTTTTGATGTTGAAATCATAAACCAAAAGATTGCAACTGATGAAACACTTCAAAAAGTAAGAGAAATTCTCAAAAATGTGGTAGTAAGAGGAACAGGAAGCAGACTTTATTCTCCTGATTTTTCAATGGCTGGAAAAACAGGAACCGCCCAAACTGAATACTGGATGAAAGACTGGGCAGAAAACCCTAGATATATCTCTTCTTTTGCTGGGTACTTTCCGGCAGATGACCCAAAGTATTCTTGTATTGTCATCATTCACAAACCTAAAGTGAGTACAGGTTATTATGGTGTTGATGTTGCCGGGCCGGTATTTAAAAGTATTGCCCAAAAAATTTATATCGATTCCCCAAACTTTGATTATGTAGAAAATCTGGATGTACTGCAGGCGACTGTAGAAAATGATTATCAAAAATACTTCACACTGTCACAAAAGGAACATACTAATATTCCTAATGTGAGAGGAATGACAGGTATGGATGCAATTTCACTTTTGGAAAACTTAGGACTAAAAGTTAAAGTCTCCGGAAACGGAAGAGTGAAATCCCAATCCTTGAATGAGGGTGAAAAAATTGAAAAAGGAAAACAAATTCTATTAGAACTTTCTTCATGAATTTAAGAGATATTCTATATAAAGTTACTATTAATGCTGTCGTTGGAAGTACCGACCTTACGTTCAGTAATCTTGTATTTGATTCCAGAAAAGTTTCACTCAACGATTGTTTTATTGCAATTAGAGGAACCTTATCTGATGGGCACGAGTATATCAAAACCGCTGTTAATCAAGGTGCACTTGCAATTATTTGCGAAGAACTTCCGGAAGTTATTGTGAATGGGGTAAGCTATATTCAAGTGGAGGATTCAAAAAAAGCTTTGGCAATTATGGCTTCCAACTATTTTGGCAATCCCTCAGAAAAAATAAAGCTTATTGGCATCACGGGAACCAACGGGAAAACAACCATTGCCACCTTATTGTACGATCTCTTTAAAAAAGCAGGATATAAAGTGGGATTACTCTCCACTGTAAAAGTGCTTGTGGACGATAATGAATACCCCGCCACCCACACCACGCCAGATTCCATTACTATAAATTATTACCTTAATGAAATGGCAATTGACGGTGTGGAATATTGTTTTATGGAAGTGAGTTCCCACGGAATTCATCAAAAACGTACAGAGGCACTCACATTTGCCGGAGGAGTTTTTACAAACCTAACCCAGGACCACCTGGATTATCACAACTCCTTTGCGGAATACCGCGATGTAAAAAAAGCCTTTTTTGATCAATTACCCAAAACCGCTTTTGCACTGGTGAATGAGGATGACAAAAACGGTTTGGTGATGATGCAAAACACAAAAGCTCGCAAATTTACCTATGCATTAAAAACCCAGGCCGATTTCAAAGCACAAGTATTGGAGAATCAATTTAGCGGATTGTTACTTAAAATCAACAACAACGAGCTTTGGTCAAAACTTATCGGAAACTTTAATGCATACAACCTTTTGGCTATTTATGGTGTAGCTACTTTATTAGAACTGGAAGAGCTCGAAGTACTTAGAATCATAAGCGAACTCGAAAGTGTAAGCGGCCGATTTCAATATCAGATTTCAGAGAAAAATATTACTGCCATTGTTGATTATGCCCATACACCCGATGCCCTAAAAAATGTATTGGAAACCATCAACAGCATCCGCACAGGTAATGAAACTCTTATCACCGTTGTGGGTTGTGGAGGTAATAGAGATGCGGGTAAACGACCCAAAATGGGGCATATCGCTTCTGCGCTAAGCAATAAAGTGATTTTCACAAGTGACAATCCGCGCAATGAAGACCCTGATAAAATTATAGAGGAGATTGAAAAAGGTGTAGAACCCCAAAATTATAAAAAAACAATGGCAATCACAGATAGGAAGCAAGCTATAAAAACCGCTTGCCAACTTGCCGAAAGTAATGATATTATCCTAATAGCAGGTAAAGGTCATGAAACCTATCAGGAAATTAAAAAAGAGCGATTTGATTTTGATGATTTTAAAATCGTAAATCATTTATTAAAGGAACTAAACAAATAACCGATGCTATATTATTTATTTGAATATTTAGATCAGAATTATAATTTACCGGGCACGGGGCTATTTCAGTTTATCTCCTTTCGCTCTGCGATGGCGATTATATTTTCCTTATTTATAGCCATTGTTTTCGGAAAAAAAATTATCAACTACCTCAGGAAAAAGCAAATTGGCGAAACCGTGAGAGACCTCGGCCTTGAAGGGCAAAATGAAAAAGCAGGAACTCCTACAATGGGAGGCTTAATAATCATTCTCGCCACATTAATTCCTGTTTTTCTTTTTGCTAAACTGGATAATATATATGTCATTCTCTTGATATTTACCACCCTTTGGATGGGAGCCATTGGTTTTATTGATGACTACATTAAAATATTCAAAAAAAACAAACAAGGACTCCCCGGAAAGTTCAAGGTGTTTGGTCAGGTAGTACTGGGGTTAATTGTGGGAGCAACCATGTATTTTCATCCTGAAATCACAGTAAAACTGGACGAAAATGTCCAACCCAAGACACATCAAATAGTACAACTGAGCGATCAGCAAATCGCCAATCAGGAAACCAAAGCACTGGTTACAACCATTCCTTTCGTAAAAAATAATGAGTTTGATTACTCAGCATTAATTTCCTGGATTGGCCAGGATTATGTGAAATATGCCTGGTTGCTTTTTATACCCATTGTCATATTTATTATTACAGCTGTCTCAAATGGAGCCAATCTCACAGACGGCATTGACGGCCTGGCAGCAGGCTCCTCTGCCATTATTGTAATTGCACTCGGTATATTTACCTGGGTATCAGGTAATGTGATTTTTTCAGATTACCTCAATATTATGTACATCCCCAGAACGGGCGAGATGACCATTTTTATTATGGCTTTTGTGGGGGCACTTATTGGCTTTTTGTGGTACAACGCTTTCCCCGCACAGGTTTTTATGGGCGACACAGGAAGTTTGACCATTGGTGGAATCATCGCTGTGATTGCCATAGCGGTTAGAAAGGAATTATTGATACCCATATTATGTGGAATTTTCTTTATAGAAACCCTTTCAGTGATGATGCAGGTGAGCTGGTTTAAATACACCAAAAAGAAGTATGGTGAAGGAAGGCGCATTTTTAGAATGTCACCCATTCATCACCATTATCAAATTAAAGGTTTTCACGAAAGTAAAATAGTAACACGGTTTTTAATTGTGGGTATCATCCTCGCAGTATTAACTATAGTGACATTAAAAGTAAGATAATAATGAAGCGTCTCGTGATTCTTGGAGCCGGTGAAAGCGGAGTGGGTACTGCACTTTTAGGAAACCAAAAAGGGTATGAAGTGTTTGTTTCAGACAAACAAAAAATAAAAGAGAAGTACAAAGAAGTTCTTATACATAATGAGATTACCTGGGAGGAAGAATCACATACTGAAGCCCTTATTATGAACGCTGACTTGGTGATGAAAAGCCCCGGAATACCTGAAAAGGTTGCAATTGTTCAAAAATTGATTGAGAAAGGAATTACTGTGATTTCGGAAATAGAATTTGCAGCACAATTCACAAATGCAACGATTATAGGAATCACAGGAAGCAACGGTAAAACCACAACAGCGAGCTTAACTCACCATATTTTAAAACAAGCAGGATTGAACGTGGGTTTGGCAGGAAATATAGGGCAGAGCTTTGCGGCTCAAGTAGCAGAGGGTAATCGTGAATTTTATGTGCTGGAATTAAGTAGCTTTCAGTTGGATGGAATAATCAACTTCAGACCACATATTGCTGTTTTGACCAACATAACTGAAGACCATTTGGATCGGTATGATTACAAATTTGAAAACTATATCGCTTCTAAATTTAATATTGTAAAAAACCAGCAAGAAACTGACTTTTTTATTTATGACGCAGATGATAAAGTAATTAATAGTAGCATTGAAAATTATCCAATAGCATCTCAAAAATTGCCCTTTTCGTTACAAAAAAAAATGAAATACGGAGCAACCATTGAAAATGAAAACATAACAATAACAATAGATAATAAAACCATACAAATGCCAACAAAGAGTCTAGAATTACAAGGAAACCACAACTTGAAAAACGCCATGGCGGCTTCAACCGTTGCAAGGCTTTTAAGTATCAGAAAAGCAACAATTAGAGAGAGCCTTGAGAATTTTCACGGCGTGGAGCACCGCCTTGAAACCGTATTGAAAATTCAAAATGTAACCTATATCAATGACTCCAAGGCAACCAATGTCAACGCCACTTTTTATGCTCTGGATAGTATGACGACTCCAACTGTCTGGATTTTGGGAGGTGTGGACAAAGGCAACAATTATGAAGAATTGCTACCACTTGTCAATGAAAAAGTGAAAGCCATTATTTGTTTGGGATTGGATAATGAAAAAATAATAAATGCCTTCGGAAATATTGTACAGGTAATAACTGAAACACACTCAATGAAAGAAGCAGTACAATTTGCATACAAACTTTCTGAACGTGGAGACACTGTACTGTTATCTCCTGCCTGTGCTAGTTTTGATTTATTTGAAAACTATGAAGACCGTGGCAGACAATTTAAGGAAGCAGTCAGAAACTTGTAAATGTTGGGAGTCAAGAGGATAAATTAATTTGAAATGTGACAAATAAAAAATGAAAAAATATATACAACAAATAAAAGGAGATAAAGCCATATGGGCCATTGCCGGTATTTTGGCAGTGCTTTCTTTTGGACCTGTATATAGTTCAAGTAGTAATTTGGCATATTTGTATGGTAGTGGAAATACTTCTTCCTATTTAATAAAACATGGAGTACATCTTATTCTTGGATTTATTATCCTTTTTGGTGTACATAAAATCCCTCATAACTATTTCAAAGCACTGTCAATAATTTTATTACCTGTGGTTATAGTGCTGCTAATTTATACACTCACTCAGGGTACCACAATTGAGGGTGCCAATGCAAGCAGATGGATACAAATACCTGTAGTGGGAATCACTTTTCAAACATCGGCATTGGCCATGGTTGTTTTGCTTGTTTATGTAGCTTCATACATGTCTAAAATCAAGGATAAAGTAATCACATTTAAGGAGAGTATTTTGCCGCTGTGGATTCCTGTGTTTTTAGTAATTGCATTGATATTACCCGCAAACTTCTCTACGGCTGCTATACTGTTTTCAATGGTACTATTGGTGGTTTTTATTGGCGGATACCCTTTGAGGTATATCGCCTCAATATTAGGAGTGGGAGTTGTGATGTTGGCACTTTTTGTACTAACGGCAAAAGCATTTCCCGGAGTTTTTCCCAATCGCGTCGATACCTGGATTAGCCGTGTGGAAAGTTTTACTGATAAAAAAAGTGAAGAAGATGGTTACCAAATTGAAAAAGCAAAAATTGCCATCGCAACAGGAGGCGTTACAGGACTCGGACCTGGAAAAAGTGTACAAAAAAACTTCCTGCCTCAGTCTTCATCAGATTTTATTTTTGCGGTTATTATTGAAGAATATGGACTTGCAGGGGCATTGGTACTTATGTTTTTTTATACTCTTTTGTTAGTTAGAATCCTAATAGTCGCAGGAAATACAGATACCAGATTTGGCAAATTGGTTATAGTAGCTGTGGGCATTCCCATCATCTTTCAAGCCATTATTAATATGGCAGTAGCGGTGGAGCTTTTTCCGGTTACGGGACAAACATTGCCGCTCATTAGCAGTGGAGGAACATCCATTTGGATGACCTGTCTCGCTCTAGGTATCATTTTAAGTGTGAGTGCAAAACGTCAAGAAATTTTAAATGAAACACGTCAAGAAAGTCCATTAGATATATTAAGTGAAACCATATAAATTCATATTGTCAGGAGGCGGAACCGGTGGTCATATCTATCCGGCGATTGCTATTGCTAACGAACTAAAGGCGAGGCACCCCCAAGCCCGCTTTTTGTTTGTTGGTGCTAAAGACCGTATGGAAATGCAAAAAGTACCAAAAGCCGGATATGAAATTGAAGGACTCTGGATTTCAGGCATTCAACGCAATTTGTCACTTAAAAATCTCGCGTTTCCCTTTAAGTTGATTCACAGTCTTTCCAAATCAAAAAAAATAATCAAAGACTTCCAGCCAGATGTAGTTATTGGAACAGGAGGCTATGCAAGTGCACCTTTATTGAGAGTGGCTTCACGAAAAGGGATACCCTGTTTGATTCAGGAACAAAATTCGTATGCAGGAGTTGCAAACAAATGGCTGGCAAAAACTGTCAATACCATTTGTGTGGCTTACGCCGAAATGGAAAAATTCTTCCCAAAAGAAAAAATTGTCCTTACCGGAAATCCTGTAAGACAGGATATAGTTTCAATTTCAGAAAAAAGAGAAATTGCTATTCAACATTTTGGTTTAGACCCCAATAAAAAAACACTTCTTGTCCTAGGTGGAAGCTTGGGTGCTAGAACTATCAATCAATTAGTAGAACAATCAATTTCCTTTTTTCAGGATTGTAATGTGCAGGTGATTTGGCAAACTGGTGCTTATTATTTTGAAATGTATAAAAGACACAATGAGATTCAATTTGTCCAGGTGCATGATTTCCTATATCAAATGAATCTGGCCTATGCAGCTGCAGATATCGTGATATCAAGAGCCGGTGCACTTTCTGTTTCTGAACTTTGTATTGTTGGTAAACCGGTCATTTTTATTCCTTCACCAAATGTTGCTGAAGACCATCAAAATAAAAATGCATTTGCAGTCGCAAAAGAAAACGCAGCTGTTTTGATTGAAGAAAAAGATTTAGACATTCTTTTTGAAAGTGAATTCAGGATTTTAATCAATTCAGAAAGCAAGCGCGTAGAGTTGTCGAATAACATTAAACAACTTGCAAAACCAATGGCCTCAAAAGCCATCGCCGATGAGGTAGAAAAGTTATTGAATAATAAGTAAATGAATAAACTGAAGCACATAAAGAGTTTTTATTTTGTTGGTATCGGCGGTATCGGGATGAGTGCGCTTGCCCGGTATTTTGCTAATGCTGGCAAACAAGTTTCCGGTTACGATAAGACGCCTTCAGATATCACAAATGCCTTACAATCAGAAGGAATTAAAATCCATTTTGAAGATGATGTGCTGCTTGTAAACAAATCTTTTGAAAAGGAAACGAGCCTGATTGTTTACACACCGGCAATACCTGTTGATAACAAGATTTTAAATTACTTTAAAGAAAACAACTTTACCTTAGTTAAACGTGCAGAATTATTAGGTGAAATTACAAAATCAAGTAAGTGTCTTGCAGTTGCCGGTACACACGGTAAAACAACTACTTCGGCAATTTTAGGTCATTTGCTTGCTTTCGCAAATGAAGAAGTGACCGCTTTTCTGGGTGGAGTTTCAGAAAATTACAATTCTAACCTTATTCAAAAAGGAAATAAAATCACTGTGGTTGAAGCTGATGAATTTGACCGTTCGTTTTTAAGATTGCATCCCTTTATCGCCGGCATCACCTCTATGGATGCAGACCATCTTGATATTTATGGTGACGAAAAAACAATCGCAGAAGCTTTTAAAGCCTTCGCAGCACTAGTCCCTCAAAACGGATTTTTACTTCATAAAAAAGGACTTCCGTTAAACGGAAAAACTGTTGGTATTGAAGATGAATCTGATTTTGAAGCGCAAAATGTACGTATTGAAAATGGCGCTTATTTGTTTGATTTTAAAACGCCAAATAGTACAATCTATAATTTAACGCTTAACCTTCCGGGTCGTCACAACCTGTTTAATGCTACTTTAGCTTTGGGTATGGCTGTATGTCTGGGTTCCCCAACCCACATCCTGCCCGAAGCTTTATTGACTTTCAAGGGTGTAAAAAGGCGCTTTTCCTATAAAATAAAAACAGATAATCTGGTCTTGATAGATGATTATGCACATCATCCGGAAGAAATCAATGCCGTGCATCAAGCCGTGAGGGAAATGTACCCCCAAAAAGAGATTCTAGCGGTTTTTCAACCACATCTTTTTAGCAGGACAAGAGATTTTGCAGCAGGTTTTGCAAAAAGCCTAACTCAATTTGACTATGTGTTGTTGCTTGAAATTTATCCGGCGAGAGAAAAACCTATTGAAGGAATTAACTCAGAATGGCTATTGAAAAAAATTGAAAACCAAAATAAAAAGTTGGTTTCAAAAGATCAACTTTCATCGGAAATAAAAAGAATAAACGCCCCTATAAATGTCATGTTAGGTGCTGGAGACATTGGAGACGAGGTCAGTGTCGTCGTAAAAAATTTAGGTTATGAAAATTAATTGGGATTACATAAAATTGGGATTGCTCACGCTTTTTGTAGGCTTCCTTTTTGCTTTCAGTTCCAAGCGAAATGCACAGCGATTTTTAGTCTCCAAAGAGGTAATTTTCCTTGAAGATGACAATCATTTTATTTCTTATCCAACGGTTAATAAATTGTTAATACAAAATAATGAAGAGGTTACGAGCATAGCTAAAGAAATTTTAGATTTGAATGAAATGGAAGCTAGGCTTAATAACAATCCTATGATTTCCAAAGCTGAAGTATTTGTTACAGTTGACGGTGTTTTAGGGGCAAAAATAATACAACGTAAACCTATAGCTAGAGTTGCAGCATCAACACCTTTTTACATTGATGAAAGTGGAATGGAGATGCCACTTTCTGATGAATATGCCGCGAGAGTGCCAATTATTACTGGAAAAATAATCACCAATTATAAATCGTTAAAGCCCCTTTTGTTAAAACTTAAAGAAGATAATTTCTTGAAAAATCACATTGTAGGAATACACATTGAGCAGGATGACGAGTTGATTTTTTATTTGAGGGTTTATGATTTTAAAGTTGAATTTGGCAAACCCGTTAATATCGATAAAAAGTTTCAAAACTTTAAAGCTTTTTATCAAAAGACGCTTAAAGACAGTACGATTACAGACTACAGTTTGGTAAATCTAAAATTGGATAATCAAGTTGTTGGAACAAAAAAGTAAGATATGGAAAACAAAAATTTTGCAGTTGGTTTAGACATAGGAACCACAAAAATTGTAGCGATGATTGGTTGTTACAACGAGTATGGAAAAATGGAAATACTTGGAATAGGTAAGGCCAAAAGCCTTGGGGTTCATCGAGGTGTGGTCAATAATATCACACAAACTATACAATCCATTCAACAAGCTGTAGAGGCTGCTGAGACCAACTCAGGTATTAAAATCTCTGAAGTTGTTGCAGGCATTGCCGGCCAGCACATTAGAAGTCTTCAGCACAGTGATTACATTACCCGCAAAGATGGAGAGGAAGTTATAAATGAACGCGATATAGAAACCCTTTGCAATCAAGTACACAAACTGGTAATGCTTCCTGGTGAAGAAATCATTCATGTACTGCCACAAGATTATAAAGTGGACGGTCAAGCCGAAATTACTGAACCCAAAGGTATGTATGGCGCCAGACTGGAAGCAAACTTTCACGTTGTTGTGGGACAAGTGACCTCAATTAGAAACATAGGCCGCTGTATTAAAAGCGCCGGATTGGATTTTGCAGGTATCACATTAGAACCACTTGCCTCTGCAAATGCAGTTTTAAGTCAGGAAGAAAAAGAAGCCGGTGTTGCATTAATTGATATTGGTGGTGGTACAACAGATTTGGCCATTTTCAAAGACGGTATCATTCGTCACACAGCAGTCATTCCATTTGGTGGAAATGTAATCACAGAAGACATCAAAGAAGGTTGTTCCATCATTGAAAAACAGGCCGAAATGCTAAAAATAAAATTTGGCTCAGCCTGGCCCGGAGAAAACAAAGACAATGAAATTGTCTCCATTCCCGGTTTAAGAGGAAGAGAACCCAAAGAAATAACATTGAAGAACCTCTCAAAAATTATACACGCCAGGGTAGTAGAAATTATTGAACAAGTCTATGCAGAAATCAAGGCGTATGGACACGACGAGCAAAAGAAAAAACTCATTGCAGGCATCGTCATTACAGGTGGTGGCGCTGAACTAAAACACCTCAAACAGCTAGTAGAATATACAACCGGGATGGATACCAGAATTGGTTTTCCCAATGAACACCTTGCCGGTAATAGTGATACTGAAACCTTAAGCCCCATCTATGCAACCGCCGTGGGCCTTGTTTTAAACAGTCTTCAGAAAAATGGTAAATATAAAGAAGAACCCGTTCAAAATGAACCAACAAAAGCTGAAGAGGAAAAACTAACTGATGAAACTAGAGACAACCAAAGCAACATACCAAAAGCCAGAAAGAGTTTCTTTGAAAAATGGGCAGAAAAGTTTAAAGAGTTTTTAGACAATGCCGAATAAAAAAATAGAATTTACAATTTCAAAATAGAATAGTATGAGTAGCAACAACGAATTTGAAAACATCTCCTTTGACCTTCCTAAAAACCAGTCCAATGTCATAAAAGTCATTGGAGTAGGTGGAGGAGGAAGCAACGCCATTAACCATATGTTCCGGCAAGGAATAAAAGGAGTCGATTTTGTGATTTGTAACACAGATTCACAGGCACTTGAAAACAGTCCGGTACCCATCAAAATTCAGCTTGGAGTATCACTCACAGAAGGTCTTGGTGCAGGCGCAAACCCCGAAATTGGAAAAGACGCAGCTATTGAGAGCATGGACGAAATAAAATCAATGCTTTCAACAAATACCAAAATGATTTTTATCACTGCCGGTATGGGTGGAGGTACAGGTACTGGAGCAGCACCCATTATTGCAAAAATGGCAAAAGAGCTCGATGTGCTCACAGTGGGGATAGTAACAATTCCTTTTCAGTTTGAAGGGAAAATGCGTAATGACCAGGCACAAATTGGTGTTGAAAATTTAAGAAGAAATGTAGATTCCTTAATTGTTATAAACAACAACAAACTAAGAGAAGTTTATGGTAATTTAGGCTTTAAAGCCGGCTTTTCAAAAGCTGATGAGGTACTAGCTACTGCTTCGCGCGGAATCGCCGAAGTAATCACGCACCACTATACTCAAAACATCGATTTACGTGACGCCAGAACCGTTCTAGCTAATAGTGGCACTGCCATTATGGGAAGTGGAACAGCCGTTGGTTCAAACAGAGCACACGAGGCCATTTCAAAAGCACTTGATTCACCACTGCTTAATGACAATAAAATTTCAGGAGCTAAAAATGTACTGCTACTTATCGTTTCAGGCTCTGAAGAAATTACTATTGATGAAATTGGGGAAATAAGTGACCACATTCAAAATGAAGCCGGCCACGGAGCAAATATTATTATGGGTGTTGGAGAAGATGAATCTTTGGAAAACGCTATTTCTGTAACCGTAATCGCTACCGGTTTTAATGCAGAACAGCAAAACGATATCGTTAATACAGAAACAAAAAAAATAATACATACCCTCGATGATGAGCAAACAGCAGAGCAGGTTTTAGTCTCAAAACAAAAATCAAACATTGATTTTGGTGAAAAAGAAAGGATTGAATCTAAAGAGGAAACCATCATAAAACACACCCTTTTTGATGAAGATATTGAACAAAATAATCAGGCAGAACCCTTTGAGGGCTATATTGAAACCTCAGCGTTCTTAAAAAATATCTCGGTAAGTTATGAAGAAGTCGCAGCAACAGAACTTGATTCATTTGATCAAGACTATGTCAATACCATGAAAGTCAACGACTTTATCATTGTTGAAGTAGATTCTAAAATAAATGAACCTGAACAAGAAGAAAACCAGATGTTGATGTTTGATTTACCTCTCAATGAGACTGAAAATACAAATAAACCGAAACAAGAAAAAAAAGAAATCAACCAATTTGAAGTTAGAGATTCTATAGAGATAATTCCTGTAACTGAAGTATCTCAAGACGGAATAAAACGCTATAGCCTTGATGACTATCAAAAAGTAGAAGATATGTTAATGGAGTCAAAACCACTTGAAAATAAAATGCAGGAAGTGGTTGATGAAGATCTTGTGTTTGAAAGAAAAACAGTATCAGAAAAAGAAACTACTAAAGCAGAAGAAGGTGAGGCAGATCCATTAAACTCTTCGATTACAGACTTATTGAGAAAGCGCACAGAAGAGCGAAAACAAAAAATGAAAGCTTACAACTATAAATTCAATAACAGCAATTCACGTGTTGAGGAGCTTGAAAAGCAACCTGCATACAAGCGTTTTGGTATTGAACTTGACGAAACCCAAACTGATAAAGAAAAAATCTCCAGAACTACATTATCTACAGATGAAAATGACGAAATCCAATTGCGAAATAACAATTCTTTTCTTCACGACAATGTAGATTAACCTATTTAAAAGTAAGTTTAGTGTTAGATTTGCTTCAAAACCTCATTAACATTTATATGTTTTTGGGGTTTTTTTATTTCATTGTAAAAATGGATTTAAATAATAAACTTCATACTAAAAAATTTTTCTCAATGTTGTATCTTCGCAGTCCATTAAAAATAGAAAAACAATGAGTTTGCAGGAAAAAGTAATGACAGCGATGAAAGAGGCGATGAAAAATAAAGATGCCAATGCATTGACCTCATTGCGTGCCATTAAATCTGAAATTTTGTTAGCCCAAACTGAAACAGGCTCCAAAGAAAATTTAACTGAGGAGCAAGAAATAAAAATTCTTCAAAAGCTTGTCAAACAACGCAAAGACAGCGCAGCCATTTTTACAGAACAAGGCCGTGAAGATTTGTCTCAGCCAGAGCTGGATCAGGCTGCAGTTATTGAAACCTTTTTACCTGAGCAACTGAGTAAGGAAGAAATTGCAAAAGTAGTTTCAGCTATCATTTCTAAAACAGGCGCCTCCGGCATGAAAGATATGGGCAAAGTGATGGGCCTAGTCTCTCAGGAATTGGCAGGAAAGGCAGATGGAAAGACAATTTCGGGTATTGTTAAAGATAAATTGTCGTAGTATTAAATATTTACAGGATCAACTTCGTTGAACCATCAAAGTATAAATAGTTTCGAATTGCAAAGTCAGGAGGAATTGTTTTTTCTGACGGTTTTGAAATAAAGAATTAGAATCAATATTTTGTCTATTTATTGACGAGATTCCCGCCTTCGCGGGAATTTGTGAGGCCGCGTAGTTCAACTGAATAGAATATCAGATTTCGGCTCTGAGGGTTGGGGGTTTGAATCCCTCCGCGGTCACTACAAGCAGAAAGTCCGCTCTGAAAAGAGCGGATTTTTTTGTTTTGCGAAGGCGTGGAAAGCCAAAGCTTTCCAAAGCCGCAGTAAAATAAAAAACCGACGGCCTAAAACCGGCGGGCTTTCTATTTGCAAAGGGGAGCGCCAAGGGTTCACCGCAGGTAATCTTTTGGCCAAGTTTACCTGAGTTTTTTTTGCAAGCTTTTAAAAAAATGCTTTTCTTCGTTATATAGATTTATAAACTTTTAAAAACGAGATTTCCGCCTACGCGGAAATAATATAGATGAAACAAATACTAGGCATTGGCTCACGAATCAATCACCCACAATTTGGAAAAGGCGTTGTCACAAACGTTACCTCAAAAATGTATTGGGTCACCTTTTTAGAAAACGGTTTGGAAACCATTCCTGTCAACGACGATTATGAAGTTATTGAAGCCGTGGAAGATGAAGTGGATAGCGTAAGCTTTTCAGAAGTGGAAGAGTCGCTTAGGGATATCTTAAAACGCTGGAGCGACATCACCGAAGTAGTACCCATTGCAGATAAATGGCGAGGTGGAACAATGATACTTCAACCAAAGGACAAAACCTTGTCTTCAAAAGAAGTGCCTATAGACACTTTTTTTAATAAAATAGTTATGCTACGTGATCGATTACGCGTAATGGAACAAAAAATCAATGCTTCCAAAGAGCTTGAGGCAGACCTTAAAATTGATTTGCAACAATACATTACGCGTTGCTACGGTAGTTTAACCACCTTTAATATTTTATTTAAAAACAACTCGCAGCATTTTGTAGGTGATTCTTCAAAACGAGAATAATTAAATTTTAATACGAATTTCCTTACTTGGGCGTTATTCTATTAAATTGATTTAATGGAAAATATTCCATATTTGCTGCAATTCATTGACCCCCAAAATAACCATAATTGGCTAGCACCCTATGCTTACACTATTGTATTTTTTGGATTCTTCTTCTTTCTCTTTAAAGTTTTTGAACACCATTATAACTTGTATTTTGACAAACCACTTTATAGACATTTTGTGGTTTACAGAAGTTTAAAACAAGAACAGAAAAACGTTTTAAGAAACCAGTTTTCTTTTTATAATAAACTATCGAGCAAACACAAAAGACAGTTTGAGCACCGTGTTGCAACATTTGCCAATAAAAAACAATTCATCGGTAGAGATGGATTTAATGTAAATGAAACTCAAAAAATTCTTATTTCAGCAGTGGGTTGTATGCTTAGTTTTGGAAGAAAAAACTACAGCTATAGTTTGATTGAGGCAGTTTTGGTATATCCAAAGGAGTTTTACAGCAAAGCCAATGATGCTTATCACAAAGGCGAATTTAACCCAAAACACAGAGTGTTAGCACTATCCTGGGAGGACTTTGAAAGAGGATATGAAATCACAAACGATAATCTTAATTTGGGTATTCATGAGTTTATGCACGCGATGCAATTGGAAGCGATGACAGGAAAAGACCCTGATTCTGCTAGGTTTATGAAACATTTTAAAAATATTTTGAGACGATTGACAAATCAGGAGTTAAAAGATAAGCTAGATAACACTCGATTTTTCAGGGCATATGCTTTTACAAATCAATATGAATTTATGGCGGTGCTGGCGGAGTATTTTTTTGAATCCCCTTTAGAACTCAAACAACACTTTCCGGAACTCTACAGCTACAAAAAGAAAATGCTAAATTTTAATTTTGGGGAGTATTAGATTTTAATATACGATGTAAAATCCATCGAAAAAGAAAGCCGGTTACCAACAGAACAATACCTGAAAAAATTACATCAGAATTTAGTGATAAAGCCATTGCTAAACATCCCGCCAGACCCAATACAGGTACCCAATTGGGATACAATTGGTCTTTTTTTGCTTGTTTCAGAGCAGCTATGTTTGTAATACTGTAATATAATAAAATAGTAAATGCTGCCGAAGCCAGAACAAATGTAAAGGTTCCAAAGTAAGTTAAAAGGGTAATAATAATTGACGTAAAAAGTATAGCTATCACAGGTACTTTCTGTTTATTACTCAAACTATGAAATATTGGAAAGAAATCGTTATTACGGCTCATAGCAAAAAACATCCTGCTAATACCCAGTATCTGACTGAGCAAAACACCCAGCATAGCCGTGCAGGCTCCCAAAGCAATAATGGTTTGAATAAAGGGAGTTTGCAGTTTATCAGCCACGAGCTGTAAAGGGGAAGTGCTTTGAGCCATGGCTTCATAACCAATCACGCCAATAGCAGTAACCGAAACCAAACCGTAAAGTAGAATGGCAGAAACAATTGTGATGATTATCGCTTTTGGTATGGTTACTTTTGGGTCTTTAACTTCTTCGGCCAGTGTGGCAATGCGTGCATAACCTGTAAAGGCAAAAAACAAAAGGGCTGTAGCCTCAGCTACACCTGAAATTCCTAAAGGGGCAAACGGTCTAAAGTTTCCTGATGAAATTTCGGGTATCCCGCTTATAACGAGATAAAGTAACGTAAGAATGGTAAAACTTACAATAATCAAATTGAGTTTCCCGGCTTTTTTAATGCCCAATAAGTTTGCAATAGTCAAAAAAGCAATTGCACACAGAGCCAGCAATATCGGAGACCCCAAACCGGTGAGTTGAAAAAAATAACTTCCAAAGCCTATTGCAACTATACTGCCGGCAGACAATTTACTAATAAGAAACATCCATCCCGCTGAAAATCCAAATAAGGGGTTTAATAAACGGTTTCCATAATCATAAGTGCCACCGGAAAATGGAAACTGAGCTGCAAGTTGTGCTGAACTTAAAGCATTACAGGTGGCGATACTCCCTGCTATTAAAAGCCCAATAAGAAACGCAGGGCCCGAAATGCCGGCTGCAACTCCGGTAACTACAAAAATACCGGCACCGATAATGGCACCTAAGCCAACTCCAACAGCATCACTTAAACCGAGGTCGCGCAATAGGACTTTTTGAGAATCAGGATTCATTTTTTAATTTTAAAAGAAACAAAAATAGAAATGGCTTTTTATTTAATAGCCTTAAATCTTTTTTGAAATGAACTATAAGCGTTTATAATAATCATTGTGACTAAATGTAAAAAAAAACCTTTAGCGGTAATAGTAAAGTTTTATGGTATTTTGGCTCAGGAGTTTACCTGTTTGTTCAAGTCTGAAACAGTCATTAAGGGATTTTCAGAACGAAAAACAAAGCTTCCTGCTACTAAAACATCTGCACCGGCTTCCACGAGTTGAGAAGCATTTTTATTGGTAACGCCACCGTCTATTTCAATTTTAGTAGAAGCGCCATTTCTAGTGATGATTTCTTTAAGTTGAGCTACTTTTTTATAGGTATTTTCAATAAAGCTTTGTCCGCCAAACCCCGGATTCACACTCATAAGACAAACCAAATCAATATCCTTGATGGTGTCTTCAAGTAAAGTTACACTGGTATGCGGATTCAGTGCCACACCGGCCTGCATGCCTTCTGCTTTGATAGCCTGTAAGGTTCTGTGAAGATGTGTGCATGCTTCATAATGAACGGTAAGAATATTTGAGCCTAAATCTGCAAACGTTTTAATATAGCGGTCTGGATCTACAATCATCAAATGCACATCGATTGTTTTTTTTGCATGTTTTGAAATGGCTTCTAAAACGGGCATACCAAAAGAGATATTGGGTACAAAAACACCGTCCATAATATCAATATGAAACCAGTGGGCTTCACTTTGATTGACCATTTCAATATCGCGTTGAAGGTTTGCAAAATCTGCTGCTAGGATGGAAGGTGCTATTTTAATGCTCATAATAAGATGTTTTTGCAAAGATATTAAAGTTGGATGGAAGTGGGGTTGTTGTTTCCTATTTTAAGATATATTAGCCATAACTTGATATTTCATCAGCGTTTTATCTGCGCCTTCTGCGTTATCCCTGCCTACCGCAGGCAGGTGCGGGAGAAAAATTATCGAGTATTTGCCCGCTGATTTCGCTGATTATCGCAGAAAATTTATTTATTATGAGCAACTACATTGAACTTGAAAGCTTCCTGTTTTTGTCGATTTGAAAGGGAATGTAGATTAAAATTTATGATTTTTGATTGACGAGATTTCCGCTTTCGCGGAAATGTAAATCCCCGGTAATCAGCCGGGGATTCATTCATCAATCAAAAAACGAACAGTTAGTAATAACTGTTTGTTACCGTAATATAAGGAAAACTTTTAAAACTCACTAACGCCCATTTATCCATATATAGGTAGCTGAGCGCTGTGCCCGCCAAAGGCTGGGAGTCGAAGCTATCCTAAATATGTTTTTAAAATCTTACTTCTAGAAGTGTGTTTTAACCTTCTAATGGCTTTTTCTTTAATTTGTCTCACGCGTTCACGTGTTAAATCAAAAGTCTCGCCAATTTCTTCAAGAGTCATTGGGTGTTGGTCGCC
>TARA_R110002072_G_scaffold176194_3_pt1 | contig 17775 bp, 18 predicted proteins | sample TARA_R110002072 | Tara Oceans TARA_R110002072 (sample SAMEA4397118) | marine metagenome | biome: Polar Biome; feature: [SRF] surface water layer (ENVO:00010504); material: water (ENVO:00002006), including particulate matter (ENVO:01000060) such as... | depth 5 m | reverse complement strand
CTCTGTGAGTAGTTATTGCCTATAGTCTGTCTTATGTAAAAGGATGCAATGTCTGGGTATCCGTAGTGTAACAATACACCCAGATTGATCAGTCCTATCGTCATACTCTATCGACCCCGACGATTGATTGTTCCTATGAATTCGAGCGATTTTTCGGCCTCTGCTGTTCCAATGCCAAAGCTCACTGAGCTGTTTGATTCCGGTCTTTTGGTGAGAACCAAAGGTATTGTGTTAACCAATTGTACTTTCGATGAGGTGATTTTGAACCCTATGGTCGCGTAAAATGAAGCTAGAGGTCTCCGGTAAAACCGGGGCGGTTCATTGTGAGCTGAGACCTTTTGGTACGGTGGCTCTCCTAATCAACAAATGCACGTTCAACGACAAACGTGTCCGGACGGCTGTTAGAGCCTTCGGTCAGCCCAAACCCTTCTAGCGCAGCTTTGGTATCCCGCAGCATTTCCATGGAACCGCAGATCATCCCGCGATCCGTTTCGGGAGAAATTGGTGACACACCAAGATCATCAAAGACCTTTCCGGAGGCCATCAAATCAGTAATCCGCCCCTGAAATGGATAATCCTCGCGGGTTGTTGTGGAATAGAGCCGTAGGCCCTGCGCAACCTCACCAACCAAGGGATCATCCTTGATCGCAGCCACCAATTCTTGGCCATACGTCAACTCACCAACTTCGCGGCAGGTATGGGTCAGAATGACCTCTTCAAACTTTTCATAGGTTTCAGGGTCGCGGATCAGGCTCGCAAAGGGCGCAATGCCAGTTCCGGTTGAAAACATCCAAAGCTGCTTGCCCGGCAGTAGCGCGTCATTCACCAAAGTTCCGGTAGGTTTTTTGCGCAACAAAACGGTGTCGCCCACTTGGATTTTTTGCAGATGTTCCGTCAGCGGGCCATCAGGAACCTTGATCGAATAGAACTCCAACTCTTCATCCCAACTTGGGGACGCAACCGAATAGGCCCGATAAACAGGTTTTTCTGCGTTTGGCAGGCCGATCATCATGAATTCACCCGACCGAAACCGCAACGACGCGGGGCGGGTTATGCGAAACTTGAACAAGCGGTCCGTATAGTGATGGACCGACGTGACCGTCTGCGCAAATACTCCTGTTGGAATTGGGAATTCAGATTTTTCTTGTACAACGCCTGATGACATCACGGACCTCGTTTTTTGTTGGGATGGGATTCATTGTTGGGCGGCGCTTTCAGAAAGCTTCGCCAATTTATCGGACACTTCTGCCCACGTATCAGCATCATCTGGCACGTCCCCTTTTTCGGAGATATTCGGCCAAATCTCAGCATATTTCTGATTAAGCGCGATCCACTTTTCAGCGCCGGGTATGGTGTCGGGCTTGATCGCATCAACTGGGCACTCAGGCTCGCAAACCGCGCAATCAATGCATTCTTCCGTATTGATGACGATCATGTTTTCGCCTTCGTAGAAACAATCTACTGGACAAACTTCGATGCAATCTTGGTATTTGCACTTGATGCAAGCATCGGTCACTACGTAAGTCATTTGCCACCTATCATCATTTGTATACTAATGATTAATAGGATATGTTGACACCTGTCAAGCCTACAGGTTTTGCCGCACCCAACGGATGTTATGGGCTTGACGTTTAGCCAATAAAATATTCGTATACTAATGACATATTGACGTAGACTTAGGGGACTGTTGTGAAAAAGCTTGTTATCAGAAATATTGGTCAAATCCTTTCGGGGAAGATGGAAGACCCCATTTTTGACGGCGATTGCATTATTGCGATTGACGGTAAAATTACCGAATGGGGCGCTGAAAAGGACATGGATTGCGAAGGTGCGACCAACCTAATTGATGCCCATGGGGTTACGGCCATGCCCGGCCTGATTGATAGCCACATTCATCCGGTTATTGGCGATTACACCCCGCGTCAGCAACAGCTCAACTGGATCGATTCAACCCTGCACGGCGGCGTCACAACGCTGATTTCTGCTGGCGAAGTCCACATGCCCGGGCGGCCAAAGGACATCGTTGGCCTCAAAGCAATGGCAATCGCTGCGCAGCGTTGGTACGAAAATTTCCGCCCTTCAGGTGTGAAGGTACACGCAGGCGCGCCGGTCATTGAACACGGCATGGTCGAACAGGATTTTAAGGATTTGGCGGATGCTGGCGTTACGCTGCTGGGCGAGGTCGGTCTGGGTACTGTCAAAGACGGCAAAACCGCACAGAAAATGGTAGGTTGGGCGCGCAAATATGGCATCCAAAGCACAATCCACACGGGCGGGCCATCTATCCCAGGATCCGGATTGATCGACGCTGATATGGTGATGGAAACTGGCACGGACGTGATTGGCCACATCAATGGCGGCCACTCTGCCCTGCCCGATGATCAGATCATTTGCCTGTGCGAGAGCTGTTCATCCGCGTTTGAAATTGTTCACAACGGCAACGAGCGTTCGGCGGTGTTGGCCGTCAATACAGCCCGCGAATTGGGCAAGCTGGATCAGGTTATTCTGGGCACCGACGGCCCCGCCGGTTCCGGCGTTCAACCGCTGGGCATCATGCGCATGGTCGCGATGTTGTCCGCATTCGGGAACGTCCCTGCCGCCGAAGCGTTTTGTTTTGGCAATGGTAACACATCGCGGCAACGCAATCTGGATACCGGCTTGATCGAGGCGGGGTATGCTGCTGACTTCGTCCTTTTGGACAAGGCCCAACACGCACCGGGCAAAACGATGCTTGAATCCGTACAGCAGGGAAATCTACCCGGTGTCGGTATGACCATCATTGATGGTGAGGTCTGTTCCGGTCGCTCGCGCAACACGCCCCCAGCTGACCGTCTTCCAGAGCACATCAAATGAGCGTACCGCTTGCAGGCTTAAAAGTAGTCGGGCTTGCGCGCATCCTAGCGGGACCTTGGATTGGCCAAACGTTGGCTGATTTGGGGGCCGAAGTCATCAAATTGGAAAGCCCGTAAGGCGACGACACCCGCACTTGGGGCCCACCTTTTATTGACCGAGGCGACGATCAATCAGCCGCCTATTTCCATTGCGCCAACAGGGGCAAAGACAGCATCGCGGTCGACTTTGGGGATGCGGGTGATCTGGAAAAGTTGAAAAGCATCATCGCTGACAGTGATATTCTGGTCGAGAATTTCAAAGTTGGCGGGCTTGAGAAATTTGGCTTGGACTACGAAAGCCTAAAGGCAGAAAACCCAAAGCTGATCTACTGTTCGGTCACAGGTTTCGGCCATGACGGTCCCTATGCAAGCCGCGCAGGGTATGATTTTTGATCCAAGGGATGTCAGGGATCATGAGCTTGACCGGCGAACCGGAGGGTGCGCCGCAGAAAATGGGCGTCGCCTTCGCGGACATCTTCGCGGGTTTATACGGCGTCATCGGCGTTCAAGCGGCCCTTGCGGAACGCAATACCAGCGGGCTGGGTCAACATATCGATATATCGCTTTTGGACTGTATGACTGGTGTGCTGGCCAACCAGGCGATGAACTATCTGGCGTCCGGCAATACGCCCAAACGCCTTGGTAACGCCCATCCCAATATCGTCCCCTATCAGACCTTTGCCACAAATGATGGCGACATCACTGTCGCGTGCGGGAATGACCGCCAGTTCAGGGCACTTTGTGATGTTGTTGGTCTTGGCCATTTCGGGAGCGACCCTAGATTCGCCACAAACCCGAAACGTGTGAACAACCGTGCGACCTTGACCGCTCTGCTTGGCACAGAAATTCGAGGGTGGAGCAAACACGACATCTTACAAGCCTTGGAAAAGGCCGCTGTTCCGGCAGGACCGATCAACAGTGCGGAGGAAGCTCTGAACGACCCGCAGATTGTTCACCGCGGTCTTCAGATTAATCCCGAAGGTGTGCCAGGGCTGCGGACGCTTATTTCGTTCTCAAGGTCAAAATTATCACTGACTCGTGCCGCGCCCAAAAGGCCATTTAGATTATGAGATTTTCATCAACAGATTGATGAGGGTCTTGCGCTCGGAACTGCGCAGCGGTGCCAATGTCTTTTCAGAAATCCGCGCGCCATCTTCTTTCAACGTCTCAATCAATGCATTACCCGTCGCGCTTAATGAGATGAGTGAACGGCGTTTGTCATCTTTATCAGCGCGGGATTGGATCAACCCCTTTGCTTTCAGGCGATCAACCACGCCTTTAACGGTTGCGACGTCCATTGACGCCAAGCGGCCCAAATGGTTCTGCGAAATTTCACCACCCTCAGAAATACGCATGAGCGTTGAAAATTGGGTTGGCGTCAGCTTTTCCGATATTTGCTGAAGAAAGATCACAGCATGCCGCTGGCTGGCCAACCGCAGAAGGTAGCCGACCTGTTCATCCAGACTATATTCTTGTTTTTCAACAACGTCGGGGTTTGATTCAGCCATCCCACTTTTTAGCTGTAAAATGGCTGATGAGCAACCGCAGCAATTGCGTCCCGCTTTACTTCAAACCGTCTTTGCCAACCGCGTCCGCATGGGTCAAACCGCCGACACGTGGCAAAGGACGCCCGCTGTCAGTCACCGCAACAGCGACCATGATTTCGTTGGCACGCGGCGAATCGTTCAGGCGGACTTCGATCCCGTCAAAGTGGCTACGCACATACGCCGCATCTTTGTGGCCCAAAGGCACGTCAAGAACCTGACCGGGGCTTCCCATCTTTTTAGACGAGGCAACAAGGGCCGCACCTTTTTCAACTTCAGCCCGCAATGGCGCACCAAGTTTGGGGTGCAAAATTGCAGCGGCATGTTCCAATTCACCGTTCTCACCAACCATCGCGGATTTTCCGTAGCTTTCCGCCTGTGCTGGCGTGATCCCAAGAGCCTCTACGCACTTGCGCCCCAACAGGGTTCCAAGCTCAGCACCTATATCCATCAAGATGGTCAGGTCTTCTTCATAGCGGCCTGCAAAAGGGTTTTCTATCACCGCAACCGCAACGGCTTTGCGTGTTGCCGGTGAAATATCTCGTCCGATTTCTCGATGGGTTTCTTCAACATTTACGGCGATTTTTCTGATCTTCAGGGTCATCTCAAGCCATCCTTTCCGACGATGTCTTGCGCTGCCAATCCGCCCGCGCGGTTGTGGACACGTGCGCCGGTGCTCATCACCAAAATCAACGCCATCTCACTTGCTTTTGGTGCGTCGTTCAACCCAACTTCCATCGAGTCGAAATGGCTACGGACATAAGAGGCGTTGATGTGTGTGATCGGCACATCCAGCCGCGAGCCAACGCCGCCGACCTTTTTCGATGACGGTACAATCGCGCTTGAATTGTCCAACAGTTCCCGCATCGCATAACCACCGGGGGCATGCCAAAGCGCGCCGTGTTCCAGTTCGCCAGCTTCGCCAACCAATGATCCTTTTCCGTAACCTTCAATCTGGTCCGCGCCGCCCAGCATTTCGACAAGGCGTGTTGCAAGGCTAAGGCCAAGGGGTTTCAGATCCTCCATAAAGCCCTGAATATCCGGCTCGTATCGGCCCGCAAAAGGGTTCTGGATGATCGCAATCGCAGCGGCACGGCGCGGCGGGTTTGATGAAATCGGCCCGCCCTCGTGGAAGGTTTCCTCAATTGAAAAAGCGGTCTTTCGCAGAATGACTTCAGGCATATTTTTGGGTCCTCGTATGGGAAGAGATCATATTTGTATCGGTTGCTAACGCATCACCCTGTAGAAACAGGGCCGCTGCGTGGATGGTATTTTGTTTGACCATAGATAGGGCGCAATCAAGTCCGGCGCGCAATGCGGTGTTCCGGTCTGAGACGGCAAGTGGTCCGCACCCGACAACAACTGGCCGTTCCCCCAGATCACTATCGTCAACCACCTCATTTGCTAGGCGTCTGGTGACGGCGGGGTGGTATTGTAGGTCTACAGAATTGGCGATCAATGTCGCGGCCACATCAGCCGTTGCGGCACAAAGTGCCAAGACCGTGACACTATCAGCGATGCCAGAGCTAAGGCTGCGTCCATGACGCCCGCTTGTGGCTATGCCGCCTACGTTGTCTGTCGATTGGATGACGATCTGACCAAGCTCACGGCCATCATGACCCGCCATTGCCGAGGAGTAGCTTTCACCCGCCTGCAAATGTAGCGCTATGTCGCCGCCGTTGTTCACATAGGCCCGCCGCAGGTCCGCACCATCGGTCATCGCCTTCAATATCGTGTCGGCAACCGAACCCGCAACAGCGGCCATACGCGTTAGAAAACCATAGTCCCCAAAGAGGATCGCGGCGGCATGCATCCGCTGTGCAACCTTGCCATCAGGACGGGCGATTGTTGATGTCATTGGCTGCTTTAACATGTCCAGTTCGGCTACAAGTTCCGTCAAGATCGTCTGAAAGCGCGCATTAGCTGCTTCAAACGCGCGGTCGCGCTGACCATTTGCGCTGATAATCAAATCAATCGGGCCATGCTGTAAATGCAGCCTTGTCCCACAGGGTAATATGGCCGCCGTGGGGCTCATCAGGCGTTGCTATCCTTGGCCCAACGATAGTTGGCATGTGCCATCGGGTTATGGGCGTGGGCGTCCTGTTGGACTGTTCTTGGCTCCCCCGAAGTCACTTCATCAACGGGTTTGATATGCCCCATATGCCCCCCCAAGGTGCGATAATCGCTGACCCGCAGGGTAAATTCAATCGGCGCAACCAAGGCCGGTGTTGGCACATAACCAAAGGATTGGGTTGGCATATCCAAGATGTCGACCATGACGGTAATCCCGCCGCCTGGCCAGACATAAGCCTCGGCACCACCGCACGACACATGGGTGAGTGACTCTTTGACCGACCGCGTCAACCGCACTGGGTTCTCGGTCACACCCGCACGCAGGCTGCCTCCTGCCCCGCCCATAAATAATACAGAGCAGACCGAAGGCTCACAATTTTCTGCGATCAGTTCTGCTGATGCCAAGAGCGCTGCCGGGATCGTTTTGGGCTGCGGAACAAGGTCTGCATCCAGTTCAAAATACGCATATTGTTCGCCTGTCGTGGACACCATCAACAGACGCAAACCTTCCCATGCAACTTTCGGGTTGAATGGTTTGAGGATTTTCAAAGGGTCATCAATGTCGGTGCCGCCCCACCCCGTTCCCGGTTCTGCCACCTGAAAATAGCGACCCGGCGTCGACCTCCGGCCATTTATTTTGATGCCGGTCGGGGGCACATCCAACTGTTTGCCCGCTTCATGTTCCGACAGAATTCCAGTGATGTGGTCATCAACCACAACCACTTCGTCTACATGGTCAAGCCACTGCATCGCAAACATGCCGATGGTCGCAGACCCACAGCCAACGCGCATCAGCTTTTCTTCGGCACCGTTGACGATGGGGGCCTTGCCCGCCTCGACAACCAGCTCGATCTGATGGTCATCTTCGCCAATTGTCATTGTCACAGCTTCGCGGTTGCACAGGCGCAACAGGGCATCGCAGGTCACGCGACCTTCTTTTTTGGACCCGCCCGTAAGGTGTTCGACGCCGCCCAACGACAACATCTTTGAGCCGTATTCCGACGTCATCACGTGACCAATGGGTTCATCATCTACGTAAACCACATCGCGTTCGTGCCCAAGATGCCGGTCCGTGTCGATTTTCACCTTCACACCGCAATAACTGAAAATACCCTCGGTCACGACCGTCACCATGTCCACGCCGTTGTTGTTCTGGCTGACAATAAACGGGGCAGGTTTGTAGTCTGGATAGGTTGTACCCGCGCCAACTGCCGTCACAAAGGGTCGTTCACCTTTGATGATGTCGCCGTCCCAGTTGTCAGCCTCGCCACCCTTCATAAAGGGGACCAGTTTTTGATCCGCCCCTTGAATGATGGTCAGCGGGTCAAGCCGGATCAATTCACCATCGTGGTTGGCATAACGATCACAGGCACCCGATTTTCCGTCAGCGATAAAGCACATCACCGGACAGGCATCGCAGCGGATTTTCTCTAGTTTTACGTCAGCTGTCATGTTGCATTTCCAATTATCATTGACCGCATACGCGACGGAGTTGCAGGCACTTGCCGCACGCGAACCCCCGTTGCATTTGTAATGGCATTCAGGATCGCAGGCGCTGTCGGGATCAAGACATGTTCGCCCAAGCCCTTGGCACCATATGGCCCGTGGCCATCGGGTTCTTCGATAATGATCGTATCGATTGGCGGTATATCCCCAATGGTCGGGATCAGGTAATCATGCAGGTTTTCCGTGCGCCCCGGGATGTATTCTTCCATCAACGCCATACCCAAACCTTGGGCAATACCGCCCTGAACCTGCCCCTCGACCAATAGCGGATTGATGGCTTGGCCAACATCATGCGCCGCTACAAACTTGAGCGGCTTCACCGTGCCAAGGGCAGCATCCACCTCAACCACAACCAGGTGCGCGGCATACCCGAATTGGGCGTAGGGTTCCCCCTGCCCGTTCGCATCAAGCGGTTTGGTTGGCGGGTCATAGGTTTCCTCGGCGCGCAACACATAGCCCTCTGCATCAGCAGAAAGTCCTGCAAGCGAGAGCGTATGTTCACCTGAAACGTCGTTTGCGTGGATGGCACCCGCGCCAATCGTAAGGACCGCACCCTGTGCGACATTCAGGTTGTCCAAAATACGAGCACGGAGCGCTTCGCCAGACAAACGTGCCGCATTCCCTGACACATAGGTTTGACGCGAGGCAGAGGTTTTACCCGCATCCGGCGTTACATCTGTGTCCCCACCAATCAATTCTATCCCATCAACCGAAATACCCAAAGCCGTGGCGAAAATCTGGGTGATGACCGTATTGGCCCCCTGCCCGATGTCCATCGCGCCTTGATGCAAGACCACTGTCCCATCTGCGCGAATGCCTGACTTGATCGTTGACGGGTTGGGCAGCGATGTATTCCCACATCCGTACCAACCAGCCGCCAGACCAACACCATGTTTCAAAACAGTGTTAGAGGCATTGAAGGTCGCGCAGTTTTCGTTCTCTTGCAGCCATGCGGGTCGAAGCGCGGTCAAACATTCGGTGATGCCCACGCCTTGTGAAAACACTTGGCCGCAGACCGTTGGGACATTGTTTTTCAAGGCATTGATGATGCGGAATTCTAGTGGGTCGATATCCAGCTTTTGGGCCAGTTCATCAAAGAGGCATTCTTGAGCGATTGCCGATTGCGGCACTCCAAACCCTCGAAACGCACCAGCGGGTGGGTTGTTTGTGTGGATGCCTTTGGATTCCGCGCGATAATCGGGGATTTCATATGGACCAGAAGCGTGCACGGGCACGCGGTTGGCAACCGTTGGGCCCCAGCTGGCGTAGGCACCAGTGTCGAACTCACCGTAGAAATTAAAGCCCGTGATCTTACCCACTGACGTCGCACCAATCTTGAGTTTGATGTCTGACGGATGCCGTTTGGTCGAACTTTGCATCGACTCTGTGCGCGAATAACAAAGACGCACGGGTTTGCCAGTTTTGATCGACCCGAGGGCAAGATAGGGCTGTACCGAGATATCCAGTTTTGATCCAAAGCCACCACCCACAGCGGTTGGCACAATCCGGATCATGGAACGATCAATACCCAAAATAATCTCGAGGCTATCAAGGTCCATCACCGGCGCTTGGGTGCAGGCATGCACCTCGACGCGACCGTCAACCATCTGCGCAAAACCCGCCTCTGGCTCGATATAGGCGTGCTCAACAAAGCCGCTTCTAAAGTGTCCCTCGACCGTGACCTCAGCACGCCCAAGTGCCGCATCTGCGTCACCGGAGCTGACAAAACCGCCGCACATGACGTTCAGATCACGTCCCTCGTGCAACTGCGGTGCATCCGGGCTTTGTGCAGATACAATGTCATTCACTGATGGAAGTTCAGTCCACGTCACGGGGAATGTACCGGGATCAAAACTGGCTATGGCTTGCGGGGTTCCGATCACAGCAGCGACTGCTTCGCCACGGAACCGGGTTTCAGTTTCAGCAAAGACAGGTTGATCCATGAAGTGCGGAATGACGCCGAATACATTGCGGCCTTTTACGTCATCAGCGGTCAAAACTGCCTCAATGCCGCTGGCCAGTGATACAAACCCTTCCAGATCGCCGAACGAAAACGAGGCGCGGTGGGACGGTGAACGGATCACAAATATTTCCAACGTGCCGGCTGGGGCAACATCATCACCAAAGGCTTCGCGCCCAGCAACCTTATCTTCACCATCAAGTTTGCGGATCGGATCGCCCACTTGACCGTCGGTTTTTTTCATATTGGCGGGCAGCCCGATAACCGCGTCAATTATCTTGCGATAGCCGGTGCAACGACACAACACGCCGCCAAGCGCATCTTGCACCTCTTCGACATTCGGCTCTGGATTGTCCCGTAACAAAGCCACCGCAGAAACCATCATGCCCGGCGTGCAAATGCCACATTGTGCTGCACCATGATCTTGAAACCGCTCGGCCAAATCCTTGGCATGGGTGTCAGTTTGATACAGCCCGCTTAACGTCTCGACTGATCGCCCCTTGGCCTGATGCGCAGGCATCAAACAAGCGCAAACCGGATCGCCATCGACCAACACCGTGCAGGCACCGCAATCACCTGCGTTACACCCGATTTTCACATCACGTGCGCCAAATTCTTCGCGCAACAGACCAGAAAGTCGCGCTCCGGTCTCGGGGTAGGACGTGACGGTATGCCCATTCAATCGAAAAGACGTTGCGGTTTTGTTTACGAGATCATCCATGTGCGGCGGCCCTTTGAATGGCTCTTCGGCACTGTTCCTGAACGATATCCAAACGGTAACCGCCGGACCCTCTGACGTCATCAATGGGTGACAACCGCGAAAGATGGCTGGGCAATATCTCTACCTCAGATGGTTTTGTGCCGATCAGGTCGGTTTCTAATTGCGTCATCCGCTGCGCCACGGGCGAACACGCCCCGACAGCGACGCGGGCCTCAGATATCAATCCACGCGCATCGCATTTGATCAGGGCTGCCGTCATCGCAATCGAAATGACCAGATATCTGCGGCTTCCCAGCTTTTCGAATGCCGCCCCTGCCCCTTCGGGTGGCGTTGGAATATGGACTGCCGTAACAATTTCATCCGATGCAAGCGCTGTCTTTCGAACCCCATGGATGAAGTCTTGTAAGGGAAGAATTCGTGCGCCTCGGGCAGCACTTGCAAGCTCAACCTGTGCATCCAGCGTAAGAAGAGGCGGAACACCATCAGCCGCAGGCGAAGCATTGCACAAATTTCCTGCAATCGTTCCCGCGTTCTGAATTTGCAGACTTCCGACCTCTTTGGCGGCTTGTTTCAGACCATCAAAGGCAGCAGGCAAATCTGCTTTGACTATCTCACTCCAACTCACTGCCGCGCCAATGCGAATGCCTATGGCCGTCACTGTGATATCTGAGAGTTCTTTGATGCGCGTGACATCCAAAAGGCTTTTCGGCGTATGGCCTTGTTTCATAGCAGGATAGACGTCGGTACTACCGGCAACAATTTTGGTCTGGTGTCGGGTAAGCGATATAAGCGCTGCCTCCAACTCGGTTGGGATAAGGTACGTCAACAGGTCAACCCTTAGTTTGTTAGTGCACTAATGATATTGAGTGAGGCAGGAATATGTCAACCAAATTCATTGCGACCCGCCCTTGTGATTAAATGAGCTGAACACCCGCTTTGCGAAGTGCTGCAAGGGCCGTTTCCATGGAACCCGCGTTATCGATCCCGCGGCAGGCGTCCATCTTGATCTTGACGTCAAACCCGTTGGCTGCCGCATCCATAGCTGAAAATGCCACGCAAAAATCTGTCGCAAGGCCGACCAAAAGCAGGGATTTCACATCGCGCTCGCGCAGGAAACCCATCAATCCTGTCGGGGTTTTGCGGTCATTCTCAAAAAAGGTTGAATAGCTATCAATGGCCGGGTTCATGCCTTTGCGAATGATAGCATCGGCGCGATCCGTATTGAGGCGCTTATGAAACTCCGCGCCTGCTGTTCCTTGCACGCAGTGGTTTGGCCACAATGTCTGAGGACCATAGGGCATTTCAATTTCTGTAAAAGGCGTCTTGCCCGGATGGCTTTTCGCAAAAGAAGTGTGATCCAATGGATGCCAATCCTGCGAAAGCACCACGATAGATGCGTCATCAAGCAAGGCATTGATCGGATCAATGATTTCGTCGCCGCCAATTACAGCCAGCGAGCCACCAGGACAAAAGTCATTTTGGACATCAATTACGATTAGCGCTTCAGTCATAGGGCCTCACAAAACATAGGTGCAGACGTCGAGTTTAAACGCCCAAATATTTGGTTATTTTCTCTGGTGCGAGGGCAAGTTCGGCTGGCGTCGCTGTATCAACAGATTTGCCGTTCTCAATAAACACAGCCCGATCTGCAAGTGACAGAACCGTGTCAACGCGTTGCTCGACCAAAACGATGGCAAAGCCTTCCGCTTTCATTTTCACAATCACCTCGATGATCAGATCGATCATTGACGGCTGCAACCCTTCTGTTGGCTCATCCAGCAGCAACACTTTTGGGCGCAGACACAGCGCCCGCGCCGTTGCCAGCATCTGTTGTTCACCACCCGATAGGGTTCCCGCCGCCTGCTTTAAGCGTTCGCGCAATCGCGGGAAGAGGTCTAAAACCCACTCGCGTGTGTCGGACCCTTCATTGCGGGTCATCAGACCCACTTCGATGTTTTCCTCGACGCTAAGTTCAGGGAACAAGCGGCGACCTTGGGGAATGTAGCCGATGCCCTCGCGGGGGATCAGGTGTGTTGGCATTTTGGTAAGCTCTTTGCCGTCCAAAGAAACCGTACCAGAGGACACAGGCAGAAGCCCCATAATTGACTTCATCGTTGTGGTTTTGCCCGCACCATTGCGCCCAACAAGACAGGCAATTTCGCCAGCCTTCACATTAAACGACACACCGCGAAGCGCTTGCACTTTGCCATAAGCCGCCTGAATTCCATTCACCTCAAGCATCGGATTTCCCCAAGTATGCAGCCTGAACCGCTGAATTATTGCTAATCTCGGCAGGCGTCCCGGAGGCAAGGATGCGTCCGTGATCAAGCACCGTGATAAAATCCGCCGCTTCCATCACAACCTTCATATTATGCTCGATCAACAGAATGGTCGTCTCGCCTGCCAATGACGTGATCAGCTCAATGAAATTGGCAATTTCGGACTCGGCCAAACCCTGTGTCGGCTCATCCAGAATGAAGACCTTGGGATCTTGCACCAACCCCATCGCGATTTCCAACAGCCGCTGGTGCCCATAACTCAGATCACCTGCGATCTGTGTGGCGCGGTCCTCAATACCGACACGCACAAGCGCGTCCTGTACCTTTTTATCGAATGCAGATGCATCACCGCTAAACGTGCGCCGCGCGGCCAGAGCCACGTTTTCATGTACCGAAAGCCCGGCAAAAACGGACGTAATTTGGAAGGTGTAGGCGATCCCAAGCTGAATGCGCTTATGGGCGGGCAAGTGGCTGACGTCTTTGCCGTCAAACATAACACGCCCGCGCGTGGCTTCGGTCCTGCCGCTTACCATGCCAACAAAGGTTGATTTGCCAGCCCCGTTGGGACCAATCAAGGCGGTGATTTTACCGCTGGCCAGCGTAAAATCGACGTCCATATTTGCAGAAATACCGCCATAGGTTTTAGTCAGGCCAGTGGTCTCAAGAATGTTTACGGCAACCATGGGAACACCCTCCGGCGTAGTTCGCCGCATATCCCTTTTGGGGCAAACATGGTGAGCAGGACCAAAACGATACCAACAACCAATAGATACGCTGTTGTGACCGAGCTTGAAAAATCAATAAGATAGAACATGAAGAAGACACCGATCAATGGGCCGACCGTCGTGCCTGCCCCGCCAAGAAGCACCCAAAGCAGCGGCAGGATCGAATACTGCACCGTTGCGAATGTCGCACCAACATAACCGAACAACATCGCATAGGCGGCACCTGCAACCCCTGCGACCAGTCCCGATATGATGATAGCCTTAAGCTTGTGAGTCGTTGTGTTGTAGCCAAGCATGCGTGCCCGTTCTTCGTTCTCTCGGATCGCAACAAGCGTTTTGCCGAACGGCGTTTGGACCAGACGTGCGAGCGCCAGAAAGCAGATCGCAAACAAGACCAATGCCGTAAGATAACGGGCTGTATCGGTCGTAAGGTCGACACCTGCAAATGTACGCTGCGCTTGTTGAACAACAAAGCCTTCGTCGCCCCGGGTGTACTCACCAAAATAGAGCACCACCAAATACGCTGTCTGCGCGAACATCAAAGTGACGATCATGAAGGACACACCGACTGTCCGCAATGCAAGCGACCCGACCACCGCCGCCAACAGGCCCGCAGCCGCGATACCAATGACAAAGGCGATCGGAAGCGGAACACCACCCAGATTAGCCGACAATCCGAAGCCGTACATACCAGCCGCAAAAAACATCGCGTGGCCCAAACTCAGAAGGCCTGTGTACCCAAACAAGACGTTATACCCCATCGCATAAATGGCGAGCACCATGATCCGCGACAGGTTCCCAGAATGGTACGGCGGCAAAACGAAATACAACACGACAAGCGCCAGCAAGACACCGACATGCAGAAGGTTCGGTTTTGAGAAAACACTCACCGGATCACCTTCCCAAACAGACCTTGAGGTCGCCAGATCAGTACCATTGTGACAAACAAAGTCGCGATGATTTTGGCAACCGTTGGGGAAAAGAAGACAGAGATGATGCCGTCACTCATGCCGATCAAGACAGCCGCGACAACTGTTCCCGGCAGACTGCCCAAGCCACCGATGATGACCACGATGAAGGCCAACAACAAAGGTTCGCCGCCCATTAGATAGTGGGCCTGTTGGATTGGTACGACCAACACCGCGCCAAGTGCCGCAAGGGCTGCCCCCAACCCAAAGACGAGGGAATAGACCCGGCCAACAGGTATGCCAAAGGCCTGCGCCGTCTCGCTGTCTTGTTGTGTGGCACGCATCACAAGGCCGATCTTGGTCCGCGTGATCAGCACCCAAAGAGCGACAAGAACGAATACCGCGGCTGCAATGACAAACAGTTTGTAACTTGTGATGCTTAGCCCCCAAGGCCAGAACATCTGCAATCCGCTCTCGCCGTATTCGACCCAGGGCAATGCCAAACGGTGATTAAACGGTGCCTCGACCGGGCGCGCATCAGGCCCGAAGGTCATCAACGTTCCTTGTTGAAAGATATACAGCAAACCAATGGTCGCAACGATGGTTCTGTCAGGGTCGTATTTGATGTGTTTCAGAATGAATGTATCGGCTGCCGCTGCAATGACGCCCACCAACAGGGGGGCTGCGATCAATGCAGCGACAAAACCTAATGCAGGATGTCCACCGATAGCGGAGGTGACAAACCATGCGAGAACAGCGCCCAACATAAAGAATTCGCCATGTGCGACATTAACGACGCGCATGACGCCAAACACAATACTCAGACCCATAGCTGTAAGCGCAAGTACTGCAGCGACGACCGCCCCCTCTAGGGAGGCGAGCATCAAATGTGGTCCAAATTCCATGGGCTTTGCTCTGACTCTTAGATGGTTTCGACGATTAGAAAGACTGCGTGGTGTAATCCACCTCGTCCTCATAAAGCCCGTCTTCAATGGACGCCGTATGTTCTACAACGAGCTTCCCGTCCGTCACCTTAGAGATGTACTGCTGGCCAAACACTTGGTGCGTTTTGCCGTTGAACAATTTTGGACCTTGTGGGTGATCATCCGAATGCGGCATGTCAGTCATCGCCTCGACCGCTTCGATCAGCTTGGCCCGATCAGCAGGTCCTTGATACCCTGACGTCTCCATACCCGCCTTGATTACATTCAGCGTTTCCCAGCAGCCAAACATGTGCGCGTAAGTCGACACATCTTTGCTGTCAGCCAGTGAAGCACCGCGATCATCTACGCCCACAGCGGCACGGAAATTCGTGTCGAACGCAGAGTTATTGGCTTGCGCGTGACGCGGGTTGCCTTCCCAGAAGTACGTACCTTCAAGGAATTCAAGGCCCGGGCTTGTGATATCAACGGCCTCAAGGCTGTCGATAAAGCCAAAGATCTCGGGACGGCTTGGACCAAAGAATTCACCAAGCTCTTTCACAAATGTCAAAACTGCCGGCCCAACCATGACGTGGTAAACGACTTCGGTTTCGCGTGGAATTTTCGGGAAGTATTTGGTGAAGGACGTCTCGGCTGGCGGAACAGCAATCTGAGCAACCACTTGGCCGCCCTGCGCTTCGATGGCCTTGGTAAAGAAGTCGCGGTGATCATGGCCAAACGCAAAGTCAGGAAAGATCATCGTGACCTTTTTGCCCAAGTTGTTGCCAACAAATGGCGCCATCGACTGAACCTGACTTTTCACATCCGTGATACCGGGCTGGATCGTGTAGCGGTTCAACATGCCGCTTGCCACGTGGTGCCCTTCGGAAACCACAAAGTATGGCAACTTAAGCTCTGCAGCGCGGGGCGCAGAGCCGATAACAACGTGGCTAAAGAGCGTACCAAATGCGACGTCAACTTTGTGCTGGTTCGCGAATTTCTCAAGCACCTCTGCCCCGCGCTTTGGATCAGTGCCGTCGTCTTCGATAACAACTTCAACCGGACGGCCATTGATGCCACCCGCGTCATTGATACGTTTCACAGCGGCTTGTGTGGTTGCGTCATACCAACGCCCGTAAGCCGACCCGATGCCAGTCGCATGCTTCTGGAAACCGATTTTGATTGGAGCAGAGCTTTGCGCTTGGGCAAAGCCCATTGTGCCCGGCAAAAAACCTGTCGCGGCAAGCGTCCCTGCGCCCGCGCCGATCCCCTTGAGCGCCGTGCGGCGCGTCACATTCGTATTGTTTGTTTTTTTGTTCATGTTCTTCTCCTTGTTGATAGGGTGCACATTGGACTGCGCTTTTATTTTGCATCACATTGTTCGCACACAAATGAATTGTCCAGAGATTTTTTGAAACTGCCCTTAGGCCCCACGCGGCGTGGATAACAGCCAAAGCCCGAATATTGTGTATACAATCATCACAAGACTTAACCCACACTGGATCAAAAGCAGGTTCCGGCGGGTGCTACAAAACCTTCCCGCAAGCCGGTGCGCCATGATGACTGACAAGACATGGGCCGCGATGACCGCAAATACATTAGTTAACAAAATCGAGCGGACATGATCCATTGAACTCAAAAACCCGGTCTTGACGGTCAAACGCCCAAGGCCAAACAAGTTCCAGCCCTTTGCCAGTGGATCGCCAATCGTTGCGACCAGATACTGCGCCTGAACCAGAAACGACACGAGGTAGTGTGCAAAATGATAGCCAAGAGCGATGGGCAAAATGGCGACCGCAAAGGTGTTGAACGCATCCATGAAACGGATATTTTGGATGCCTCCGAACCGACGCACGGAAACAAGTCCTACCCAAATGACAAAACCATAGACGCTCACGCCCAAAATATTAGCACCCAACAAACCCAAAGAGGACGACCAGACCACGGCGGACCGCCCGGGAAATTCCAGAGGATTGATGCCAATCTTGCCAAGCCACCAGAATGTTTCGTGCAGCCCGTCAAAACTGCCCGAGACAAGGATCATCACGCAAAAAATGGCCCTGCTTGCATCCAAAGGTGCCGCAGCGATGCTTGACCACCCCGGAATTCCAAGGCGGAAAGTTTTATCAGTCTGGACCATACGCAAGGACCCGATGAGACGGAACAACACAGTGAAACACTCAACCCTGCCTAACCATTGATCTGCTCCAAAAAGCACAATTCCCGCAAAGTTGAACAACCAATATCC
>TARA_R110002072_G_scaffold302889_1_pt1 | contig 17779 bp, 17 predicted proteins | sample TARA_R110002072 | Tara Oceans TARA_R110002072 (sample SAMEA4397118) | marine metagenome | biome: Polar Biome; feature: [SRF] surface water layer (ENVO:00010504); material: water (ENVO:00002006), including particulate matter (ENVO:01000060) such as... | depth 5 m | reverse complement strand
CTCATTTTTACACTTTTTAGTGTAAACCTATTTTAGGACAAGACAAATTGCGAATGTGTATGGCTTTGAGCGTTGGCTATTCCATTGCAATTGCATATTTTCTTTCTCTTTGCTTAAAGGCTTCATTTCCACCTTCCAAAATTTCGCAAACGTGTTGTTTAATTCCTTGAGAATCTAATGTTATTCCAATAGCCTTGTCGTATTCTCTTGTATTTTCTAAACTACCTGAAACGTATTGGAATTTAATTCCGTTTTTATTCGGCGAATCATTACCGTTTTGATTTGCTACAATAATTAATTCTGAATCTGAACCAACGACAATATTTGGATTATGCGTAACTAAAATTATTTGGCGTTCTTTTTTCTTTTTTACTAAATAGGTAACCAAATCTTTATAAATCGCTCTATTATCTAAATCGTCTTCTGGTTGGTCTATCAATATTGGACAATCTTTACTGCTGAAGTCAAGTAATAAAAGTAGAACAACAAATGCTTTCTTACCTTCTGACATTTGATTGAAAATATCGTCATAAACTATATCATAAGATATTTCAAAAAAGTTACTTGCCATTAATTTTTGACAAAGTGAATTATGATTATTTTGACCTTTTAAGGTAACTCTCTTTTCTAAAAGCTTCTCGAATAATTGATTTACTGAACTAAAGTAGTTTTCAAAAGTATCTAAGTCAACTCCAACTATGGTCTGTCCGTGATGACTTTGTTGATTGATGCTGTTGTATAATAAGTCTTTATAAGCACGCTTATTTAATTTGGCTGAAGCTTTTATTTCCAATTTATCTCTTGAAACGCTTAAATCTTCTTTAAACGCTTCAATTTTATTTAAAAATTCGCGATGAGAGTCTTTTATCGAAGTTTTAAAAGATTCTATTTGTTCTTTTAATTTGTCAACTTCTTTTTTAATTACCAAAATATCTGCAAGCTTATCTTTTTGAATTTTTAATTTACTTTCAATCTCCCGATATTGGGTGTTGTTCTGAAAAGCTTCCAAACCTTTTATATATATTGGGTTTTTGTTTATATCGTCAATAGTTTTTTCATTTGTTTCTTTGACAGCAGTATTGTTGGATTGAATTTTGTCAATTTCTTCTTCCCATTCTCTTTGAAACTTGGTTTTTAATTCATCAAATTTTCGCTTAATAATTTTACGATTTTCCTCTGAAATTGAAACAAGGTCAAATTCAATTTCTTTGTTGATGAAAAACTTCTCTTTTAAATTCTCAACTCTTGAAATTTCATCTCCTAAAATTTGATTGGCTTTAGAAACTGAATCTTTTTGAGTTCTTAATTTGGTGTAATTATTTAAGTCATCTTCTGATATTTGAGATTTACTCTTTAATTCTGCTAATTCTTTGGTAAGTTTTTCAATTTCAGTTTCAATTCCTTTTTTATCTCCTTTCTCTTTTAATAAGTTTCGTCTTTTAATTAAATCTTCCTGTAGTTGAAAAATTTTATTAACCTTATTAGTAATATCAGTATTGTTTTCGCTACTAAAAGCTTCATAATTTGAAATTAATTGGTTTTTTGAACTGTCTTGTTTGATAATACTTTCTATTAAATAATCAAGCTCTTTGTTCTTATTTCTTGCCAATGTATACATATAGCTTTGAGGAAAGTACTCAATGTCTCTTTTGTCATTTACAGTTCCGTCTTTCCAAGTCACAACAATGTTAGCAACAACTTCATTTACAAAATGTGTGTAATCTACATTTTCTGCTTTTACATCTTTATCACAATTTAGTTTTTTGGCTATTGCACCCAACAAAATAGATTTACCTGTTGACCGACCACCAATAATAGAACTTAAATTTTGATTGAAATATAAAGTTTGTGAATTGAAATCGCTATGAGATATTTTAACTGATTCTATTACTTGATATCCAGCTTTTTCGTGAGGTTTTAATGCTTGTATTCTGACTCTTTGTTTTGGTTCATAAATAACTTGTTTAAGACCTTCGAATGTAGTATCTGCTTTAATCCAACAATTTTCTTTTAAGACATATTTTTTGATGTTATGATTATCTGAGCAAATAATCATCGGAATATGCTTTTTTATAGCTGGAAATACCACATTTAAGTAGCCGTCTTTGTCTTCTGGTTTTCCTAATTCGTAAAAATCTATAAGTTTCGCAATTAGAGTTTTTTGTGCTTCTCCGTGAGCCAGAGAGTGAGTGATGTTTTCAACCGAATTAGACTTTTCTCCTGCGTGAATACTGGTAATTCCTCCTAATTCTTTAATTAACTTTATTGTGTCTTCGAGATTACAATAAACTTCATTTAGTTTTGCTCCTTCTCCTTTAACTTTCGAAATATTTGTTCTATTTTCTATTTGTCCCCAAATATGAGCTAAGTTACAATCCTCCGAAAATATTCCTATAAAATGTATTGGCGACCGACCTCTTGAATCTGATAGAAATTCGATGCCTGGTAAAACGGTTATACCTTTTGCTTTTCCTAATTCTTGTAATTCAGTAATTCTATCGATGTCTATTACGTGATGGTCAGTAATAGCAACTACTGAAATTTCATTTGCAAAAAGATTATCAATAATTTCTTGATTTGTTACTGTTGAATCTCCATAATCATATGAAGATGGTGTATGAAAATGTAAATCCCATTTTCTCCATTCAGAACCTTTTTCTATTTTTTTCATTGTTTGTTTTGGTTGAGCGTTGGTTGAAAAAAGCTCTTTTGGTTTTTTCAGCGTTGGCTTATGTGTTGGCAAAAACCAAATGTGCTTTTTGTGCGTTGGCTTTTTTAGTTCAAATGTTCAATTTTAGCACGATTTTCGCATTATGCACAACGGTCTTGTATATGAAAAGTAGCGGATTTTTATGCACTAACTTTTCGGTTTATTACTGACGATAAATTTACAAAACCAACTTTAAAGAAAGCACCTAAACCGCTGTTTTTTATATACGTTGTTGGTGGTAGTTTTTATTATTCAATTTAAGATATAGTAACTATCTTCTTAACAAATTGATTGCCTTTTAAATTTGTAACGATAAAATTTGCAACGGTCTTTCTGGCTACCAATAAGCCAAAGGTCTTTGAATCTGTCGAAATGTTAGCTTTTTTATTTTTTTGAGAGTCACTTAATCCCACAGGTCTAATTATCATCCAATCTACATCTGATTTTACAAGTATATTTTCCTGTCTCTCGTGGTCTTCATAACCATATTTGACATTACTGTTATTAATTAGCCATTTAAACCACATTGGTAGGTCATTTTTAGATTCATTTGCTCCCCAAGCTGATATGGTTATTATTTTTTGAATGTCGTTTTTTTCACCCAAGTCCACTAAAATTTTCATCGTGTCAGAAAGCAATGTTTTAGGGGTACGAAGTTTAGCCCAAGGAAAGTCGCTTTTCCTTGAAATATTTAATGCAGTTATTACTACATCAACACTCTTCATTGCTTTATTTAGGTCTATTGAATTAGTAACATCTCCCTTTACAACTGTTAGGTGTTCTGAATTTAGTTTCAATTTATCGGGGTTCCTGACAAGAGCTGTAGTCTCAATTTTTTCATCTATTAATCTTTTTAGTATTTCACTTCCCAATCTTCCTGTTGCGCCTAATAATAGTACATTCATTTTAGATATATTTTTTATATTAACTTACTTTAAGTAAGCAAAAATACTTAATTTTATCGATGAAATAAAGAGCTTACCAAATGGTAAGCTAATTACAAAAAAGTTATAAACACTGATTTACAGTAAGTTATGGATGAAAAAATGTTAAACAAATATTCGGATATCGAGAATTGTCCTATACGTAATGTGCTAAACCATATTGGGAACAAATGGTCTATGTTGGTTTTATCTATTTTAGATGAAGAAGGATTGCTTCGTTTTAATGAGATTCATAAAGCCATTGGCTCGATTTCTCAAAAGATGCTTTCAACAACATTAAAAAGGCTTGAATCAGATGGATTAGTGAAGCGTAAGGTTCATCCGGTTATTCCTCCGCGTGTCGAATATGAACTAACAAAAAGAGGTAAAAGTTTGATTCCTCATATTAAAAATCTTGTTGGATGGGCTGTCGAAAATTTTAATGATATCAAAGATTCAAGGTTGAAATTTGAGAGACTGTCTTAAATTACCACCAACAAGTAAATATATGTAATAAAACGTTTAATTACATATAGCCAACTTATACTTTTCTCTAAAACTACTAATTTTTTATCAAAAACAATAAACCGTTCGTTGATTATCAAAATCGTCACTTTTTTATTGTTTTGCTGAGATTCCCATTTAAAAGTCAATTATGTTCTATTTTTTTCAGTAACGAAAAGGAGGTATAAAATGCTGATAAACAAATACAAAATCAATTTTAATCACTTACAAACGAAAGACATTCGACAGTAATTACTTAATAATCGAATACTATTTTGATGTCTCCTCACCTTTGCACCGTCGATGTCAAACAAGTGATTTGATACAGGGCAAAACAATTTTTATTTAAGTTCAAAAACAAAAGACATGAACGCATTAAGAAACAAAGTTAGTTTGATTGGTCGCTTAGGAGCGAAACCAGAATTTGTGAAATTAGATGGTGGAAGAACGTTAGCAAAACTACGTATTGCAACGAACGAAAGTTACAAAAACAAAGCTGGTGAATGGGTAGAGAATACGCAATGGCACAATGTCAAAACGTGGGGTAAAAGCGCAGATCTTGTTGCGAAAATCTTAGACAAAGGCGCTGAAATTGCCCTTGAAGGTAAGTTAATCAATAGTTCTTACCAAACAAAAGAAGGAGAGAAAAGGTTCTCTACTGAAATTGAAATGAAAGAGTTTTTAGTTCTTACGCCAAAAGCTGAAAAGACAGCCTAACCATAAATGGGAGGCGCTTAGTGTCTCCCTTTTTATCCACTTAAAACAGAAAAGATATGAATCACGTAAACTTAATCGGAAAAATTACTACACAACCACGCTTTTATGAACTTCCGAACGGTAGAAAAATTGCTCAATTCACAATGGCAACCAAAGAAACATTCCTTGATGAAAAAGGAGTCACTAAACGAAAAAATCACTGGCACAGGATGGCTGCCTGGGGACGATGGGTTCAAGTGCTTGAAGAGCTGGGTCAAGAAGGTTTGGAAGTGGCAATAGAAGGGAAATTGATCTCTCGTTTCTATCAAAAAGATGGAGGTAAGAAATTCGTCTCGGAGGTAGAAGTAAATGATTTAATTATTCTTTAAATATAATCGATATGCAGACAGTTAGAAACCACATTACATTAATAGGAAACATGGGGGCAAATGCTCAAATAACAAACTTCGACAACGGCGGGAAGGTAGCGCGTTTTACATTGGCTACGAATAAATATGCAGGTTTAGACAAAAAAAATGGAGCAGAATGGCACCGAGTATTTGCTTGGGGAAATTTAGCGAAGTTCATTGAGAGTTATGGCGAGAAAGGCAAACAATTGGCCATACATGGACGACTTGTTAACCGCACGTATCTTGCAAAAAATGGTGAGCCCAGAAAAATAACCGAAGTTGAAGTGAAGCACGTTATAGGTTTGTAAAGAATAGATTAACCACTATTTAACCGAACAGTTATAGCAAGTTATAACGTCAAAGGCAAGTTGAGAAATCGACTTGCCTTTTTTATTTCCATAAATTTTCGTAATCTTATTCTTTAAACTTAAACTACTTATGAAAAAGGGACTTATCCTAATTGCATTTTTATCAACATTTTTGCTCAATGCCCAAGATTATAATCAATGGTCTGAGCATTTTGGTGCTAGAGCCTCTCTTCTTGGAGGAGCGGCTTCTGCTGGATTGGGAGACAACGCAACGACTTATTATAATGCAGCAGCAATGAGTTTTGTAGAGAATCCATCCATGTCAATTTCTGTGAATGCATATCGTATAAGAAACTTGAAATTATCAAATGCGCTTGGAGATGGCATAAATTTAAAAAACACACAGTTTTCAACCACCCCCAACCTTATCGCAGGAATTGTAGAATTAAAAAAACGGAAACGATTAAGACTTGGCTATGCCGTCATAACACGTAGGTCTTTTTCTGGGAAATTTGACAACCTTTTTCAAGCTTCTTATGATATTCTTAACACAACCATTGGGGAAGAAATTTTTGTTGCTTCGTATAATTATCAGTATCAATTGAGCGAATACTGGGCAGGCTTTGGGGTTTCGTATCGTTTGTCCGATACTTGGTCTATTGGCTTAGCTCATTATGGAATATACCGGGATGCAAAATACTCGATTGCTCATTCAACTTCTGTTTTACCGAATGATGGTTCAACAGGAGATGTGGCATCAGTATCAACAAATATTACATTCAACTACTGGAATGTAAAAGGAGTTTTTAAACCCTCAATTGCGCTAAGCGTAGATAATTTCAAATTTGGGATAGTCGCTACGTTGCCTTCCTTCAACATAATGGGTAAAGCGAGTATATATAGAGATTATTCTATTATTAATTTAGATGAATTAATAGGTACGGATGTTACTTTTATCGACAGAGCAGATGGAGTCAAAGCAGTTCATAAAGAAAACGGTTCTCTTGCCATAGGAGTTAGCTGGAGATTGGGTAAGAATGCATGGTTGCATTTCACAAACGAAACTTTCTTTGGAGGGAAATACTATTTGCTATTTAATCCTCAACAATCTCCAAGTGTCTATCCAACAACGATTGCTGATTCAACTACATTCCGTTATTTTGGAAACCAAAACTTCTTGGCTTATGGAGAAGAGAGTGAAGCACGAACAAATGTTGGGATTGGATTGGAAACAAAAATAGCAAAGAGATGGGATTTATATTTAGGAGCTAGAACAGACTTTTTATTCAATGAAAGACCATATTATGATTTTAGAAGAGTCGGAGTAGAGTCAAGTAAATGGAATCTCTATCATTTATCTATCGGGCTGGTTCATCTCAACAAGAAAAACAAGAAATATACGGTTGGTTTTGAATATGGCTTCTCTCCAAAAACGCAGTATTATCGTGTAATAGACTTTAACACACCTGCCGTTCAAAATGGACTGATCGGATATGGAGGAGCAGACGCAACAGCCAAACAATTTTCCTTTAAACTATTATTAGAAATAGAAATAGGAGGGCAATAAAGAAGAATAGAGTTAATAGTTCCTTCTATCATTCCACAACATACTTCTAACTCCAACAACGAGGGTATAGTTAACCTTAGAATTCAATGTATTTGCATTGAAATGATTCTCAGCAAAGACGTTTAATTTACCGGTTTTCATTAATTGATAACCCATGGTTAAAACGACCTTTGTTCCGTTTGTTGCCTTTCCACTTCCAATTTTATATCCATATTCAAAAGGCTTATTAATGTATGGAACATAAATATCTTCACCATAATTTAATCCATCTTGGCTCCCTCCGCGTAGATAATAATTCGCAAAAACGTGGGCAAATAGTCGTTTGTTTTGCCATTTAAATTCTCCAAGAATTTCCATGAAACTTGAACCGTAAGGATGGGCCAGAGCGACACCTTGATTGCCATAATTCAATTCTGGAGATAAGTGAGAATAAGTAAACGGTCTTGCGAAATTATATTCCAAACGGTAGAAGAAGCTGTTTTCTCCTTTAGAGAATCTTCCTTTCACACCAAATTGACCGCCATATTTGTTCGCCCACCATTTGCTTTTTGCTCGAATTTCTGCTAAAACAAACTCGTCCAAAATAAACTGAGAATAAAAGGTGTGTTTTTTCCAAAAAGCATTTAATTCAAATCCAATAAGAACATTGTCCGAAGATCCCAACGAATATTCTTGCGGACGATACATCACAAAAGGATTCAAATATTCTGCATCAAACCCACGATTAAGTAACGTATCTCTTGGCTGAAAAATAACTGTTTCAAACAGCCCAAAATTAAGCCACTTGGCAGCATTAAAAGAGATATGATGACTAGATGCAAATTTACTCTCCCAATCAGTAGAGTTGCTTTCTTGTTCTCTTAAAAATTGATAAAGAATGGTGTATTCTAATCTCCAAAAACGCATCCTAATCTGTCCAAAAGGATAAGAAGCACCATAATCACTCAAAAACATGGAGCGAGAACCTTCTCCGATGAAGTTATTATCAATGCCTACTTGAAAATTGAAAATATGGTTAGGTGTGAATGAGATTCGAGCGTGGACATCAGAATACAACGAAACTTTGTTAATCGAATCTGCTACATAGGTTCTCGGCGTATAGAATTTATCAGTTTGACTGATTCCTTCAACGCCAGCCAAGCGAAAGTATAATTTATCCTTAATAGCTCCTTCCAAAGAAAGCCCAAGACCTGATTTAAAAGAAGAATTCTCATTCTGAATGTAATTCAAATCAAGTAATCCTGTAACTTTAAGCGTGGCTTTTTCTGTGTTAAAAACTCCTGATTGACGAATTAAAGGCTTTATGCTACTATGTGTTTTTACAGTCCTTGTGGCAAGAGAATCATTAGGCATATCCTCAAGGATATATCCAACCTCTCCCTGACCAAAAGTGGCAAGCGACCAGAACAATTGTATGGACAGTAAAATCCGCATTAAAAATCTTTGTAATTATTTCTTAGACCCGTTTTTAAACCGAAAGTAAAGCTGTTTGTTCCTATTTGAGTGGAATTTGATTCAATTCTATAGGTCCACCCTGAAAAAAGCATTAAATTCATTTTGCGATTAAATCGATAACCCAATTCTACGTTTTCATAGAAAATAGAGTTAGAACTTCTCGGCATCGCATCATAAATAGGCAAGAGTGCAGTTGCGGAATAGTTGTCCGTTAAGTAATAAACAAGCGTTAAATCAACATAAAACCGCTTTATTTCATAGTTGGTTCTCAGTAGAAATTCTTGAAAACCGTTTCCTTTTACATGTGCAACAGGCAAATTATATTGAATATTGTTTAATCTTCTATTCTGTGTTTCGTAGGTTGCATTTGCTACATAATTATATTCTAGCTGCAACATAAAATCACCCACTCCAAAATAGTCGTAACCTCTATACCCTAGTTGAAGGGCCGTTTTTTTTGCATCGTAATCATTTACTGCGAATTGTCCATAAACACGATGATCTTTTGCTAATTGGTAACTTACATTCAAACCAAGAAGGGAGACAACCTCATTTTTATCTTTCAAAACTAGTCCGGATAGAAACGGGACAGGGTTGTAAAACATAGGATTGGAAGATTTACTTACAATTGAGTCTCCTCTATTCCAGTTGCCACTTTCAAAAAGACTGATACTTCCCTTTTCAGAAGGTTTGTAGGTAAAATAATTGACTGAATATCCTTTTGCTTCGTAATAGGATTCGGCAGAGCTACTAATGGGCTTTCTGAGTAAGTTAATATAACGAGAACGTAAATACGTAAAATTAAATTTGGGATGAATAGACCAATCGACTCTAAAATAAGGAGCATTAAAGGAGTTGTCGGACAAAAGTAAAGAACGATAACCATCACCAACAAATTGCATGTTGTTTCCAACAGTTACAGCAATTCTTTTAATTGGTGCGTAAACAAAATAACCAACTGCTGAAGAATAATCGAAGGCGTCTCCCTTAAACGGTTTTGTTCTTCCACCACCTGGGACGACTGCATTTTGTGTCTGATAACTAGAGTCAGGACGGGGATATAATTCTCCAATAGACGAATAATAAACGGATTCGTACAGGTTAAATCGTGCTTGATTTTCAAAAAGAGTAGTTGAGAATGAAAAGTTAGTAAATAAGTCTCCTTCGACATGAAAACCACGCGTATTTTGAAACAATCTACGAGCAATCGTATCACTTAAATTTTTACCTATTGAGAAATCAAGTACAGGATTAATAGACAAGCGAAAGTCTTTACCAGAAATCTCGATTAAGTTTTTTTGGAACAACGCGTACGTAAAATCATAGTATTGTTTACTAGAATCATTGATAGCTGGAAGAATGTCATATTGCGATTCTCTAACGGGGAAGAAAGATCCATCGTTGTAGGGTTTCGCCAATTTATTTGCAAAGATTTGATCTTTGTAAAATGAATGAATGGGGATTAAATTTTGCTGTCCTAGGGAGACAAAACCACGAAAACAAAGTATAAAAATTAGCCCTCTCATTTCAATAATACGGCTTGAGTTTTAGCAACAAAAGGGGGGTTAAAAAGACTTTCTTTGTTGTATTTTAAAGTCTCAGAGGTTTCAATAGCTGAGATGGACCCACTTAATTCTTCCATGATAGCTTGACCAGCAGCAATATCCCACTCCATTGTAGGCCCCAGTCGAACATAGATGTCTGCTCTGCCCTCAGCTAGTTCAAAAAATTTCAATGCGCTTCCCATTTTTAAGAAATTGATATTTCCGTATGTATTTTGAAGCGTTTCTTGATATCCAAAAACCTTTTGACCATTACTTTTCTTTCCGAAACCTCTTGAACAAGCCACGACAATGGGATTGTTTGTTTTTTTAGCAGACTCAATCTTCTTCCATCTTGAAATTTCGGCGGAGTCCGCAAAAGCAAAAGTATAAACACCCTCGTTTTTAACTCCGAGAATTATTTTCTTTTTCACTGGGTCTGCAATTAACCCGAAAATGGCAATTCCATTTTCAACATGAGCAATGTTCACGGCAAACTCATCATTCTTGAGAATAAACATCTTCGTTCCATCTAAAGGATCAACACACCAATGACTCTTCCATTGTTTTCTGATGTCAAAACTTTGCTCTTCTCTTTCTTCTCCCATTACGGGAATTCCAGTTTTTGAAAGATGAGAAAAGATAATATTGGAAGAAGCTAAATCAGCTTGAGTCACTGGAGAGCCATCATTTTTAATTGTTATTTCTGCTTTTTCCTGATAAATTTCCAGGATTTTCTTAGAAGCAGCAATAGAAGCAGTAATGGCGGTATGATATATTTCGTTGAGTGATGTCAATGCTTTCGGATATGAAGTAAAGATAGTAAATTTAGATGGTTCAATTGTTGAAAACTTTTTTATTCGTTTGGAGGCCAGTAATTGCGGGGATTTGCAAAATTTAACATTTCTTTAAGTAAGAAAGCTCCGAATTTTTCGTTAAATTCATACACATTCAAACCAAAGTATTATGATCGAATTCACACAGAAAATCCTTAGAGGCGTTAGTTTTGATAAGCAATTATTTCAAAAAGAACTAACCAAAGCATTAAAATGGTTTACAGATGCCGAGGAAGTTCAAAAATTTCAAGAATGGTGTATTATAGAATTTGGAATGAAATACCCGAAAGTGATAAATAAAGCCTTTGCTAGAAAATCATTAATGTTAAGTCTAGTTAGTCAGGAGTAATTTACTCAAACTCAACTAGAACAAATCCTTTCTCAACAACATCATCTCCTTTGATGTTAATAGACTTTACTTTACCTATTCCTTCAGCCTTTAGTACGTTCTCCATTTTCATTGCTTCCAAAGAAAGGATATCATCACCAATCTCTAAATTTTGACCAATCGTTACGGCAATATTTACAATTCTGCCTGGCATTGGAGCTTCTAATTCTTTCAGTTTTTTAATTTTTGGAACATCTAAGCCTAATTCTGAAATTAAATCATCCAATTTTCCCTTTTTACGAACCTCAAAGACACGATGATTTACTTTTAGCTTCAAAAAATTGCTTTCAGTCGCCTCCTCCAAAATTTCTCCAGAGAAAGTCTGTCCATTGTAGGATAAAGTAAAGAAAATCTCATCGTCCCATTTAACAACAGCACCATCACTGCCAATTACCTTTTCTCCATCAAAATTCCAATCTCTATTTGCCATTTATCATGTATTTCACACAAAAATAATAGAATAGTAGTCCAATGCTGTATTTTTTAGCCATCAATTGAATAAAATTTAGCAGATTTGTGTTGAATCAAAAAAATCACAGATGAAAATTTCAAGTGCATCCAATTTAGGAAAAGCAATAGTTAGTATTCTCCTAATAGGTTTAGTAGGTTGTGGAACAACAAAAAACGAATCGACCGAAGTTGCCGTTGAAAACACACAGGAGAAACAAGCCGAAAATATTGAATTAGGAGAACCTAAAGATGATGTTGCTATTGAAATAGTCGCTGAACGGGAGAGGTATAATGAAACAGAAACGGTTTTAACGGATTTAATTCACACCAAGTTGGAAGTTGATTTTGATTGGGAACATTCAGAAATGAATGGAATAGCTACCATTACAGCAAAACCGCACTTTTATAAGAGTAATGAGCTGATTCTTGATGCAAAATCAATGATTATTAATAAAATTTCACGTGACGGCGTGACCTTGAATTTTGAGTATGACGACGCCTATTTAAAAATCGATTTAGGGAAGGAGTTCTCCCGAAACGAAAAATACACAGTAGTAATAGACTACATCGCACAGCCAGAGAATATAGAAGAAGGAACAGGGTCTGCAATTACTTCTGACAAAGGGCTTTATTTTATCAATCCAACAGGGAGAGATCGAAACAAAATGCCGCAAATTTGGACACAAGGAGAAACGGAAGCAAGTTCGGTTTGGTTTCCAACGATTGATTCTCCAAACGCAAAATCATCGCAAGAAATTTTTATCACTGTTGACGATAAATATGCAACTCTTTCCAATGGAAAGTTAATGTCGAGTAAAAATATTGCAGATGGTAAGCGAGTGGATCATTGGAAACAAGAATTGGCACATGCTCCTTACCTTTTCATGATGGCAGTTGGAGAATTTAAAATTATAAAGGATTCATACACTCGAAAAGACGGTTCTAAAATGGAGGTGAACTATTACGTTGAACCAGAATGGGAAGGTTCAGCGAAAGATATTTTTGGTGACACACCGGAGATGATCAAATTTTTCTCAGAAAAAATGGGAGTAGAATATCCTTGGGATAAATACCATCAAATTGTTGTTAGAGATTATGTTTCTGGCGCAATGGAAAACACAGGAGCTGTTATTTTTGGTGATTTCGTTTACAAGAATAAACGTGAGCTGTTGGATAGTGACGATAATTCTACAATTGCACACGAATTATTTCACCACTGGTTTGGAGATTTGGTAACCGCTGAATCATGGTCAAATTTAACGTTAAATGAATCCTTTGCCAACTATTCTCAGTACTTGTGGGACGAACATAAATATGGGATAGATGAGGCAGATTATAATGCCATTAACGAAAGAAATGGATATTATCAGTCAGCTCAAATGCAAGGATTTCACGATCTCGTTTGGTTCGATTATGACCAGAAAGATCAAATGTTTGATGGTCATTCTTACAATAAAGGAGGGAGAATATTGCACATGCTTCGGAATTACTTAGGGGATGAAGCATTTTTTACTGCACTTAATCTTTACTTAGAAGAAAATAAGTTCGAAGCAGCAGAATTTCATCAATTGCGACTGGCATTTGAAGAAGTTTCAGGTGAAGATTTGAACTGGTTTTTTAATCAGTGGTACTTAGGTTCGGGACATCCTATTTTGAAGTTTGAGCAAACGGACGATAAGTTAAATCAAACAATCACTGTTTCGGTTCAACAAACGCAAAACTTGGAAGAGTTTCCACTGTTTAAGTTACCGATGCAGATGGCTATTTTTGATGACGAAGGAAAACATTCGCATAAAATAGTTATTGATGAAGTAAATGAGGAATTCACTTTCTCATATAAAGGAACCTTGAAAGGAATTTTGTACGATGAGCAACAGATGTTGTTAGCTAAGAAAACAGAAGGCAAAACGACAGAACAATACATTTATCAATTTTATCACGGCGAGAAGTTTGAAGCAAGAAAAACAGGATTAGAGAAAGGTTCTAGAGATAAAGGAGAAGCAGGACAAAAAATGATAGTAGATGCTCTTTCTGATCCATTTTGGAACATTCGTTTAACGGCCATCTCAAAATTTGCTAAACTAAAGGATGATAAAAAGACTGCAGGCCAGCAAAAAATAATGGAAATGGCTTCAAAAGACCCAAAATCGGCTGTTCGAGCAGGTGCGCTTAAGAAGTTGAAGAAATTTTTAACAGATGAAGAGTTAGAGACTATCTGCATTGACAGAATTGAAAATGATCAATCTTACCTCGTGGTTAGTTCTGCGCTAAAAGCTTATGGGAGTATTAATGAAGAGAAAGCCTTAGCAATTGCAGAAAGTTTGGAAAACGAAAAGTCATCTTCTATGTTGGGAGGAATTGCACAATTATATTCTACTAGTAGCGACACAAGTAAGTTTACATTCTTTGAAAACGCCTTCAATGGAAATGTAGTTCAAGGATTTGATAAATTAGGCTTGCTAAACTCCATGACGATTTATTTAGTTAATATAGAAGACCCAAAAATCTTATCACGTTCAGTGGACATCTATACAAATCTTTCTAAATCTGGAGGGATGTATATGAAAATGTTCTTACCGCAAAACATCAATTATCTGTTAGATCAAATCGATTCTCAAATGATTAGTTTGAGGACAAATTTGACAGGTCAAGAAGAGAATGCGAACCCTTTATATGCTGATCAAACAAGGAAGAAAATAAAAGAATTTGAATCGGCAATAAAAGAACTTGAAGAGTTAAAATAACTTCAAGATTTGAAGTTATTTTAACTATCACTGGCGCAGTCAGTCTATTTTATCGAAAATTTTCATAAAACTGAAAAAAAACTTGCACATTAAATAATTGAGTGTATCTTTGATTAAGTTTTCGTCAACTAATGATTAAAAAACAATCAAAAATGAAACATTTAAAAATAGGGGATAATGCACCTGCTTTTTCTTCCAAAGATCAATCAGGAAACAGTCTAAGTTTAGATTCTTATAAAGGAAAAAGGGTCGTTATTTACTTTTACCCGAAAGATGACACACCTGGCTGTACACTTCAAGCGTGCAATCTGAGAGATAATTACGATGATATCCTAAAAGAAGGCATCGTAATTCTTGGTGTCAGCGCAGATGATGAAACAAAACATCAGAAATTCATCAAAAAATTTGACCTACCATTTACATTATTAGCCGATACAGAAAGAGAATTATTGAATTTATACGGAGTCTGGGGAGAAAAGAAATTTATGGGTAAAGTGTACGATGGCATACACAGAACAACTTTTGTTTTGGATGAGTCACATACGATTATTGGTATTATTGATAAACCGAAAAACAAAGATCACACCAGAGAAATAATGGAAATTTATCACGGATAATTTTACAACGTAAATAGATTACGTACTTGTTGCTGCATATTTGTAGAAACAATTAGAGAAACGGATGTTTGAAAAGCAAGCGACAAACATCCAAAAGTATAAACCAAGTTTGCAAATAAAAAACAAAACGATATGGCAGAAAAAAAAGAAGTAAACACAGACAAGCTAAAAGCTTTGCAACTTACAATGGATAAGTTGGACAAAACATACGGTAAAGGAACTGTAATGAAATTAGGAGACACACCAACAGAAGCAATTGAAGTTATTTCGACAGGATCTTTAACACTTGATTTAGCGCTAGGAGTAAATGGATTGCCTAAAGGAAGAGTAGTTGAAATTTATGGTCCGGAGTCTTCAGGTAAAACAACGTTGGCAATTCATGCAATTGCAGAATGCCAGAAGACAGGAGGAATAGCAGCTTTTATTGATGCGGAGCATGCATTTGATCAATTTTATGCAGAAAAATTAGGTGTGGATATTGAGAATCTAATTATTTCTCAACCAGATAACGGCGAACAGGCATTGGAAATTGCGGATAATCTTATTCGTTCAGGAGCGATTGATTTAGTTGTCATTGATTCTGTTGCGGCATTGACTCCAAAAGCAGAAATAGAAGGAGAAATGGGCGATTCACAAATGGGATTGCAAGCACGTTTAATGTCAAAAGCATTGCGTAAGTTGACGGGGTCAATTAACAAAGCCAACACCTGTTGCATCTTTATTAACCAGTTAAGAGAAAAAATTGGCGTAATGTTCGGAAATCCCGAAACAACAACTGGAGGAAATGCACTAAAGTTTTATTCATCTGTGAGAATTGATATTAGAAGATCTTCTCAAATTAAAGATGGAGATGAAGTTATTGGAAATAGAACTCGAGTGAAGGTTGTCAAAAATAAAGTAGCCCCCCCATTTAGAAGAGCAGAATTTGACATTATGTATGGTCTCGGAATTTCTAAAGTTGGGGAGGTTTTAGATTTAGGTGTTGATTTAAACATCATCAACAAAAGTGGATCTTGGTTCTCTTACGGCGAAACGAGATTAGGACAGGGTAGAGATGCTGTGAAGGCAATTATTAAAGATAACCCAGAACTAATGGAAGAGTTAGAAGTGAAAATTAAAGAAGCTCTTAGTCCAAAGGTTGAGGTTGAACTAGAAGATTAAGACAAACTGCATATCGTAGAAAAACGGCACTTTTTAGAAGGTGCCGTTTTTGATTTTGAATAGGTTTTTAATTTCAAAAAGATGCGGCGAATACTCTGATTTTAAAAGTAATCACGCTTTAATTTCTTCAATCCAACTGCTATAATTACCTTGTAAAAAATTTAAAATAATTCGACCAAATAATCCTAATGAAAAACATAACATCATTAAATATAGAATTACTACAAAGCATTGAGCATGTTTTGGAAAAAATGAACGACAGGCAGTACACAGAGTCAATGGAAGTTCTTTCTGAAGCTACAATTGGTCAACACGTTCGACATCTTGTTGAGTTTTACCAAGCAATCAGCAATTCTTCTACTTCTGGAAAAGTAAATTATGATGCAAGAAAAAGAGATTTAACCATCGAGATGAGTGCCCAAACGGCTATTGATAAAATCCATGAGGTTATTTTATTTCTATCCTCATGTAAAGATGACAAGCCCTTAATTCTTCAAGCATGCTATGAAAAGGAAGTAAATGAATCTGACAATATGCCTACTTCTCTATTGAGAGAACTTGCTTATGGAATGGATCACGCCATTCATCACTTGGCCATTTTAAAAATCGGGTTTTTGAGACAAAACATTGAGTTGAGCGAAAACTTCGGAGTTGCTCCTTCAGCAATAAGACATCGTAACGAAGAATGTGCACAGTAACTTTTGTTAAATCGAAGGATGGGAATGCTATCCTTACATCCAACCGCGATGAGAAAAGTCATCGTGCTACACTTGCTCCAAGCACTTATTCAATAAACGAACGGAATGTTACTTTTCCAAAGGATGAAGTGGCTGATGGTACATGGATAGCTCTAGGAGACAACGGCGTTTTCTGTTGCTTACTTAACGGTGGTTTTAAAATACACCAATCAACAGGAAATTATCGAAGAAGCCGAGGTCAGATTCTATTGGATGTCTTCCGTGAAAAATCTCCTGAAGAGTTCTTAAATAATGTCGATTTAGACAATATTGAACCGTTTACACTAATTATTTATAATTCTATAGAAGATAAATTGAATGTGCTAGTTTGGGACGAGAAGAACAAACACATCTCACAATTAAATGCCGATGAGCCTCATTTTTGGGCATCTGCGACTTTATATTCTCCTGAATTTTCACAAAAGAGAAAACAGCAATTCTTTGACTTTATGAATAATCAATCAACGAACTTAGAAACAGTAATATTTACCCTCCATAACTCTGAAAAACAACAGAATGGATTCATTCTTAACGATAGAGATGGTATTAAAACAGTCAGTGTTACGCAATTAATTCTATCTGTTTTGAAAGGAAAGATGGTTTACTACGACTTAGTTAATGAAACTGAAAAAATTGTAGAAAGGAAATGGAACAAGGTTTTGCTGTAATAATTACCTGGCCAGAAACACTTTTGTATTAAGCTGTTTAGCAGTTAATTTGTGTAATGAGAAC
>TARA_R110002072_G_scaffold104012_5_pt1 | contig 17797 bp, 20 predicted proteins | sample TARA_R110002072 | Tara Oceans TARA_R110002072 (sample SAMEA4397118) | marine metagenome | biome: Polar Biome; feature: [SRF] surface water layer (ENVO:00010504); material: water (ENVO:00002006), including particulate matter (ENVO:01000060) such as... | depth 5 m | reverse complement strand
TGATAAGCCCAAGCAGGTTGAGCCCTTGGCAGTGAGCGCTGTACCTGCAGTGACTGCGGGTCAATTTGAGTGGAAAAATCTAGTCACCGAAAATTGGTGCCACCTTTTGGAATTGTTGGGTCTGGCTGGGATTGTGTACAACATAGCCTCCCACTGCGAGTTAAACAGCCGCGATGGTACTTCGCTGGAGTTTGTCCTGGATAGCGCACATACGGCGTTGTTCAACGATAGCCATAGCGATAAATTGGGTTTGGCACTGGAGAACTATTTTGGGACGCCGGTTGGTGTGAGTATTGTGCCGGGTCAATGTCGCAGAGAGACACCGGCAATGCGCTTGCAGCGGCTTGCGGCGGAGCGCCAGGCCGAGGCAGTGGCTGCGATAGAGGGCGATCCACAACTACAGGCTTTGATGGTCCGCTTTGATGGTGAACTGGATCACTCATCCATTCTCCCAACGGATATTTAACGAAAGAGAGACAACTGATGAATCCAAACATTGCTGATTTAATGCAGCAGGCACAGAAAATGCAGGCGGACATGCAAAAGGCGCAGGAAGAGCTGGCGCATGCTGAGGTAACAGGCGAGGCGGGTGCCGGTCTGGTCTCGGTAATCATGACAGGTCGCCACGATGTCAAGCGAGTGGTGATTGACGATTCCGTGTTTACCGAAGAAAAAGAGGTGTTGGAAGATCTTCTGGCTGCTGCCGTCAACGACGCGGTACGGAAAGTGGAAGCTCACAACAAGGATGCCATGGCCGGGTTGGCTTCGGGGCTTGATCTCCCGGCCGGCTTTAAAATGCCATTTTGATGTCGTTTAGTCATTGCCATGAAATTTAGTCCCGCACTGCAGAATCTTATCGAAGCGCTGCGCTCACTGCCTAGCGTTGGCCCCAAATCTGCGCAGCGCATGAGTCTGCACTTACTGGAGCGAGACCGGGATGGTGCGTTGGCGCTGGCCACCGCGCTGCGTGAGGCGGTAGACAAGATAGGGCACTGCAGACTCTGCCGGAACTTTACGGAGCTGGATGTCTGTGAAATCTGCAGTGATCAAAAGCGGGATGCCCGTATGGTCTGTGTCGTAGAGACGCCTGCTGATGTGCTGGCCATAGAAGATAGCGGAAGTTTTCGCGGACTGTACTTTGTGCTCATGGGACATTTATCTCCTATTGACGGCGTTGGCCCAGCGGAGATCGGTCTGGAGGATTTTCACCAGCGTGTTATCGACGAAGGAATACAAGAGGTTATCTTGGCGACAAACCCTACAGTGGAGGGGCAGGCTACTGCCTACTACCTTACAGACATGTTGCAACCGGTGGGGGTTATCGTGTCCCGTATTGCTCAGGGCGTTCCCCTGGGGGGGGAGTTGGAATACGTCGACGGTTCAACACTAGCACACGCCCTGGCTGGGCGACGGCCGGTGGACTGAATGATGCGTTGGCAACTGATCGAGTCTGATGAAGCATTGCAACGCCTACTGGAGCAGCATCAGAGCTGTGAGGTGGTGATCGTCGACACTGAATTTATGCGTCGCAATACCTTTTACCCCGAGGTCGCGCTGGTACAGCTGTGTTTTGTGTCCGAAGAGTCTGATACCGAAATCGCCTGGTTGATTGATCCCCTTTGCATCGATAACCCTGCGCCGTTGGCTGATCTGCTATCAAACCCTGCAGTGCTTAAGGTATTGCATTCCGTCAGTGAAGATCTCGAGGTCTTTCAGCGTTGGCTGAATGTGTTGCCGCAACCTTTATTCGATACTCAGCGAGCGGCGGCGCTTCTCAATCGAGGTTTTGGTCTGGGCTATCGGACGCTTGTCCAGGATATTTGCGCGATTGATCTCCCCAAAGGGGAGACGCAATCCAATTGGTTGCAACGACCGTTATCGGCCGCTCAATGTGAATACGCGGGGTTGGATGTGACCTGGTTACTACCCGTATGGCGAGAATTGCATGAGCAGTGCGTGCGCCAGGGAAAACTCGATTGGGTGCTGGGAGATGGGCAGGACGCGATTCGCATTTTGGGTACGGAAATAACCGATTCCCATCGGCGTATCAAGACCGCATGGAAGTTGAACCAACGGCAATTGGGCGCTCTGGTAGCCGTTTGCCGCTGGCGTGAAGAAACAGCCAGGTCCAGAAATAAACCGCGTTCCTGGATCATTGATGATGCGGCCTGTCTGCAGTTGGCTCAGAAGGATCCTCAGGCCTCGGCGCAACTCAGTGATGATGTGGGTTTGCCGGCACCGGCCGTTCGTCGTTACGGCGATGCGTTACTGGCGCTTTTGGAAACGCAGCGTGCGGTGCCAGAGAATGAGTTGCCGCCAGCACTGCCCCGGCCACTCGACGCCGCCCAGCGCAGTCAGGTAAAACTGCTGAAATCCACAGTGCGCGCAATTGCCGAGGAACTGGCGGTGGCGCCGGAAGTACTGGTTCCAGGCAAGGACTATGAGCTATTGCTGCGGGAGGCAGCAGGGGAAAGTGTGAAGTCACCGGCTCACTGGCACGGATGGCGCGATAGTGTTGTCCTGGCCCCGTTACGTCAATCTCTGGCCGGAGCAGACGCATGAGTAGGCTGTGTCAAATTTTCAGGAGTTCTCGCAAGGAAGAGAGCTATCTATACGTCGATAAAGCTCGGGGGTTTGAGGATGTACCTGCGGAGCTAATGGCCCAGTTTGGTGAGCCAACTCCAGTGATGGTCCTGCTGCTAACGCCCGGGCGCAAGCTTGCCAGAGCAAACGCAGTAGCAGTGCTGGCCAGTATTGAAAGCCAGGGCTTTTACCTGCAGATGCCGCCGACCGTTGCAGAACTATTATCCAGGGACGCTAGCGATGGCTGACTGGTGGCATGAGAAGAGTCTGACCGAACTGACTACCAGCGAGTGGGAAGCCTTGTGTGACGGCTGTGCCAAGTGCTGCCTGCACAAGTTGGAAGACGAGTCCGACGGTGAAGTCTATTACACCAAAATTCGCTGCCGCCATCTTGATGAACCCACCTGTCGCTGCACCGATTACGCTAACCGCTCAACGCTGGTGCCGCACTGTATTGCGCTGCGTTCTGTGGATTGGGAAACGCTGAGCTGGTTACCCAATACCTGCGCATATCGCCTGCGCGCGCTCGACCTTCCATTGCCTCAATGGCACCCGCTGATAAGCGGCAACGATGAATCTGTGCATCAGGCGGGCGTGTCTATCCGCGGTCGCGCCGTATCTGACGAATTTGTTCATCCTGATGGTTATGATGAACATATCGTGCACTGGGTAGAATAGGAGAGCGCCTATGCTAAGCGAAAGCTCATATCTTACTGCCATTTATGTTTACGTCGGCTCAGCTTGTATAATCCTGCTCTATCTCTGCTGGTGGTTGGGTCGGCACTGGCGTCCAGCCTGGGTGGTGCTGGTGGTGCTATTGACAGCGGTGCTATTGCTGACCCCGGCCTATCCCAAGGCAGGGGTGGATACTATGGCGCCGGCCGTCATCGTTGCGGCATTCCAGATACTGACGCAGGATATTGATTCAGCGCAACACGCTCTGAAGCCACTGGTGTTTTTTTCCGAGGTAGCGGTGGTGATTGCATTGCTACTTCGCTTGTTGGTGTTCCGGCGGCCCAGGAAAGTCACAGCCAGTGCGGCTAAACGGCCGGTACAATCATAAGTAATCGCCAGATTTTTGGGCCAAACCGAGGTTTCAACGATATGGCAGTCATGGGTGCAGTATTGATAAGCAGGCAACCAATCTGTAACCTGTTCGCCTTTCGAAATGGGAATGAGTGATGAGTAGTATGAAATTTGAAGGTACAGAAAGATACGTTGCCACTGACGATTTGCGGATGGCAGTCAACGCAGCGGTCACCCTGGAACGCCCGCTGTTAATCAAGGGTGAGCCTGGAACTGGTAAGACTATGTTGGCCGAGGAGGTTGCGCTAGGACTGGGGAAGCGCCTCATTCAATGGCACATCAAATCCACAACCAAAGCACAGCAGGGGTTATACGAATATGATGCGGTCTCCCGTCTGAGGGATTCCCAGCTCGGCGGTGAAAAAGTCCACGATATTGCCAACTATATTAAGCGTGGAAAATTATGGGAAGCCTTTGACTCCGACGAGCAGGTAGTGCTGCTGATTGACGAGGTGGACAAGGCTGATATTGAATTCCCTAATGACCTTCTAGTCGAATTGGATAGGATGGAATTCTTTGTCTACGAAACAGGCGAAACCATCAAGACCAAACATCGACCGATTATTATTATTACCAGCAATAATGAAAAAGAACTTCCCGATGCATTCCTGCGGCGCTGTTTCTTTCATTTCATTAACTTTCCTGATCGCGACACTATGCGCGAAATTGTCGATGTGCATTATCCCAATATCACGCAAGAGTTGGTGCAGGAAGCCATGGAGATCTTTTTCGACGTGCGCTCCATACCCGGGCTGAAGAAGAAGCCTTCTACCTCCGAACTGATTGATTGGTTAAAGCTCTTAATGGCGGACGATATTCCTGACGAGATTCTCAAGGAAAGAGATCAGAGCAAGGCAATTCCACCCCTGTATGGCGCGCTGTTGAAAAACGAACAGGATGTACATTTGTTGGAACGCCTGGCATTTATGCATCGTCGAGAGACCCGATAGCGGGCGGCGCTGCGGTACGCGGGAGCAAACATGTTAATTAATTTCTTCCATGGGCTAAGAGAGTCGGGTGTTCCGGTATCGACGCGAGAGCTACTCGACCTGATGGACGGCCTTAAGCAGCATATCGCGTTCAGCGATATGGACGAGTTTTACTATTTCAGCCGCACGTGCATGGTGAAGGACGAAAAGTATTTCGATCGATTTGATCGGGCATTCGGCCTGCATTTCAAAGAGCTGGAAGCGCTGGACGATATCATCGAGACTTTGATACCCGATGATTGGCTGCGCTCAGAGTTTATGAAGAACCTCACAGACGAGGAAAAGGAGCAGATAGAATCTCTCGGGGGGCTGGAAAAGCTAATCGAGGAATTCAAGAAACGTCTGGAGGAGCAAAAAGAACGCCACGAGGGCGGTAACAAGTGGGTGGGTACCGGGGGCACGTCGCCTTTTGGCCAGGAGGGATATCACCCGGAAGGCGTTCGTGTAGGCTCCAATGGACGCAATAAAAAAGCGGTAAAAGTCTGGGATAAGCGTGAATTTAAAAACCTTGACGACAATGTTGAGCTCGGTACGCGCAACATAAAAATTGCCATGCGACGCCTGCGCAAATTCGCGCGTACCGGTGCCGCTGATGAACTGGATCTTGACGATACTATCAGTTCTACAGCGCGTAACGCAGGCTGGCTGGATATAAAGATGGTTCCCGAACGTCACAATGCCGTGAAAGTGTTGCTGTTTCTGGACGTGGGCGGTTCCATGGATCCGCATGTGAAGGTCTGTGAGGAGTTATTTTCTGCCGCGCGTACCGAATTCAAACATTTAAAGAGTTTTTACTTCCACAATTTTTTGTACGAGAGTGTCTGGGGAAATAACGTTAGGCGCCATAATGAACGCACGCAGGTTCTGGATATCCTGCACAAGTACAGCCACGATTACAAAGTTGTGTTTGTTGGCGATGCCTCCATGTCGCCCTACGAAATTGTCCAGCCAGGCGGCTCTGTCGAGCACTGGAACGAGGAGGCTGGAGAGGCGTGGATGCGCAGAATGCAGGATGTGTACGATAAGGTCATCTGGATAAACCCACTGCCCGAGGAAGATTGGCAGTACACGCAGTCTGTGTCCATTGCTAATCAGTTGATGGAAGGACATATGTACCCGCTCACGATTAAGGGCCTTGAGGAGGGTATGTCCTACCTTTCGAAGTAGCTTCCGTAGGCAATTAGGCTTGCCGCTACGGCAACGTTGAGCGACTCCACGCCGTTACGCATGGGAATGGACAGGGGGGTATCTACGAGCTCTCTCAGGTGGGTGCCTACGCCCTCGGTCTCATTGCCCAAAATGTAAACACACAGCCGCTGCGATCGATGATCGAACAGAGAGAGCTCGGCGCTCGCCTCAAGCGCGCAGATCTCAGCATCATGCTTCCGGCAATGTTGCAACGCTTCTGTCAGTGAGTCACAAAATAGGAGTGGGGCGCGATAGACCGTCCCTACGCTCGCCTTAATAACCAGTGGTCCTATTGCCGCGGTCCCCTTTCGTGAAAGTATTATCCCGTCGATATTGCCCGCCGTTGCAGAGCGGATAATCATGCCAAGATTTTGCGGATTATGAATGCCGTCCAGTGCCAGTAGTCGTACATTGGATTTAGGGCGTGGGCCAGCAAGATAGTCCTGGAGTTTGCCAAAGGAAGGGCACACAACATCAACCGCGACCCCCTGATCCTGTTTTCCATTTTTTGATATGCGCGCGAGTGCTTCGCGCGAATGTTGTTTGACAGGTATGTCGAGACTGATTGCTCGCTCCCTGATTTCGGCGACAATTCCGGCTTCTCGATTGCTCTGTGCGAGGTGCAGTGCATGGCATTGCAGTGTTGAGTCCTGCAGTGTTTCCAGCACGGCTTTGCGGCCATAGACGGTCAGCACGCGATCAAAGAAGGATTTTTTTTCCTGGTAGTCTGATGGATCTGTCATGGCTTACGCGAATGAGGGTGGCTGCGGATTGTGGCTGAGTTTAATAGGTCAGCTGACGGTATCTCGGCCACTGGCCAATGCTGTGACCCGGTCGGCGGACTCCTTCATGCGCGCAGCGATTTCCTCTACCTGCGCGCCGGTGATTGTCTTGTCAAAGGATCCGGCAACAAAGCACATCACAGGGACTTCCTTATAAACAAATACCGGAACGGTGATCGTACTAATGTCATAGCGCGCTTTAGGGTCGACTCTGTCGAGGTGATAGTGCTCGTCACACAGATCATGCTGGTATTTGTTAGCGGCTTCTTCAAGTTCGGTGAGGCTCCACGAATTATGAATGCGGCCCAATTCGTCACGTAACTCCGATTCCGCCTTGGTTTTCAGGGCTACTTCGTAACCGTGTGCGCGTATGGCGATTAGTGACACGCGTAACTTTTGATCCAGCTTTTCGTTGTATCCGTCGCGGGCCTCATGTGCCCTGGTCAGCCAGGCCTCCAGATATTTGGCGTCTGAAAAGGCGGTAAAACATGCTGCCACTGGGGCAGTGTTAGGCAGGCGCAAGCCGAGTTGGAAGGAGTCTATGAGTGGTGTCGCCCGCCCGTACAGCGCTAACAACACCTGGTGCATTTTGGAGCGACCGGTAACCGCAAAGCCAATGCCCAGATCATTTTGCAGAGCTTCCAGCTCCGGTCGGGCGTATTCCAATACGGGGAACTGGGCGAAGGCCGCGTTTCCCGCTGCGATGATTGACGGACCCAGGCGGTATGCTTTGGTTTTTGGATGTTGGACCAGAAAGCCATAGTTGGCCATGGTGGTCAGTATCGCGTGGCAGGTTGCCTTGTTCAGGTTCAGCCGTCTGGTCATTTCTGTGAGGCCGAAGGCCTGGTGCGGATTGGCCATTAATAAGTCGAGTATAGCCAGCGCACGCGCAGTAGGTTGGGAGAAAAGTGCCACTCATGTACTCCAGAGGTTAATCAGGCTCGCTCTATTCCGAGGGTGTTGCTGCGAATTCCAGTTCATATTGTTGTACTTGGTGGGCAATCTTACAGCCTGCCGCCGTGCAAGTTCAAGCTTTACCGCCCATGCTCTTTATGGGTGGCATGTTGGCACTTGCCGGTCGACAAGAACAAATCCTATTGGGGCGCATGTGGAAACTTTTAAGCTTTACGGTACCAGTGCTTGCCACCTTTGCGAGATCGCGCAGGCTATGATTACCACGCACACAGAGACAAACCACGACCTGGATGTGATGGAAGTGGATATCAGCGACTCTGATACGTTGTTTGAGCGCTACGGTGTGCGCATCCCGGTATTGCAACACCCCGATGGCAGGGAGCTCGACTGGCCCTTTACGGAAGTGGGGCTGCAGGATTTTTTCGCGTCCTGAGCCTACTTCTGTTTTCCAACGCGGATAGCGAGCACGTCACAAGTGGCGCCGTGCATAACACCGTTAGCCGTTGAACCCATCAGCAGTGCTAGTCCGTGGCGGCCGTGACTGCCCACGACGATCAGGTCCGTACCCAGTTCCTCTGCCTTGGCGTGAATTTCGACCTCCGGCTTGCCCAGCAAAATGTGCTGGTGTTGGGCATCGATATTGTTAGTTTCGGCAAATCGATGTAATTGCTGCGTTGCTTGTTGATGAATTTCTTCCTGGATTCCCGAAAAATCCATTGGAATATCCCCGCCATAGGCGAAGCTAAGGGGCTCGATGACGTGTATCAAATGTAATTCAGCGTTACTGCCCTCGGCGATAGCGCGCCCACGCTGTACAACAGGTGTCGAATCCTCACTAAGATCTATTGCTACCAGCACATTTCGATACTGCGACATCGCTCAACTCCAATATGAAAAACTCTTTCAGTATTTATAGCATAGAAACTCGGCCGAGTAAGGGCGATTGGGGTATGTTGTAAGTTGGATACAGTAGAGATTGACCTAAACCTAAACCTAAACCGGAGGAGATGGCGCTGACCTACCTGCTAATACTTTTTGTGATTGCACTCGCACTCGCCCCCCTAACGCATTTTATACCCAGTAAGCGTCAGCGGAGGATCGCCGGCTTGCGCGAATATGCAGCGGTACATGGCCTGTTTGTGGAGTTTCGAGACCTCCCCAACGGTAGCGCGCCTAGCCTCGCGCGCGCCTCCCGGGGGCACGTGATTTATTATGGTAAACGCATTGCAGCCAGGCGCGTGCGCCCCGTGGAGGCGGGTGCCTGGATTTATGACCAGGATAGCTGGAGAAGCGTGGGGAGGAGGCTGCCAGTTCCCCAGCCAGTGCAGGGTTTGCCCGCGGATATTCTCGCTGCCAGTGTCGATGCTGGAAGCTGTGGGGTGTACTGGACAGAGTCTTCGGGGGAGGCCGGTGTAGAGCATATTCGGCAGGTTTTGGAGTGCTGGTGTGAGGAATTAATAAGCTGACAGTTGTTGTTTTTCCTTGACCCCAGCGACTTAGCGCCTTATATATGCCACCTTTTTGGAGGCGCCTGGTTGGGGCTCTCGACCAGAGATGCCCGATATGGGTGCCTGGTAAAGACCGCTCTGTTAGGCGCTTGCTGATCATATGCACGAAGGGAAATTATGGGTAAATCACTGGTTATAGTCGAGTCACCGGCCAAGGCCAAAACGATCAATAAGTATCTTGGCAGCGACTTCATCGTTAAGTCGAGCGTTGGTCACATACGTGATTTGCCTACTTCGGGCAGTGCTAAGAATAAAGTTGACCCCAAAGCACGGGCCGCTCAGGCCGCTCGTACACGTAAAATGGCACCCAAGGCAAAAGCGGCATACAAGAAAAAGAACGCACGTGTGCAACTGGTGCGACGGATGGGAATTGACCCGGATCAAAAATGGGCCGCTAACTATCAGATTCTTCCGGGCAAAGAAAAAGTCGTCAATGAGCTTGTCAAGCTTGCGGCCAACGCTGACGCTATTTATCTTGCAACTGACCTTGACCGCGAAGGAGAGGCAATCGCCTGGCATTTGAAGGAGGCCATAGGCGGCGACGAGTCGCGCTACCAGCGTGTCGTTTTCAACGAAATCACCAAGAAGGCGGTTTCCGAAGCCTTCGAGCGGCCCGCTACCCTAGACATGGATCGTGTTAATGCCCAGCAGGCGCGCCGTTTCCTGGACCGCGTGGTCGGTTTTATGGTGTCGCCACTACTCTGGTCCAAGGTGGCTCGCGGTTTGTCTGCCGGGCGTGTCCAGTCTGTTGCGGTACGACTCATAGTCGAGCGAGAGCGCGAAATACGTGCCTTCGTGCCACAGGAATACTGGGAAATTCATGCCGACCTTGCTACGGCCAAAGCGGATGAGATCCGTTTTCAGGTCCGCAAACATAAGGACGAAAACTTTTTACCGTCAGATGAGGCCACTGCCCAAGCTGCCACCAAGGAACTGGAGCAGCTTCCCTACATTGTCAGTAAGCGCGAAGACAAACCCACACGCTCTAGAGCCCCCGCGCCCTTTATCACTTCTACGTTGCAGCAGTCCGCGAGCACGCGATTGGGCTTCAGTGTAAAGAAGACGATGATGCTTGCTCAGCGTCTGTACGAAGCGGGTTACATCACCTATATGCGAACCGACTCAACCAATTTGAGCGTCGATGCTGTGGCAGCTTGTCGAACCTACATTGTTGCGAATTTCGCGCCTAAGTATAGTTTGGATGAGCCCAGGGTTTTCTCCTCCAAGGAAGGCGCGCAGGAAGCTCACGAGGCGATTCGGCCTTCGGACGTGAACGTACTGCAAAGTGCCCTAAAAGGAATGGAGCGGGATTCAGAGCGCCTTTATGAGTTGATATGGAGGCAATTCGTTGCCGGCCAGATGCCGGATGCAGAATATACCTCTACGCTGGTGACCGTTAGTGCGGGAGACTATCAACTCACTGCCAAAGGTCGCATTATTCGATTTGATGGTTACACCTGTCTGCAGCCGCCTGCTGGACGAAAAAATGACGATGCAGTGCTGCCGGATGTGAGCGAGGGAGAGACTCTGAATTTGGTAACACTAGATCCAGCGCAGCATTTCACCAAGCCTTCGTCGCGCTACGGCGAAGCGAGTCTGGTGCGGGAAATGGAAAAACGCAGGATTGGACGTCCCTCTACGTATGCGTCCATTATTTCGACCATTCAGGATCGCGGCTATGTGCGACTGGAGAACAAGCGCTTTTACGCTGAGAAAATGGGTGACATCGTCACGCAGCGCTTGCAGGGCAGTTTTACCGACTTGCTCGACTACGGATTTACAGCGTCGATGGAAGAACGACTGGACGAGGTGGCTCAGGGAAGCCTCGAATGGCACGAATTGCTCGATACGTTTTATGCTGAGTTTAGTGTTCTTCTGCAAAATGCCGGGGAGGACGAACCCGATGGCATGCAGCCCAATCAGCCTACAATGACAGACATACCCTGCAGTACCTGCGAGCGTCCAATGCAAGTGAGGACTGCCAGTACAGGGGTTTTTCTGGGGTGCTCAGGGTATGCGCTTCCACCCAAAGAGCGCTGCAAGACCACAGTCAACCTGACCTCAGGTGATGAAGCAATCCACGAGGATGCGGATGATGAGGCAGAGTCTCGATTACTGCGCACTAAACACCGTTGCAAACTGTGTCAAACGGCCATGGATAGCTATCTCATCGATGAAGAACGCAAGTTACACGTTTGTGGAAATAACCCTGACTGTACCGGGTTTGAAGTAGAGCACGGGAAGTTCAAGATTAAAGGTTATGAAGGGCCGACGCTCGAATGTGACAAGTGTGGGGCGGAAATGCAGCTGAAGAATGGCCGCTTCGGAAAATATTTTGGTTGTACCGCAGAGGAGTGCAAGAATACGCGCAAGTTGTTGCGCAGCGGAGAAGCGGCACCCCCCAAGATGGACCCTGTGCCGATGCCGGAACTGATTTGTCTAAAGGTGGAAGACCACTATATTCTCCGGGATGGTGCCGCAGGATTATTCCTCGCGGCGAGTCAGTTTCCGCGCAACCGTGAAACCCGTGCGCCGCTGGTGTCTGAAATCCTGCCGCACAAGGAGAAGATCGATCCCAAGTACACTTTTCTGTTCAGCGCGCCTGTAACAGACAAGGACGGTAACCCGGCTCAAATTCGCTTTAGTCGTAAAACCAAAGAACAGTACGTAATGACAGAGAAAGACGGCAAGGCCACTGGCTGGAAAGCGTTTTATAAAGGGGGAAAGTGGGAAGAAGCCGAAACTGGTGCTAAATCGAGCCGCGCCCCTAAGCGCAAGAAAGCCTGAGGGCTGGCATCGCAAGCTTTAGAGTGCGGGTTTCCTTGGGCGCCTGATTTGCAATGGTTCGCAATTGCACACTGTGGGTGCTGTTTTGAGGCAAAGAGTGACCATGTTCACTGATTGATACTGGTGGCGCGCAAATCCAACTGCTAGAATTGTTGGGCGTTATTAATTATTCGAGGTCTTTGAAGTGCCTGCATCCCTACTAGAGATTGTTGATCGTGGCGACGGAGATATCGTCCTGCAGCGATCGGACGACGATTCGGAGCCATTGGTTATCATCCGTTTTTCCGATGAAGCACGTGAGTACATGAAGGACAATGGCCTGGAGGTTGCAAAGGCCATGCTGGAAGCAGGTATACAGGCTGCTGCCGTCACATCTCACAAAAGTGAGTCTGAGGTTGAGGTTGAGGTTGAAGCCCTGCAGGAGACGCCACGCGTCCTGCACTAGGCCATTGGTTTATCCCCGGCGCAGCACTCCCACACTCAGGCCTTCGATCGCAAAGGCCTGTGCCCGCAGATCGACTTTGATCGGCTCGTAATCAGGATTCTCTGGCAACAATTGCACCAGGTGCTTCTGGTTAGTTCGACGCAGGCGTTTTACCGTGACCTCGTCTTCAATGCGCGCGACTACAATGTCACCGTTTTTTGCAACTGGCGTGCTGTGCACCGCCAGCAGATCACCATCCAAAATGCCAACGTCGATCATACTGTCTCCCGCAACGGTGAGGAAATAGTCAGCATGTGGTTTAAAAAAGCTTGTAGGCAGGTCGCAGTAATCTTCAATGTGAGCGTCGGCCAGTATGGGATCGCCCGCCGCAACTCGCCCGATGATGGGAATTCCCTGATTATCAGGTAAACGGATTCCGCGGGAGGCGCCGGGTATCATTTCAATAGCACCCTTGCGCGCTAGTGCCTTGAGGTGCTCCTCTGCTGCGTTGGCAGACTTGAAACCAAGTTCGCGCGCAATATCGGCGCGGGTTGGGGGATAGCCTGTGTGGTCTATGTGCTGGCGGACAATGTCCAGCACCTGTTGTTGACGTTGTGTGAGCTTGTCCATCACTGGCACCCTCTGTTTATTTATACAGGTGCTGTGATTATATACAGTATTAATGCTGCAATACAACAGGGGTTTGGGCTGAGTAGCCCGGGGCAGGGTGATGGCCGACCCTAGAACCCCTGGCGGGCTCTAAAGGTCGTCTACTCCGTACATGGCATCGGGCTCGATGGAATTCAGCGGACTGGCCCAGTCTTCCGGATGCATTGGCAAGTCCGGATCGAGTAGGTCATCATCGTCCAACTCAAAGGGAGCTCGCCAATCTTCAGGCGCTTCAATTTCTGTCAGTAGCATCTCTCGCCATTCATCAAGATCGTACTCAGAGACTTCGCCATCGAGGTACTGGGTTTCAATAGTGAGGCTGCTGGGATCCCAGTCAACCACTTCGAGCACGGCCTTGGTCTGCAAATCCTGATACCACGCACCCACGCGGGGGCTTAACATTTTCATTTGCGGTCCCCTGTCACATTTAAAGCGGCATTGTCCTCAACATATCACGCTAGGCTGTGATGTCCACTGGTCGAATCAGGCATAATCGAGCAGTGTCATAATCTGTGCGAAAGCCCTCGTCGTGATCTTTCCACGACAGATCAGACGTTTGCAACGGCTTCCAAGAGTTGACTTCAGGCCGGGGTAGCTTTTATATAGCCGAACTAACCGGCGACTTGACGCCGACATGAAAAAACTGTCTAAAAACCGAACGATTTAATTGACTGAGAGGGGCTGGAAAACCGACGTGGATAGTATTGAAAGTTTGTTTAGCTTTATTACGGGATACTTTTCCGTCACCCATAAGTACGAAGCGTTAGTTTTGCTTGTTCTCGGTGGGTGTGCAGCACATCTTGCTTTGCGATTCACGCTAAAACGCGTGCGGCGGGTCGCCATCAGCAGCGCTCACAACTGGGACGACGTGCTGATAAAAGCCATCGATAAACCACTCATATTCGGTTTATGGATACTGATAGCCTACATTGCTTTGACCCTCTACCCTCAGGCGCCTGAGGTGCAGGAAAATTTACAGCGTGCGTCCGATACTGGTTTGGTTGTTCTGTTGGCCTGGATTGGATACCGGTTAATAGCCGGCGTAGAGAGGGAATTCTTGGCCTTGCGCGGTACATCGGTCACCTCGGCTGACAGAGCGGCGATACGCGCCACTGCAACGCTGGCCCGCATAGCGCTGTCAGTAGTGTTAGGTTTGATGGTGTTACAGACCCTCGGTGTAAGTATTTCCGGACTATTGGCCTTCGGCGGTGTCGGTGGAATTGCCGTAGGCTTTGCGGCTAAGGACATGCTGGCTAATTTTTTTGGCGGGCTCAGTATACATCTGGACCGGCCTTTTACCGTAGGCGACTGGGTGCGTTCCCCCGACAAGGAAATTGAGGGCACTGTCGAAAGTATTGGCTGGCGCCTGACATGCATTCGCACCTTCGATCAAAGGCCTTTGTATGTTCCCAACTCCACTTTCAGCCAGATCTCGGTGGAGAATCCGTCGCGAATGTTCAACCGGCGTATCTACGAGACGATAGGCCTGCGTTACGAGGATGCCGATTGCATGGCGGCTATCGTCATTCAGGTAAGAGACATGCTCAAGAACCATGAAGACATCGATACAAGGCGAACACTCATCGTCAACTTTGTGTCTTTCGGACCCTCAACCCTGGATTTTTTCATCTACGTATTTACTAAAACTACAGTGTGGGTAGACTTTCATCAGATCAAAGAGGAAATTTTATTGAAGATCCTGAACATCATTCACGCCAATGGCGCTGATGTCGCCTTTCCCACCCAGACCCTGCAGCTTGAGCAGGTCGAGCAGATTGAGCAGACCCCACCGGAGGCAAGTCTTTGAAGCCGCTGGCAATTATTGGGGGCACCGGGATTGATGAGCTCGAGGGTCTTGAGGTACTGCGCGATCACAGCGTCCAGACGCCATACGGAGAACCCTCCCGGGCTATTCAGGAAGGCCGGTTGGGTACGGCGTCTATCTATTTCCTGCAGCGCCACGGTAGCCCGAATGCTACCCCACCCCACAAAATCAACTACCGTGCAAACCTCTGGGCGCTCAGGTCGCTGGGGGTGGACGGCATCGTTGCCATCAATACAGTGGGGGGAATCTCCCAGTCGATGCGGCCAGGGCGTCTCTTGATCCCGGATCAGGTCATAGATTACACCTGGGGGCGAGAGCACAGCGTTGACGAAGGTTCAGAGGGAGAATTGATGCATATCGATTTTACCGAGCCCTATGACCGTGAGCTTCGTCTGCAACTGCTGGCGGCTGCAAATGCCACTGGGATACCGCACGAGTCGAGCGGGGTTCACGGAGTAACTCAGGGTCCACGCCTGGAGACGGCGGCGGAAATCCAGCGTATGGGAGTTGACGGATGTGACGTGGTTGGGATGACCGGAATGCCGGAGGCTTCACTGGCACGTGAGCTTGGGGTTCCGTTTGCATGTATTTGCATGGTGGTGAACCCCGCTGCGGGCATCGGCGATTTGCCGCTGTCGATCACTACGATGCGCGAAATTCTAGTGCGGGAAGCGGCTGTTGTCAGGCAACTGCTGAGTGGGCTGTTGGTTCAGCGCGGGCACTCCTAGCTCAGCGGGCACTATTTACCCAGAGGGGTCACTTTGACGATAACGCCTAGCATCGGATGGTCAATGTAGTGTACCTCGCCGCTGCGCATGCGCCGCGATTGCTGCAGTAATACGGCGTGGCGAAATGGGTAGACAGGTCCCAGTTCCTCTGCCAGCGCTTCCTCCAGATCCAACGGTTCTGCCTGCGTATGCAGATCATAAACCTGCACTGTGGGTGCTGCTGTGGGTTCATATTGGAACTGTTCTTCAACGATGACAGAGGGTGGCCCAAGCGGAGGAGGGGGCATGCTCCAGGTGCTGTGTAGATATTCCCCGTCTGTATTCATCCACAAATTGGTTTCCAGGTGGAGGTAGCGGGACTTGTAGAGTTTGATTGTTCCCTGTAGCAGCGGCCACTGGAGGTCATCACCAGACTGATCCAATACGATAGGCAGTGCCCGCGACCGGGAAGCGATTGTTTGTGTCCAGGCCTCGTGAAATAGAATGTTATAACGCCCGGTTTTTTGCATGGAGGCGGCTTTACTGCGGAACACCAGCTGGTTTCTTGGCAGAAAAGTGAACGATGTAGGCCGGGCACCGGTGTTCTCTGTGCTGGCGACTGCCTCGCCTGGGGAGTTGGTGCTGGCCTCCTGCGTTACGGTGTTTCTGCCTGTCCGGGAATACAGGGTAGCGCGGGGGACGTTATTGGTGGGAGCGGAATTACTCAAGCGCTGCCGTCCCAATTCATCCACTCGACTGAAACCGCCGTGTTGACGCGCGTTGTTTTTTACTCGCGCGGGATTTACTAGAAAGCGGGCAGTGCCGGGATACTCAAGGTCCGGGGTCGCTTCCCATTGTTCGGCGGCGGTGCCGGAGTTATCGCTGAACACAATCAGCTCTACCCGGTATAGACGGGGTGCATCAGCCTGGACCATGTAGGGGAGGGAAAGTGTTGCAGCGATCATTAGTCGCGACAGCAGTGCAGCGGGTCGATCAGGCATCAGCAGCCCTCTTGTTAGGATCTGTGGCGATGGTATCCAATAGCTCTTCCAAATAGCGTTCTCGCTCATGAATATCGGGTAATGTTTGTTCGAAGCGAAGACGAGTCGGCCCAGCCAGTGTGTAGGAACGCGGATCTGATTGCACCAGATTGACGAGGCTCAGTGGGTTGACCGGTGTCGTTTCCTTGAAATCGATACTACCACCCTCGGGGCCTGCTTCAATAGTTCGAATGCCCAAATCCTGCGCTCGCAGGCGCATGCGTGATACCTGAAACAAGTTATTGACTTGCGGCGGCAGCAATCCGAATCGATCTATCATCTCTACCTGCAAACTTCGCAGCTCATCATTGCCCGGCGCTGCGGCAATACGTTTGTACAGTACCAGGCGGGTATTGACGTCTGGAAGGTAGTCATCCGGAATCAGGGCGGGCACATGAAAGTTGACCTCGGTGCCCTGGTCTAACGGTGCATCAACGTCGGGGATCTCCCCGCGCCGGAGTGACTCCACGGCGCGCTGCAGCATATCCATATACATGGAGAACCCCACGCTGTGTATCTGACCACTCTGTTCGTCACCCAATAACTCTCCCGCGCCGCGTATCTCCATGTCGAGTGTGGCCAACAGGTACCCTGAGCCCAGATCACCTGCGGCCTCAATGGCTTCCAGTCGTTTGCCCGCATCCGACGAAATGGCGGAGCGGGGAGGCGTAAGCAAATAGGCATAGGCCTGGTGATGAGAGCGTCCGACCCGGCCACGAAGCTGGTGCAGTTGGGCGAGACCAAATTTATCGGCACGTTCAATGATGATGGTGTTGGCATTGGGAATATCGATGCCGGTTTCGATGATGGTGGAGCACACGAGGATGTGGTGCTGTCGATGATAAAAACTGGACATCACCTGTTCCAGCTGGGTTTCGCGCATCTGCCCGTGGGCAACGGCGATACTAATATCCGGCAGCAATTCGCGCAGTTTGCGCGCTGTTTCCTCAATTGTTTTCACTTCGTTGTGCAGGAAGTAGACCTGCCCGCCACGGAGGACTTCGCGCAGCACCGCTTCCTTGACCAGAGCAATATTGTGCTCCCTCACAAACGTCTTGATGGACAGGCGTCGTGCCGGTGGTGTGGCGATAATGGACAGGTCGCGCATGCCGCCTAAAGCCATGTTGAGAGTGCGCGGTATGGGGGTGGCTGTCAGTGTCAGTATGTCGACTTCGGAGCGCAGGGCTTTGATGACCTCTTTCTGCTTCACTCCGAAGCGGTGTTCCTCGTCAATAATGAGCAGGCCCAGATCGTGAAACCGAAAATTGTTTTGCAACAATTTGTGCGTGCCGAT
>TARA_R110002072_G_scaffold62303_2_pt1 | contig 17842 bp, 14 predicted proteins | sample TARA_R110002072 | Tara Oceans TARA_R110002072 (sample SAMEA4397118) | marine metagenome | biome: Polar Biome; feature: [SRF] surface water layer (ENVO:00010504); material: water (ENVO:00002006), including particulate matter (ENVO:01000060) such as... | depth 5 m | reverse complement strand
CCCGATAAAGATAAAGTACTTGTTGAGTTGATTACCTATGTGCTTGAAAAAACTCATTTTGCAAACAAAGATTTTAATGACGAATTTTCGGCTGCTGTTTATTCTAAATTTATCAATGATATAGACCCACTTAAAAGGTATTTTCTGGCTTCAGACATTAAAGAATTTAGCAAATATGAGTTTCAAATTGACGATCAACTCAAAAATAAAGAAGTGTCCTTTTTTGAACTTGTTCACTCAAGACTTGAACAGCGTATGGAAGATGCGAAGGAAATTTATAAGGAAGCATTAGGAGTGCCATTTGACTTTACTCTAGATGAGACAATAAATGTGGATTATGATAATATCGCTTACGCGAAAGATTTAGAGGAACTTAAAACACGTTGGAGACAGCAACTCAAATTCACAACCATTTCAACTTATTATGATATCAAGGAAGAACAAAAAGCCCAAAAGGACTTAAAGCCCGGTGAAGGAGACGATGAAATTGATTTTGAAAAAACAGAAGAAGTAATCTCTGAAACCAAAGAACCAAAATCTGATACTGAAATTGAAATAGAAGCAAGGGAATCAACCTTATCTTCACTTGAAGATTATTTTTCATTTATGGACGATTTAAATCGAAATGATTATTTCGCCATATTCATCAATTCTGTTGTTGAAGAATTTGACCCCCATACAAATTATATGGCGCCGCAAGACAAAGACCGGTTTGATGTTGCGATGTCTGGAAAATTGGAAGGAATTGGTGCGCGACTTCAAAAGCAAAGAGAAAGTGTAAAAGTAGTTGAAGTCATAAGTGGTGGACCTGCTTGGAGAGGTGAACAAATTGAAGTGGGAGATCTTATCACACGCGTAAGGCAAGAAGGAGAAACAGAATCTGTAGCTATAGGCGGTATGCGACTTGATGATGCAGTTAACCTCATCAAAGGCCCCAAAGGAACAAAAGTAATACTCACTGTGAAGAAAGTTGATGGTAGCTTCCGGGACATAACGATTACCAGAGATGTTGTAGAACTTGAAGAAACCTATGCAAAATCGGCCGTAATTCAAAAAGACGAGCGAAAATATGGTCTCATTGAACTGCCACGGTTTTATTTTGATATGACCAATTATAAAGCCCGCAACGCAGCAAGCGATTTAAAAGAAGAGGTTCTAAGACTTAAAGAAGAAGGGATGGAAGGTCTTGTTCTGGACTTGAGAAACAATGGAGGAGGTTCTTTAAAAACAGCAATAGATATTGCCGGTTTATTTATAGAAAAAGGCCCCATTGTTCAAATCGCATCCGGTGATGGTAAAGTAGAAGTACTTCAAGATAGAACCAATAAAGTAGAATGGGATGGACCTTTAGTGATTTTGGTAAATGAAATCTCAGCTTCAGCCTCTGAAATTTTAGCAGCTGCTATGCAAGACTATAAAAGAGCTATTGTTATTGGCAGTAAGCAAACCTATGGTAAAGGAACTGTTCAAAATGTAATCGATTTAAATCGCTGGATGCGAAACAATCAACACGGTGACCTTGGCGCTCTTAAAGTTACAACACAAAAGTTTTATCGTATTAATGGAGGCTCCACGCAGCTTGAAGGTGTGAAAAGTGATGTGGTCGTTCCAGACAGGTTTAGTTTTATTGACGTGGGAGAAAGGGATTATAAAAATCCGTTGCCTTATGATAAAATTGCACCGGCAAACTATACTACCTGGGGTGGTTTTTCTGACTTTGAAGAAGTTGTCAAAAACAGTAAAGAACGTATGGCAGAAAATGACCATCTAAAACTCATTGAAGAACAAGCCAGATGGATTAAAGAACGAAGAGATAATAATTTGGTCCCTCTCAATTATGATCAATACATTGCAGATGTAGAAAAAAACAAAGAACGTTCAAAAACATTTGATGCAATTTCAGAATACCAGAATAATTTAAAATTTAGTTCACACGTTCAAGAAACAGAACTTAAAAAATTAGACACCGTCTTAGGCGAAAAAAGGAGTAGATGGCATAAAAACCTGAGTCAAGATATTTATGTTGAAGAAGCTGTGCTTGTTCTTGAAGACTTAAAAACAAGCAAAAACAAAATTGAAAAATTAGCTAAATTAAAAGACTAAGTTGTTGCAATGGGTGTCAAAGCAACATCATTATCAAGAATAGCGCTCCAGAAGTTCAAGAAAAACTTTTGGGGCGTTTTTAGTTTTTGTTTTTTGATGTTTTGTGTTCTTGTTGCTATTTTTTGTTATTTGATTGCACCGGATAATTCCGCAAATGCAAACCAAATGCATCTTTCGATTCATTCTCAAAAACCCGGTTTTAAAGTTCAAACCCTTACAATTCCCTCAGGGATCAATTCAAATCAAAGTACTCTTAAAAATTTATTTTTTGGCAAACAGAATACTGATGCTGCAATACCCATTTCAAATTATACGCTTTCAGAGCAGGGGATAACCATAGAAGAATATGTTGACGGAGAATCTTCAGGATTGATAAAAGAGTTTCCGCTAGAGCTGTTTCCAAAAGCCAAAACTACTGCCCAAATAGCTGAAAAATATATCAGAACTCAAAAATTTCTTTTGGGAACTGATAAATATGGACGGGATTTATTAAGCCGCCTTTTGGTGGGAATGCGCATTTCACTTTCGATAGGATTTGTTGCTGTTTTCATCTCCTTGATTATAGGAATAACACTTGGAGCCATCGCCGGCTATTACGGCGGAAAAATTGACGCTATTATTATGTGGTTGATTAATGTTACCTGGTCAATACCAACTCTTCTTCTTGTGATAGCCATTACACTCACTTTAGGAAAAGGTTTTTGGCAGGTTTTTATCGCGGTGGGCCTCACTATGTGGGTGGAAGTCGCCAGAGTGGTGAGAGGGCAGGTAATGGGGGTAAAACAAATGCAGTTTGTCACGGCTGCAAGAGCATTGGGTTTTAACGATTCAAGAATTATAAGTAAGCATATTATACCAAATGTTTTAGCGCCTGTGATTGTGATTTCTGCAGCAAACTTTGCAGGAGCCATTCTTATTGAAAGCGGATTGAGCTTTCTGGGAATTGGCGCACAACCACCTATGCCCAGCTGGGGAGCGATGATTAAAGACCACTATTCATATATTATTTTAGGTAAAGCCTATCTTGCGGTCATTCCCGGTATTGCCATTATGAGTCTCGTGATGGCTTTTATGTTAATTGGAAATGCACTCAGGGACGCTCTGGATGTAAAAACTTAAATGCAATGAGTCGAAAAATAATTTACCCATTACTCATCGTTTTAATCGTTTCCGGGCTTTATTACTTTGAGAATCAGTATGATTTTGATAAAACCACACAAACAGAGGAGGTTTATCAGAAAACGGATACTAAGGATAGCAACTTTGACGATTCTTTTTTACCCCATTCAACTACCGGTGAACTAGTACATCATCAATTTTATTCATTGTCATACAGCAAAAAACACAAACAAGCTGAATGGGTTGCTTATACTTTACATCCCGGTCACATGAGTGACAACTCTTTTGACAGGCCTTATTTTGAAATAGACAAAAAGGTAAATGGGGGTTCTGCAGACTGGCGCAATTACAGAGGCAGCGGTTATGATCGTGGTCACTTGTGTCCGGCAGGAGACCGGCGGTTTTCTTATGAGGCGTATGCCGAAACGTTTTTAACAAGTAATGCCAGCCCCCAAGATTCAAAATTTAATGCAGGTGTTTGGAACCGACTCGAAATTCAAATAAGACAATGGGTTCCAAAAACCGGAGAATTATTCATAATTACCGGAGGAGTTTTAAAAGACGGTCTAAATACCATTGGAAAAGACAAAGTCTCCATTCCTGAGTATTTTTTTAAAGTGGTTGTGGGTTATGATGATACAATACCAAAAGCCATCGGTTTTTTAATTCCAAATCAACCATCAAATGAGTCACTTTCCACCTTTGTAACACCCATTTCACAAATTGAAACTCTTACCGGACTATCTCTTTTTAAAAACCTCAATCAAGAAACCGAAGCACGATTAAAAGGTCCTGTAGATTACAATTTTTGGAAACTGAAGTAAGTTTACCCGTGAATATGCTTTTGACTATCCAACCTTAAAAAGATAAAAATTAAAACAGTGAATGCCCAAAGACCCGAGCCTCCATAGCTCAAAAAAGGCAAGGGGATACCCACGGTGGGAAACAAGCCAATCACCATACTGATATTGACAAAAAAGTGTACAAAGAGAATCGATGCCACACTATAGCCATACACCCGGTTGAATGTTGATTTTTGTTTTTCGGCAAGATGTAATATTCTCAAAATAAGCAAGACAAAGAGTAACACCACCAGAAAGCTTCCCACAAAACCCCATTCTTCACCCACGGTACTAAAGATATAATCAGTATGTTGCTCAGGCACAAAATTACCTTTGGTTTGAGTGCCTTCTGTCCAGCCTTTTCCGGTCCAACCGCCACTCCCAATAGCGATTTCACTTTGGTTGGTATTGTACCCCACTCCTTTTATATCAACTTCTTTCCCTAAAACAATATTAAACCGGTCACGATGATGTTGCTTAAAAACATTTTCAAAAACATAATCAACTGAAAGGGAAAATCCAATGCAAGCTGCACAAATCACAAAATATTTAAGCAGATTGGGTTTTTTCTTTTTGTTTTTAAGGAAGAGAATTAAGGCGATTAACAAAACACCAAAAATTACTAAAGGGGGATCAAAAGCAAGGGTAATTACAAACAAAAACGCAGCAAAAAAGCCCAATAATAAATATATAAAATGCAAACCTTCCCGATACATCGGAAAAATAAATGCAAAATAGACCAAGGCACTACCGGGGTCTGGTTGAAGTAAAATAAGCACTATGGGAATTCCAATAATGACAAAAGCTTTTAGTTGGTCTTTAAAATCTTTAATATTCGTCTGAATATCACTGAGGTACTTTGCCATAGCTAAAGCCGTAGCTGCTTTTACAAATTCAGAAGGTTGAATACTTACACTACCAAATACATACCAGGCTGTTTGGCCTGCTATGGTACTTCCAAAAACAAACAAACCCACTAGTGAAGCAATAGCAAGAAGATAAATCAGGCTTGAAAAACGTTCGTAAAATTTGGAGTCAACCCCCAAAATAAAGAAGATTAGAACAACACTTAAGCCAATAAATACCAATTGCTTACTATGTGGGAAATCAAAATTAAAAAACACATCAGCAGAATCTGTTAGCGAAGCAGAGTAAATATTGATCCACCCAATAATTACAATTGCTATAAATAAAAATATAGTTGTCCAGTCAAATTTACCTTTACGCACACTGCTTTGCATTATTGATTAATTCTAAAGGGTTCACCACTTAGTGGTTTTGCATATTCATCTTCAAGACTGTTTGATAAAATCCAGTTTTCCATATCTTTTCTGGTAATTTCTTCTCGCAGGTATTTTTCGATCATTAGACTTGCTATTCTTCCTGCATAGCGACTTCCCCAATATCCATTTTCAACAAAAACAGCAATGGCAATTTGAGGGTTGTCTTTGGGGGCAAAAGCGACAAAAATAGAATGGTCTGTAAGCTGAACCTTTTTACCATCAATGCGTGTAAAATTTTCTGCAGTACCCGTTTTTCCACAAATTTCAATACCTGGTATTTGTAAAGCTTGAGCAGTACCTTTGTTGTAGGTATCAAACATACTTTCAATAATGGGTTCAAAATAGTTTGCATCAATTGTTGTAAAATTCTTTTTTGTGTAAATTGAATCTTTTGTGGCATCGCCCTCAATATCCTTTAAAATATGTGGAGTAATAAAGTAACCCCTGTTAGCTATTGCAGCGGTCATATTTGCCAGTTGAATGGGCGTGGCATCAATTTCTCCTTGACCTATAGCATTTGAAATGGTTGCAGTACCATACCAACGATTTGTGGGAAAGTTATAAATTCGGTTGTAATACTTTGAATTTGGAACCCTTCCGGGACGACCGGTGGGCAAATCGTTTCCTAAAAAACCCCCAAGTCCAAAACTCCTCAAGTGGTTTTCCCATACATCCATACCTTCTTGTGGGGTTTGGTACTTATTAATCGTTTTTAAATAAACAGAACTAAAATAAGCATTACAAGAGTGGTAAACAGCGTTGCGTATATTTACTGGACTTGCATGTGCATGACAACTTTGGAAGGCCCCGCGTCCATAACGAAAACCTCCACTGCAAAATATAGTTTCATCTTCAGAGACAACTCCTTCCTGAAGTGCAATTAATCCTGTTATCATTTTAAAAGTCGAACCCGGTGGGTATTCTGCCAATAAACCTCTGTCATACAGTGGTTTGGCGATGCTATCGTAATAAAGCTTCGTGTAATTTTTTGACCGTTCTCTTCCAATGAGTAACGCAGGATCATAGCCGGGAGCAGTAATCAATGCCAGGATTTCGCCTGTTTTGGGTTCTATGGCAACAATGCCCCCGCGTTTATTTTTCATTAACTCAGTTCCATAGGCTTGGAGTGCAGCATCGATGGTGAGCTTAATATCTTTTCCTTGCACAGGAAGTGTATCATAAATCCCTTCTTTATATGGTCCAATATCTCTATTAAATCGATCTTTTTGAATGTACATCACTCCTTTTTGACCTCTTAACAGCGTTTCATATTGCGCTTCAACTCCTGTTTTACCAATAAGGTCTCCCATTTGATAATAAGGATTTTGCTCAATGTCTCTTTGATTGACTTCAGCTATAAACCCCAAAATATTTGCTGAATGATCTACCTGATAATCCCTGAGAGCTCTTTTCTGAATGTAAAAACCCGGAAAACGGTACATACTTTCTTGAATGTGTGCATACTCTTCTTTTGTGAGTTGGGGTAAAATAACTGAAGGAAGTCTGGGAGAATAAACCCTTGCACGTTGTAAAGAGGTTTCTAACTGCTCTTTGGTTATATTTAATAAATTGCTAAAAGCGGTGGTATCAAGATTTTTAATAGTGTTGGGAATCACCATAACATCATAGGAGGGTTGATTGGAGACCATTAATTCTCCATTTCGGTCAAAAATGAATCCGCGTTGGGGGATGTCATACACTTTATTTACGGCATTTAGTTCAGACCTTAATTTCAACGAATTATCAAAAACCTGTAAATAAAGCAACCTCGCCGTAAAAACAATTCCGGTGAGTATAACTAATGCATAAATAAGAAGGGTTCTCATGATTTTTTAGTACTGAAAATAATCATCAATATCAGTGACAACAGTATAGTAAAAATACTTGAAAATAACGCAGATTTTAAGATGAAAAGTGTGTGCTTGATATTAAAAATTTCCAGCGTATAAAAAATCAAGTGATGTAGCACCACCAGAGAAGAGATGTAAGTGAGTCTTCCGCTCATAGTGGTGTGGTTAATTTTTATTGTGTTGTATTCATAACTTACTCCAAATGAATATTTAAGAACTGCAGGGCGAGCATAGGCTAGCATTAAGCAGGATGCGGCATGAATACCTCCGGTATCACTAAAAAAATCCATGGTTAACCCCAATAGAAACCCTAAAAATAAAAACAATTGCTGGTTGACTTTCACCGGGTACAATAGAAGAAACAGTATATAAACAAACGGCGAAATAAAACCAAACAAATGAATATTGTCAAAAATAAATACCTGAGCTAAAATCAAAACTACAAAACGGGTGATATGTAAAGCCAAAGGGTTATTCATTAATAGAACGGTTTTCAAGTTCTTTTATCTCTTCTGCATTCTTATTTTCAATAATATACACATTTTCTGTACGCGTCATATCGTTAAATAAAGCGATGTCGATGATGTAGAAGTTTTCACTTTGATCATAAGTGAAATCTTTTACAATACCCACTGGGATATTTTTAGGAAAAATAGTTGATCTGCCGTCTGTTGTTATCGAATCTCCAATGGCGACAGGAGCCTGTCTTGATATATCAATGAGTTGAAGTACGTTAGGGTCCTTACCATTCCATACCAATGAACCAAAATGCCCGGTTCTTTTTAATTGTACGCTAATGCTTGAGTTTGAGTTTAGAATAGATAAAACGGTTGAATAATTGGCGCCCACCTGGTCTGTAATACCCACAATGCCATTGCTTGTAATCACACCCATTTCAGGTTTGACACCTTGATTTTTACCTCCTTTCAATGTGAGAAAGTTATTTGCTTTAGAAAAATTATTATTAATAACCTCTGCCGGTCGATAGACAAAACCCAATTCGAAAATTGCCGTATCTGAAATAGCAATAGTTTCTTTTTCTGTATGTTGCAATAGGTTTTTAAGCCGACTGTTTTCCTCCAAAAGCAACTCGTTTTCTTTTCGTAAACCAAAATAGGTGGTAATGTCACTTTTTATGGAGTATATAGACCCCGTTATAGAATTGGCAGAATTTACAAACTTGCTTTTATGGTATGAGTGAGATTGAAGGGTTAGGCCCAGCGAGATAGCAAACAAAAACAAAAACAACAGAAAATTTTTATTGTGAATGAAAAAATTAATAATCTGTTGCATAATAAAGAATCCTAAAAATAAAAACTACTCCAATCTGAAAGCCCGATTTGATTTTACCTGTTCAATTTTCGAAAAGTAAGCTTGACTATTTTATTAAAATACTACGGTAACGATTCAAATTTTTTAGGCAAATTCCAGTTCCTCTAACGACCGCTCTCAAAGGATCTTCAGCGATGTAAACTGGTAAATCGGTTTTTTGAGATAAACGTTTATCAAGCCCTCTTAACATGGAGCCCCCTCCTGCAAGATAAATCCCTGTGTTGTAGATGTCTGCCGCAAGCTCTGGTGGGGTTTGTGAAAGCGTTTCCATCACAGCATCTTCTATTCTAAGAATCGATTTGTCAAGGGCTTTGGCGATTTCACGATAGGAAGTTTGTACTTGTTTGGGTTTTCCGGTAAGCAAATCACGTCCTTGAACAGACATTTCTTCAGGTGGGTTTTCAAGGTCTTCTGTGGCAGCACCAATCTGGATTTTTATTTTTTCGGCCGTGCGTTCACCCACATACAAGTTGTGTTGGGTGCGCATAAAGTAAACAATATCGTTTGTAAATACATCACCGGCAATCTTGACTGATTTGTCACAAACAATTCCGCCAAGAGCGATCACAGCTATCTCTGTTGTTCCACCTCCTATATCGACCACCATATTTCCTTTGGGTTGCATAATATCAATCCCGATACCAATGGCAGCGGCCATGGGTTCGTGAATCAAATACACTTCTTTCCCGTTAACACGTTCAGCACTTTCTTTTACAGCTCGCATTTCTACCTCTGTAATTCCGCTGGGAATACAAATTACCATGCGCAAAGAAGGCGTAAACCATTTTTTCTTCAAAGCTGGAATGTCTTTGATGAACATATTGATCATTTTTTCACTCGCATCAAAATCTGCTATAACCCCGTCTTTTAATGGCCTGATAGTTTTGATGTTCTCATGAGTTTTACCTTGCATCATCGCAGCTTCTTTTCCCACAGCGATTATTTTACCACTAATCCTGTCACGCGCAACAATTGACGGGCTGTCAACCACAACTTTGTCGTTATGAATAATCAGTGTATTTGCGGTTCCAAGGTCAATGGCAATTTCCTCGGTCAAGAAGTCAAAAAATCCCATAGTGTGTTTGTTGTCAGAGTTATATTATTTAGGGTTTGTTGTTAGTGCAATAAACAAATGTAAAAAAATTAATGTTTAAAATGGCGTGTTCCGGTAAATACCATTGACATTTTGTTTGTATTGCAATAATCTATGCTAAGTTGATCTTTAATCGAGCCACCGGGTTGAATGACAGCAGTAATTCCGGCATTGTCTGCAATCTCAACACAATCAGGAAATGGAAAGAAAGCATCACTCGCCATTACGGCTCCTTTCAATTCAAATCCAAATGAGGTTGCCTTATCAATGGCTTGTCTCAAAGCATCCACTCTGGAAGTTTGACCAGTGCCAGATGCAAACAATTGTTTGTTTTTTGCCAAAACAATGGTGTTTGACTTGGTGTGCTTACACACTTTAGAAGCAAAGAGTAAGTCTTCTAACTCGTTGTTTGTGGGTTTATTGTCTGTAGCATAAGATAAATCTGAAAGGCTATCTGTAATTGAGTCTTTCTCTTGAACCAAAACTCCGTTTAATGAGGTTCTCACGAGATTCTTTGGCAATTTAACCTGCCTTTGAACAAGTAGAATTCTGTTCTTTTTTTCTTTTAAAATGTCTTCCGCTTCAAGCGAAAAAGAAGGGGCAATCACGACTTCACAAAACAATTTATTGATTTCTTTTGCAGTAGCCTTGTCAATTTCAGTATTGCCGATCAAAATCCCGCCAAAAGCCGAAACAGGATCTCCGGCCAAGGCTGCAATGTATGCTTCTAAAATGGTATCTCTTTGCGCAATTCCACAAGCGTTGTTGTGTTTTAAAATGGCAAAAGTGGGTTTTTCATTTTGGAATTCGCCCATCAAATTGACGGCGGCATCTACATCGAGCAGATTGTTGTAAGAAAGTTCCTTACCGTGCAACTTGTCAAACATCGCCTCAAAATCACCATAGAAATAGCCTTTTTGATGCGGGTTTTCACCATAACGAAGCTCGTGCCCTTTGTTATAGCTCACTTTAAATGATGGCAAACTTTCTGAAGAGTTGAAATAATTGAAAATTGCCGTATCATAATGTGAAGAGACGTTGAAAGCCTTAGCGGCGAAACGCTTTCTATCTGCGAGTGACGTTTTTCCTTCTTTCGACTCGAGCAATTCCAAAAATTCTGCATAATCATCCACAGAGGAAACACAAAGCGTATCTGCAAAGTTTTTTGCCGCAGCGCGAATGAGAGAAATCCCGCCAATGTCAATTTTTTCAATGATATCCTGTTCTGCAGCACCCGAAGCGACTGTTTTTTCAAAAGGATATAAGTCAACAATCACAATGTCAATCTGTGGGATAGTATATTCAGCCATTTCGGCTACATCACCGTCGTGGTTTTGTCTGTTTAAAATTCCTCCAAAAACTTTGGGGTGTAGTGTTTTTACTCTTCCCCCCAGGATGGATGGATAAGAAGTAACGTCCTCAATGGGTGTCACCGAAATTCCTAGATCTTTAATGAATTTTTCTGTGCCGCCGGTCGAATAAAGAGTAACTCCCAGTTTGTTTAATTTTTGGACAATGGGTGCCAAACCATCTTTACTGAATACTGAAATAAGTGCAGAGGAGGCTTTTTTAAAATCGTTCATTGTATTGTCTTAGTTAATAGTGCAAAAGTAGTTATTTACAAAGAAAAATCTTGAGTAAATGATTGTATATTTACAAAATAATGTAACAATTTTACAAGAGTTACGTCCTATCTGAAACATTTAAAAATAAGATACTTATTTATTTTATGGTTATCTACCTTAGATTGCTAAAAGAGAGTTTTACGTTTGCCATTAATGCTTTGGTTAACAATAAGCTACGCACCTTTTTGTCGTTGCTTGGAGTGACAATCGGTATTTTTTCCATTATTGGAATTCTTGCAGCAGTTGATTCTCTTAAGAAAGAAATCGAAGGGAGTATAAGCGGTTTGGATAACAGTACCTTGATAATAGCACGGTATTCTTTTGGACCCACTACCGTTCCTCGTTGGCGTCGCGAGCAGTTTCCCGATGTTAAATATGAAGAATATCAATTTTTGTCACGAAATTTAGAGGATGCCGAAGCGGTTACCTATGGTATGAATGTCCCTTCGGAAACCATCAGGTTTGGAGATAAAACAGTAACCAATGTACAAATAGGTGCTATCACTCATGAATATTATCAAATAGAGTCCCTGCAATTAGCAAAAGGACGTTTTTATAATGAGTCTGAATCAAACAGTGGGGCTCCCGTAGTGGTGATTGGTGATGAAATTGCAAACAGCCTCTTTGAAAATACAGACCCCATTGGACAAACCGTGAGGATGTATGGAAGAAAGTTTGCTGTCATTGGCGTTTTACAAAAAGAAGGAGCAGGTCTTTTTGGGAATTCAAAGGATGGAAGTATTTTTTTTCCGGTGAATGTGGCAAGACGCATTTATGGAGACAATAACAGAGGCTCTTTTCCGCAAATTGTAATTAAGCCAAAAAAAGGTGTTGACCAGGCAGAATTTATAGCAACAGTCACACAGCGTTTGAGAACAGCCCGCGGATTAAAACCGGACGATATTGACAGTTTTTTTATTAACGAACTCAAGGGTTTTTCAGACTTGATTGATAATCTCACCGGGCAACTAAATTTTATGGGGCTGCTTATCAGTGGATTTTCATTATTAGTAGGTGGTTTTGGTATTGCCAATATTATGTTTGTGTCTGTTAAGGAGCGCACAAATCTCATTGGAATTCAAAAGTCGCTTGGGGCGAAAAATAAATTTATACTCTTACAGTTTTTGTTTGAAGCCACAATTCTCGCTATAGTGGGCGGATTGATTGGGTTGTTTTTTGTTTGGATAGCCTCCATTTTGGCATCTATGTTAACGGGAGATTTCCAGTTTGTTGTCTCACTGAAAAACCTTGCCATTGGAACGATAGTTTCTGCCTGTATCGGGTTGATTTCAGGAATTATTCCTGCTATTTCAGCCTCCAGGCTCGACCCTGTGGAAGCGATAAGAACGGGAATGTAAATAGTTATGAGAGGTTAGTGGGTAGAGGTGAGTTTGGATAAGCACCATTTTTTCAAGCACCTTATTCCATATGGCTAAAACAAAAGTTTAATTTCAAAATTTATTATTATTTACTTGCTGATTTGCTTCGTGAACTTTTGTGGCTAAAAGCAATGTATAGACTTGAATATTTTAAGAGTTTACTGAATACTGTACACAGTAACTGATCACTATAAAATTTTTGCTACTTCTATATTCACCCATTCTAAAAAACGCTCATCTGCTTCAGTAAACGGGTCAATGGTATTGGAGTCAATATCAATTTGGCCGATGTTTTTGCCATCCTTAAACAAAGGGATTACAATTTCTGCTTTGACAGTGAAACTACAGGCAATGTAATTGTCCTGAGCCTTGACATCAGGAACCACAAAGTTTTGATTGGATTCTGCCACTTGTCCGCATATACCTTTTCCAAAAGGAATCACAGTATGGTCTGTAGGTTCCCCGGCAAATGCTTTTAAATGCAAAGTGCGTTCAGCTTCATTTGCAAAATAAAAACCCACCCAGTCATAGTAGGTTATGCTCTCCTGAAGAAGTTCACATACTTTCGTTAATTTCTCATCAGGAGAGGCGTTATCAAAACTTAGTATTTTTGAAACTTCGGGCTTTAGCTGGTTAAATGTCATCGTATGAATGTTTTCGCAAAAGTATTTAAAATCCAAATAGTGCTTTCTACTGATATGGTATTTTTTTGTTAAACTTAATATGAGCCCTATCCGTGAAAATCCGCTTAATACGTTTCATCAGCGTGCCACCCTTTCCCTGTAAATGAAAAACAGCACGCGGATAACGCTGATTTGACGGATAATCGCTGATTTATTATAGCTTTTGCAGTGTACTCTAGAACGCACCTCCGCGCAACTCTGTGCCTCCTTTGTGTTTCTCTGTGGTACAACTAAAGCCGGAACTTCTTCAAATTGCGAGCATCCAGCAACGGTCATCTCTTTTCTAAAAGCCTGGTTGATCATAATATAGCTTGCTCTCTTATCTCGAACTCACGTTAAACTTAAAAACTTCTTTTGTCAAAGTATTTCCTTTTATCTGAAGAAGAGATTGGTTATTTTTATGAGCTAAAATTTGAATCAATGCTTTGCATACACCATCACAGTACCGACCCCTATTTTAATATAGCTACAGACGAATATATTTTTAAACACATCGATGATGACTGCTTTATGTTGTGGCAAAATAACAATGCCATCATTGTGGGAAAACACCAAAACACCCTGGCCGAAATCAATCTCGATTATGTAAAGGAAAAAGACATTAAAGTGGTGCGTAGACTGTCTGGGGGTGGAGCTGTCTATCACGATATGGGGAACCTCAACTTTACGTTTACCCGCACGAGTGATAATGAGGATATGGTGGATTTCAAGCGCTACACAAAACCCATTTTGGAAGTGCTTCAGGGTTTGGGAATTGACGCCAAATTTGAAGGCCGCAATGACCTCACCATTGAAGGGAAAAAGTTTTCAGGCAATGCAGAGCACGTTTTTAAAAACAAAGTAATGCACCACGGCACCTTGTTGTTTTCGTCTGAAATGAAGGATGTATCAGGCGCTTTAAAAGTGAATCCGCTTAAATACAAAGGTCGTGGCACAAAATCGGTTCCAAAAAGGGTGACAAACATAAGCAATCACCTCAAAGAACCGCTTTCGCTGGAAGCGTTTACAGAGCGCATCATGAATCACATACTATCAACATTTCCCGATGCTAAAATGTATGACTTTACTAAAGAGGATCTGGCTGCCATTCAAAAAATAAGAGATGAAAAATATGCCACCTGGGAATGGAATTTTGGTCGCTCACCCGAATATAACTTTAAACAGGGAATGCGTACAGAAGGCGGTGTGATTGAAGTGCATCTGGATGTCGAAAAAGGCATCATCCAAAAAGCACAAATCACCGGTGATTTCTTTAATATCAGGGACATTGCACCCATAGAAGAAGCAATGATCAATTTACCCCATGAAGAAGAAGCAATCAAGAAAGCATTAAGTCAGTTTGATTTGAAACGTTATTTTAAGGACATTACTGCTGAGGAGCTGTTGAGTATCATGTTTTAAGTTTTTATCTGCGCGTATCTGCGTGATCTGCGCGAAAAAAAGATAATTCCCAGATTACCTTTGGATTATTAAAACCATTAAGAAGTTAAGGGAAGTTAAGAGCAATTGCCTTAATGCACCTTAATGCCTTAATGTTTAAACACCATTTACAAATGTTTTTTTGTAAAACACCTGTAGATTTATTTATCCATCTCTTTTCTCTACTTTTGTATAAACGAATACACAATTATTGAAAGCACTTTTTCAGAAATACAAATCCGTCATCCGCTTTCTCGTTCTCTTTTTGGGCACTTATGTGGCATTGAGTCTTCTTTATAACGTCTATTTACATTTCGGAAAATCTGAAAGGTATTATCCCGACCCCATTACACATTTGGTGGCCAAACAAACTTCTGTTTTAACATCAGCATTTGGCTATCAAGCCGAAATTACACCACACCCCAAGGAAGCGTCCATGAAACTCATCATCAACGGAAATTATTTGGCTCGCATCGTGGAAGGCTGCAATGCCTTGAGTGTCATGGCCCTGTTTGCTGCTTTTATCGTGGCATTCCATCAAAAATGGATACCCACCCTCCTCTATATTTTTGTGGGAGCGGTGTTGATTTATTGTGCCAACCTCTTCCGCATCGTCCTTTTAGCCATTGCGCTCTATGAATATCCACAGTATGAAGAAATTTTACACGGCGTGGTTTTCCCGGCGATTATTTACGGCATGGTCTTTTTGCTATGGGTATTGTGGGTGAGAAAAATTCCTGCTAAAATAGTTGAGAATGAAAAAACCGTTTAAAATAGGATTGCTGTTAATACTATTCGGACTACTCCTGTTAGTGCGCCTTTTTGAAGCGGAGTTGTTTTATGACCCCTTGCTTTCCTTTTTTAAACAGGATTACCTAAACCAAAAAGTACCCGATGTGGAATTCGGAAAATTGCTTTTGCATACTTCTTATCGCTACCTCATCAATACTGCTATTTCATTATTGATACTTTGGGTGGCATTTCGGGATAAAGATGTGATTAAATTTTCAGTAGTATTGTATGTGCTGGCCTTTATCATCCTACTTCCCTGGATGGCTTGGTTGGTCGCAAACGCCACACCTGAAAGCAATTACAACATGCTGTTTTATGTGAGACGCTTTTTAATTCAACCGCTTTTTGTCTTGCTTTTGCTGCCAGCTTTTTACTATCATAAACAGAAAATCAAATAGTTAAGCTTTTTCTAAAAAATACGACGTATTGAAAAAATAGCTATCTTTGTTTCTTATGAAATCCGTTTTTCAAAAAATAGTCAGTCCACTTATGGCGCTTTTAGTGCTATTTTCCACCATGTCGTTTACAGTGGATATGCACTTTTGCGGCGGGCATTTGGTGGACAAAGCCATTTTTTCTGAAGTCAAAAAATGCGGGATGGAAATGGAATCCAAAGCTGCTGAAAACACGGTTCAAAAACCAAGTTGTTGTGAAGACATCTCCATAACCGTTGAAGGACAAGAAGAGTTGAAAATTTCTTTCGAAAAGCACGAACTTCAAACGCTGCAGTTTGCGCTGTTGTTCAGTTATTCATACATAAGCCTCTTTGAACCGCTTGCTGAAAAGCATATCCCCTTTGAGCAATATTCCCCGCCCCGGCTCACTTTAGACCGGTATATCCTTAACGAAACATACTTAATCTGATTTTAATTTTAGTATAGCTTTCTCGCGAAGCTTATGGGAAGGTTTTTAAGAAGCCTTTCTCTTATTGTTTGCTAAAATTCAAAATCATTTTTTATGTTTTCAAAACTCATAAAATACTTTTTACACAACAGGCTGGTTACAGTCATCTTGTTACTGTTCTTTATAGGATGGGGGATGGTTACAGCGCCTTTTGACTGGAATACAGGCTTCCTTCCCAGCGACCCCGTTGCGGTTGATGCCATTCCTGATATTGGTGAAAACCAGCAAATCGTCTTTACCGAATGGCCCGGCAGATCGCCTCAGGATATTGAAGACCAGATTACCTATCCGCTTACGTCTTCCTTGCTGGGAATCTCTGGCGTGAAGTCCATACGCAGTACATCTATGTTTGGCTTCTCGAGTATCTACATCATTTTTGAAGAAGGGGTGGAGTTTTACTGGTCACGCAGCCGCGTTCTGGAAAAGCTGAGTTCGTTGCCCGCCGGTTTGTTACCCGATGATGCACAGCCCACGCTGGGACCTGATGCCACAGCCCTTGGGCAGGTATTTTGGTACACCCTCGAAGGACGTGACCGGGACGGTAACGTTACGGGTGGATGGGACCTTCACGAAGTGCGTAAAGTGCAGGACTACTATGTGAAACTCAGTTTAAGTGCTGCCGAAGGCGTTTCGGAAGTGGCTTCCATTGGGGGTTTTATACAGGAATATCAAATTGACGTCAACCCTGATGCTCTCAGAGCTTATAATATCGGTATCGATAAGGTGATGATGGCGGTAAAAAACTCCAACCGCGATGCCGGTGCGAAAACCCTAGAGGTCAACAAGGTGGAATATCTGGTGAGGGGATTGGGATATATCAAATCCATCGAAGATATTGAAAACACCGTCGTCACAGAAACTGATAACAAACCGGTTTTAATAAAAGATATAGGAACCGTTGCTCTGGGCCCGGCGGAACGTCGCGGTGTGCTCGACAAAGGGGGTGCTGAGGTTGTAGGAGGTGTGGTTGTGGCACGTTATGGGTCCAATCCCTTGCAGGTGATAGAAAACACCAAACAGAAAATAGCAGCCATGGCTTCAGGCATGCCTGAAAAAGTGCTGGCTGACGGAACGGTCAGTAAATTGACCGTTGTTCCTTTCTATGACCGCACCCAGCTCATCAATGAAACTATTGCCACACTGGAACACGCCCTTTCTCACGAAATCCTCATCAGTATTATTGTAATTATCGTGCTGGTGCTCAACCTGCGGGCTTCGCTACTGATTTCAAGTTTGCTGCCCATAGCGGTTTTAATGACCTTTATCGTGATGCGCTATTTTGGGGTGGATGCCAATGTGGTGGCGCTTTCGGGTATTGCCATTGCCATTGGGGTGATGGTCGATGTGGGGATTGTGTTTGTCGAAAATACGGTCAGGCATCTCGAGTTTCCGGAAAATATAGGTGCACGGGGTAAAAAA
>TARA_R110002072_G_scaffold113986_4_pt1 | contig 17890 bp, 19 predicted proteins | sample TARA_R110002072 | Tara Oceans TARA_R110002072 (sample SAMEA4397118) | marine metagenome | biome: Polar Biome; feature: [SRF] surface water layer (ENVO:00010504); material: water (ENVO:00002006), including particulate matter (ENVO:01000060) such as... | depth 5 m | reverse complement strand
TGCGTAACGTATTGCGAGTGCTTCTCCGATACCACGACTGGCACCGGTCACAATAGCCACTTTATCCTTCAATAAACCTGCCATACCTTAATTCCCCTTTTCAGTATCACTGATTATTACCATAGCGGCGGCGGATGCCAACAGGCGGTCTATACTTGAACAGAATAAGTGCAGAACAGAACTCGTAGATGAAGCGGCTCGATATTACCTCCGAGAAAGCCCTGGGCATTCTTAATAAGGTTCACTTTTTTGACAATTTTAGTAATTCTGAAAAGGATCTGATTACCGGATTTCACTCCCACTTCTTTCTGGCGAGCAAAGGACAAACTTTGATCTCGGAAGGTGCTGTTGACGATTCTTTTTACGTTATCCTGACTGGCAAGGTCGCTATCATCAAAAAAGATGCGCCGCGGCCAATTGCGGCACTCCACCCAGGAGACTGTTTTGGAGAAATTTCTTTTCTAACCAAGCACCGTCGTACAACCTCCGTTAAGTCTCTCGCGGATTGCATTCTATTTGAAATTGATCGGCCAACCCTCCAACATATGGATGCACCAATCCGTGAAAAGCTCAAAGACAACTTAATTGATGTGCTCGTTAACCGACTCAATCATATGAATGATCTTGTCACTCGCTTGAGCTTGAGAATCGCCTAGGTGAGCCCGGGATACTGTCCGCCATCCAGCATAATATTCTGACCAGTGACAAACCCACTGTTCACCCCGCATAAGAAAGCAGCGTAATCCCCGAATTCTTCTGGACGACCAAAACGACCCGCTGGAATATTGCGTTTGGATTTTTCTTGGAAATCTTCGATCGATACCTTCATATTCCCTGCAAACTTTTTGTGGTTAGAGCGCAATCGTTCGGTTTCAAATTGCCCAGGTAGTAGATTATTCATGGTCACATTGTGGGCAGCCACGTCTCGCGCAACTCCACCGACGTAACCCGTCAATCCCGCTCGCGCTCCGTTAGACAAACTTAATAGTGCAATGGGGGCTTTGACCATATGACTGGTCACATTCAAGATGCGGCCAAATTCTCGTTCGATCATGCCCGGTAATGATGCATTGATCAGTTCGATAGCACCGAGCATGTTAGCGTCGAGCGCTGCGATCCAATCGTCTCGTGTTAGAGAACGATAATCTCCGACCGGAGGACCTCCTGAGTTGTTCACAAGAATATCAATGTTCGAGCACTTTCCTAGCAATTGTTCGCGGCCATCCTGTGTAGCAAGATCAATCGATAGATATTCAACGGCAATGCCACTACTAGTGCTAATCTCACCTGCACAAAGTTTCAACTTTGCCTCGTCTCGGGCAACGATAAGAACCTGAACGCCTTCATGGGAAAGTGCACTGGCAATCGCTTTTCCGAGACCGGAACTACCGCCACACACCATTGCAGTTTTACCTTTAATTCCTAAATCCATAGTGCTCTCACAATTATCTAAATATTTGTTTAACCCTTAAACAGCTGGCATAACGGAGCCGTTTGAATAGAAAACAACCGGCTTAAATTTTACTGAGGAGGTCGTCGCCACCGCGTGGAATGGGGCCAAGCCCACGGATACCGAAACCACCATCATGATTTAGGATTGCCCCGGTTGATGGGACGTTATCTTCCCTTGAGGCAAAAAACACATAGGCGCCTGCGTATTCTGCTGGCGTTGGCATTTGACCAATGGGAACGAAGTCATTTGCACTAGCGGTCATTTGCGCGCCGGGAAAATTTGCATTCCCCATGCCGAGACTTTCGGGGCCCTTAAGTTGGGTAGATATTGCGCCAGGGGCAACACCATTCACACGAATGTGGGGTGCGAGCTCAAAGGCCAGTTGCTTGATCATGCCGGCTACCGCGTGTTTTGTTGCCGTATAAAGCATACCCCCACCGCTAGGCCAAAATGCTGCATTGGATGCCGTAAAGATCATAGAGCCACGGGTCTCTACCAATGGTTTAAGTGCTGCCTTTGACAACATCATGTAACCCAGTACATTAATCTCAAACAGCTCCTGAAAGGATGCCTGTAACTTATCTGCAGGCATATCAGCGAGGGTGATGTTGTAGTCCCAGATACCGGCGTTGCCAATCACGCAGTCGAGCTTGCCAAACCTGTTAATGCATTCCGTGACTATCTTGTTGTTATCATCAAACCGTCTAACGTCACCTGCTACGCAAACTATCTTGCCGCCGTATTCATTGCGGAGTGTTTCACAGCCCTCCTCTGAACGATCGAGCACCCCAATGTTCGCACCCTCAGCAATAAAGCGTTTTACGATTGCAGCACCCAGGCCCGAGGCACCCCCGGTAATTATTACTGTCTGTTTTTCGAGTCTCATATTAGAAAATGCTGCTCAGGTTTTGTGAAAGAATGACGGTCTGTTCCAAAAAAATATGCCGCCTTGCTAGTTTGAGTTCCCCATCAATGCGGCGTAATACATCCTCGCGTCGGCCAATCCAACTATCTTCTTCGCTGTTTAAGCGGGTACGATAAAGTTGGAAGTTGCACTTCACCGTAATCTCATCACCTTCCACTTTGGACACCTGCACGTTGGTAATAAGATAACGAGTTCGTGAAGGTGGGTCTTCCGCCCAAGCGCGTCCAACTGATAATCGCTTGACTCTCAGGGTCAGGGTCCCCAGGTCATCATCAAAAAAGGCCATGCCACCAGGTTTTGTAAATTCCAAATGTACTTCTTTAGCCTGTGTTGTTCGGCGAATCGGCATCCAGTAATGAATGTCTTCCGTCAACAATCCCAACCAATCGTCAAAGCGGCGGTCATCCAACAGAGCGGCTTCTTGATACAGAAACTGCTCAGCCTCAAATGATAACGTCATACGTTCTTGTATAGATAAGTCTTGATAGCCACCCATTACACATTTCCTTCCGGTGGCGTTGAGTGGTTCTCCATCAGTTCCTGCCAGGAGTCGGCTTGCATCCATTCCTTCCAGGATTGATAGGTCCAACGTTGACCATGTTCATTGACCACCGCCTCAATGCCACTTTGTCCTGAAGAATCTTTACTTACGGTGTCGTGTCCAAGTCCCATGGAAAAGTTTAAGGGTCGTTTCTTGGATTGGGTCCCCCGGGCTCCCCGTGTGGAATGGCTCCAGTTTTCACCATCGTCCTGTTCTAGAAATCCTGCGGGACCAAAAATATGATTGTGGCCGAAGATGGTCTGTTGGGCATTGGCCTCTGGTAAATCCTCCGGTAGATAGTTAAACCACCAGATTTCAGTTTCAAAAGGACCTCTTGGTATACGCAAGCACATTTGCCTTGTTTGGGTTATCCATAAATTGGGGAAGATATTGGGGTGACCATAGGATCTGAAACCGACTGGCCCAAGCATTTCGCGAACCCTGGGGTCAGTACGATGACTGGCACTCAAATCGTACCATTGTGGATCCCCTTCTCCGGAAGCCAGACGTTGGTCATATTCTGCCTGTCGCTCATGAGTTAAGCCTGGACCACCTATGCCGTGACCATACTCCCCAAGGATGACCATCTGATCGTTCGGTGCCATGGCTTCTTCCGTGACAAGGCCTACTTTAAAAGCAGTGCCGTGGGAAACTTTAACGTGATACCAGTCATATAAATTATCGACCGCAAACTTCCAATTACACTTAAGTCGATTCTTATGAATACCATCTAAGAATCGGACAGGACCATCAACCAGCATCATGTCGATTCCGAGTTTGCCCACCCAACCTAAATAGTCTGTAAGTGGTGGTGCCGCGGGATCCAGGGTGGCAAAGATAAAACCTTTATAGTTTTCAACTTTGGCCGCCGATTCTAGCCCCCACGCTGTTTTATCCAGATCACCTTTGTAAAAAGCCTCCTCATTGGGCGCCGCAATTAGTGAGCCGTCTAAATCAAAATTCCAACCGTGGTAAGAACAAAAGAAACTTTTTGTTGTACCCAATTCCGCCCGGCAAACTGTATTGCCGCGATGGGGACATGAGTTCAAGTGGACATTCACCTTTCCGGTTCGATCTCGAACCGCAATCACTGCATCTTCACCGATATAGTTGGTAAAAAAATTACCTGCATCAGGGATCTGGGAATCATGGCAAATAAAATTCCAGCCACGGCCAAAAATACGCTTTAGTTCTTCTTGATAAATCGCTTCATCAGTAAAGATACGTCTGTCTAACACGCCGGTTATGGGGTCGTAACAGGTATCAAGGTCGAGACTTAAACGGTCACTCGTAATGATGGCTTCCGACACGCTGATCTCCTTGAGTTTATTATTTTATCTATTTTTGACCGATAGCTTAGTTAAGGTTGCCTTTATGGCCCCATATGCTGGGTTTGTCATAGGTTGTCGTTTGCCAGGTATCATCATCAATCTCAATCCCGCCAAAACCATATTCGATATCGAAACCTGAAGGGGTTTTCATATAAAAACTGACCATCTTGTCATTGGTATGGCAACCGATGGAGGATGATATTGGCGTCGACTCTGCGTTCGCCCGATCTAGTCCAAAACCGACATCATCAAGCGTCGTGACCTCTAACATGATGTGATTGAGTTTTTTGGGTATTGGTACTGGCGCCAGTGCGAGGGAGTGATGACGCGCATTACAATGTAAGAACGTCAGATTAATCTGATGCCCTTCTGGGCCCATGGTGATGTGATCCGATAGCCGAAAGCCCAGGCCCTTTTGATAAAAATCAACCGCTGCCTGTTCGTCTGCAACAAACAAAACAATATGCCCCAGACCCTGATCACCCGTAATAAAGCCTTTGACATCACGGGGCGAAATAAAAGGAAGCTCAGTGCTGCGGTCGCCGCTAAACAGTTCAATACGCATACCAAAGGGATCTTCACAGCTCACCAGGGTATCAACACCTCTCGCGGCTTTCTCAACCGCGCTGGCCTCACTAACCGTGTATCCAATACCCGCTAACTGTTTAGTGATAGCTTGTATAGATTGCTGATCATTGACTTCAAATCCGGCGCAACGGATATCATCCTCACCGGTTTCTACAACTTTTATGCGCCAGATTGCTTGATCCATCTTAAGTAGCAGTGATTGATCTTTCACTTCTACGGCCAGCCCTAGTACCTCCGTGGCATAACGTTGCCAGTCGGACAGGTTTGATACACCAAGTTCAATATAAGCCAGTTCAGAAACTGAAGTGGGAGTCATCCTGTGCCCCTCATTTTTGTATTGGTTGGTAGCGACAACAGAATCATACCCAGCAAGACACTAAATCCCTATGAGCGGGTGTGCTAAAAAATTGATCAATCGTCCAGAAGCCTTAGTTTAGATTTCTTAGCCAGCGACCGGGAGAAACGTTGAATTGGCGCTTAAAAGCTCTATTAAAAGCCTCTTCAGAGCCATAGCCCGATAGGTGAGCGGCACTTTCTATTGATTGCCCATCCAGCATTTTACGCGCAGCGACCTTTAGTCGAATCGTCGCGAGGGTACGAATAGGCGAGTCTCCCACGAGCGCATGAAATCGATCGGAAAATGCAGAGCGGGACATATGAGCGATGTCTGCCAGCTGTCCGACCGTCCAGTTCCGGGCAGGATCCGCATTAATCGCCTCGATTGAAGCCATAATCCTTGGGTCACTAGGAAAGGGATCCAATTGGCCATCAATAGGATTCGTCATGCGAAAAAAGTAAAAAATAATTAGCTCTGCGGTTCGCTCCAGGGTTGGTTGGTCCGGAGGTATTTCTGGATTTGAGATTTCCTCGATGACGAGATCAATGGCAAGTAGCAGACGTTTTTGGAAAGGGTTTTTACTACTCGCCTTGAAGACATTGACGATTGGTGCAGGCTTAAGCCAGGACAGGACCTCATAGGGCTCAGCGCCGATTAACAATTCAGCAGGCATATATGAGCTATTGACGATTTCGTGGGCCATAAACCCACCCAGAGTAATCGTATCTCGAGTACCAATGGAAACCGACTCCTGGTGTTCTGATGTACCAATGACAGAACCGGATATCACATGATAGAAATAACCCGCAACCAATGCTTTGCGAACGATCCTCTCGCCAGGGGCCAGGGTAACAATCTCATATTGCACACCTTCCATACGAAAGTCGTACAGTGAATGGGGTCTTGGAGCTTTTGTCATATTGCCAATCTAACCTGCCAAAAACAGTATTGATACAAGCTGGAGCAGAATCCGATCGCTATATAAGAGAGATGAAAAAGCTTCTCTGGTGATAGGTATTTTGAGTAGGGAGAGTCTCGGATTCTGTAGGTCGAAATCCAAATCGGCGATATAGCTTGATTGCGGCGATATTATTGTCCAGGACATCAAGATTAATCTGAACAAGATTCAGTGTTCGGCCGGCGTCGAGTAAATGCTGGAGAAGTAAACTGGCGATACCCTGACGACGACAATCCGGGGCGACGTAGAGCCCTACAGTCTTTCCATAGCGGCCAATCCAACCAAGAGTAATCAACCCCTGTACTTTTCTCAGGGCCTTACTATGATCTTGTCCACCCTTTGTAAAGGCCCCGTAATGGTGGCAATTGGTCTGTTGTGCCAGCTCATTTTCTAGGAAAGTAATGCCGTACTCCTTACCCTTAGCCTGTTGCCAGACATCGAGGACCAGGGGGGCATCAGCCACGAGTAATTGCTGAATCTCCAGTTCGCTGTGGGATGTCTTGGGTTTTAGCATGGCGCTTTCTCATTCTCGTTCTCGTTCTCGTTCTCGCTCTCCTTCTCCTGGCCCCTGTAATAAACCAGATGAAGTTAATCTATTAGTCGTCGTTGGTTGTCGCTTTTGCCGTTCTCGTGAGAGGAAAAATAAGTGCAAGCCAGGCTGCGGTTGCGATAAGCGCGATGGGTAAATACAAACTGCCCATCAGCACGCCGGCTTTTTGCATTAGCACGATGCCCACTGAAGATGCCCCCTTCCCTGTTCGATATCCAAACACATCGATGATTTCTTTTGCTCTGTATCTCTCATCAAAACTCAGGGGTACGTAAAGGACTTCCTTGCTAGCTCTGAATAATGAGTAGTCAAAGGCTTTGAACAGGAAGAAGGCAACGCCCACCGTTAGAACCGAGGGTGATACGACCGCAACAGAAATCGCCGACAGATGAATGAGCGGCATCAGGATATGAATCAACCGAAGAGATACGAAGCTCATCAACAATGGTACAAGGATAAATTGAAGGACTAGAACGCTGGTATTGAGTGTTCCCCAGAAGGTGCCCTGAAAAGCCGTCTCTTCATCCTGGGAGCCAGAAAACTCCATGGATAATAGACCCTGGAATTTGAGATCCAATACCGCTGATACCACCTGGGAGATCAAGACAATAGAAAGCAGATAAGCGAGGGTTTTGTTTTCCTTAAACAGTCCCCAGCCCATCTGCCCTGATCTCACCTCACCAGGAGGTGCCTCAGGCTCACCGAAGCGTAAATAGGTAAAGTTGGAAACCAACGCTGCTGGAATAAGTGATAATGACGCGAGTAGTAACATGGTCTCGGTACCCCAACTTGTTGCGGTGATGCCGACGAGCGTGCCACCAATTGCCCCGCCTAACCCTGCTATACCGGTGATTGGTCCATTTAGTTTCTTTGCGCCGTCGGAGGTCAGGTTTGAATTGATATAGCTCCAGTACTGCTCTATGAGCAGTACGATATACAATTCTTTTAGGAGGTAGAGCACGGGCGTCACGGTCTTGTTGCCGTTTAGTACCAACAGATAACAGCCAAAGATAAGCAACGCAGAACCCAGAGATGTCACGACTAACGTCCGCCGTGGCCCAAGGGCAGTTAGAATTCGACCGTAGAGTGCAACACCAAGAAACACCACTACGGGCATGGCTGCCATCACTAGAGGGAGATTTTCTGCACCGTAGGCAGTTTTAAACAAGACCGTAGATGCTGAACGGATAAATTCATACCCGGCAAGCGTAAACATGGCAGCGGTGGCCATTAACGCGGCAATTTGAATCTGTTTTTTCACGCTGACGCCATTACTCCGGAGTGGATTCCCAATAGACTTCAAAAACATACCCTTCGGGATCGGTCGCTTTGAAACCACAATAAACAGACTCGTTTTCTAACACTACATCTAACTTGTCAGCCCAATCAACAACCTGAGCTTTTGAGGTACAACGAAACCCGAACTGCACCCTACCTGGTCGAATGAGTGGTTCGCCAATTTCAAAGACGATCACAGCACCGGCGCCCAGCACAAAGCCATTCTGAGCCTGAAAGCCAAATGTTTCTGCGTACCATTCCGCCAACCATTCGGGTTTCCTGGCGGGTAAATTAATGTGGTCCAGACGAATCTGGAAACCCGAGGTGTCAGTCATTGGGCACCCTCTGGCAGAAATGATATGAGATTTGGAATATACGGTAGTCGATGGATGCAAGCGAGCCCACACAGAGGCATTTCTCCATGAGTTTTAGCCATCCGTGGGATGAATCTTATTCCTTGGTCACTGGCTAGCAGTTCGGGTAATGTACGTCGCTTTCCTGACCTGATGGATTATGAGCAACCTATGAACAAACCGACCAATAAACCGGCGAACCCATGCTTTTCCTCCGGCCCTACCACTAAACGTCCGGGTTGGTCCCTGGCCGCTTTAGATACATCAAGCCTTGGGCGCTCTCATCGTGCCAGTGCTGAAAAGGCCAAACTAAAGGCAGTGATTGATCGAAGCAAAGCCATGCTCGGCATCCCGGAAGATTATCGATTAGGTATTGTACCGGGCTCCGATACCGGTGCATTCGAAATGGCAATGTGGACGATGCTTGGTGAGCGTGGGATAGATGTTCTCTCCTGGGAAAGTTTTGGTCAGGGTTGGCGGACCGACATTCAAAAGCAGTTAAAGCTAGAGGATCTTCGGGATATTTCTGCACCCTATGGTGAATTACCGGACCTGACCAGAGTAGATTTTGACCGCGATGTGATTTTCACTTGGAATGGCACAACATCCGGTGTACGGGTCCCTAATGCAGGTTGGATTCCAGCCGATCGCAAAGGCCTGACCTTCTGTGATGCCACTTCTGCAGTATTTGCCATGGATGTCGACTTTACCAAACTCGACGTTGTGACCTGGTCCTGGCAAAAAGTTCTCGGCGGCGAAGCTGGTCAGGGCATGATTGCGCTTTCTCCAAGAGCTGTTGCGAGATTAGAATCCTTTACCCCCAGCTGGCCGCTGCCGAAAATTTTTCGATTAACCAAAGGCGGCAAGCTCATCGAAGACATCTTTGTCGGTGCAACAATCAACACCCCTTCTATGTTGGCTGTCGAGGACCAGTTGGATGCTCTGGATTGGGCCGATTCAATTGGCGGGCTACCAGCCCTTATTCAACGTAGTGAAACGAACTTAGCCATCATAAGCGACTGGATTGAGCGCTCGAGTTGGGCAGATTTTCTCTGTGCTGACCCTGAGAACCGTTCTTCAACATCGATATGTATTGGGATAAAAGACGATTGGTTCCTGTCCCTGGACGATGACAATAAGGCTAGTTTGGTGAAGGGGATTGTTAGCGCACTGGCAAAAGAATCCGTCGGTTACGACATTGGTTCCTACCGGGATGCCCCTGCAGGTTTTCGTATATGGGGTGGTGGTACCGTCGAATCGGAAAATATTGCAGCCCTTCTACCCTGGCTTGACTGGGCCTACCATGAAGCACGTCACGCGTAGGATAATAGCTTGAAGTCGAGAGCCGGAAGCTGGTAGTTCAAGATTTAAAGTTCAAAGTGACGGGTACTGATGTACCCGTCCTTCGTCCTTCGTCCTTTGACCTAGGTTCAGATTCAGGTTCAGGTTTACAAATTAGCGATCATGTTTAACCGCTTGTTTGGCCTTTTTGTCCTTGCGCTTTTCTTTTAAGGATTTTGTGGCCTTTGTACGGTCGTTAACTTTTTGTTTGTCTTTACCTTTTGCCATTCGTTTGCACCTCAATAGTGATTTAGTTGGTTTTGTTCGCAAATCAAACGGTTTTTATCGCATTGTCAGATTCCTCCTACTTGAAGCGATCATGAAGATCGACGGGGTCAAGCCGAAACGGAGGAACTAAAGCATCTTCTGGCTGAAACTCGCCTTAATCATCAACTGTCGAGAGCACTTGTTTAGAACATTTGTCTAGAACATTTGTCTAGAACATTTGTCTAGGGTGTCTAGGGCATCTATTTGGAACAACAGATTACGATTAGGGCAGAATCTAACGGGTAACTTTAGATTAAGGCTCCGAAACGGCGCTTATCTAACTAGCTTCAACATCGAAGTACTCTCTGTGTGGGTTTCGCACTCATCATAACGCCGGAGTCTAATCGTCGCAACTAACGACATGACCGTCTCGAAGCACAGGATACTGACGATCAGGGTCCTGCTGCGGGGTTCTTGTTCCATGGGGGGAAACAACATCAGAACCATCGTGAGCATATTGAATAATATATGCCTTGCGTGTCTGCTGGGTAAGATTGGGTCCCGTTCTATGGGGTGTCAGAGATGAAAAGGCAACAATATCTCCAGGTTCCGCGGTGACTGCAACAGCATCTTCAGGGGTTTCTGCACACTGATATCCCAGGGGCGTGATCTTATGCCGGAAAGTGCCTTGCTTATGGACTTCTGGAATCACCCAGGGACAACCGTTATCCAAAGTCGCAGAGGTTAATGGAATCCAACAGGTCAAATAGTCCTGGGGCTCAACGAAGGTGTATCCGTTATCTTGATGCCAGGGAAATTCCTCTGGATTCCCAGGCTTTTTGTAGACCGCCTGATCCCAATACAGACGAGCATTTGGTCCGAGTAAGTTATGACAGAGATCCGCCAGTACTGGATGACGAGAAAAGGCTTTCAATTCCTCTGAACGTTTTACCAGGTGGGTAGAAAACGTTAACGCGTGTGCAGTTGATATTCCGAAGCTACCACCCCGCGCAAGCAATGCAGCTTCATGTTCGGCTTCTAACGGATCGATGTGTTGCTCCACACTCTGGACGATGGCCAGGGGTAAAACGCCCTTAAGCAGCAGATATCCACTAGCATTCCATTGTGACATTTGCTCGTGATTAAGCAGATCTGACACCGGAGACTTATCTCGCCAGATAAATCCAGCGCTCTGGGGATTAGGTTCTAAGTGCATGACATTTTCCAACTGAACTGAGGTTCTTTATAGTAGGTGCTCTGATTTAACACAAGAGTGTCACATGTTAGTTGTTAAGGAAATTGCCACGGGCCTGGAGTTCCCCGAGGGTCCAATAGCTATGCCCGATGGATCGGTACTTCTGGTGGAAATAAAACGAGGCACTCTATCGCGAGTGGACGCTGACGGAAATGTTTCGGTGGTCGCCGACCTCGGTGGCGGGCCCAATGGTGCAGCAATTGGTCCCGATGGTCGTTGCTACATTTGCAATAACGGTGGGTTCGAGTGGCACCAGAGCGACAACAAGTTGTACCCCGGTAACCAGCCAGAGAACTATTCGGGCGGTAGAATTGAAGCGGTTGACCTCAAAACCGGTAAGGTCGAAGTGCTATATACCAAATGTAATGGGAACCCGCTTCGCGGCCCAAACGATATTGTTTTTGATCGTGAAGGTGGTTTCTGGTTTACGGATCATGGCAAAAACAGACCACGAGATCGTGATCGAACGGGTGTTTTTTATGCTACGGCTGACGGCAAATCCATTGCTGAGGTAATTTTCCCCCTTGAAGCACCTAACGGTATTGGGCTGTCTCCCGATGAGACAAAACTCTATGTCGCTGAAACCCCTACCGGAAGACTCTGGGCTTATAACATCGACGCTCCCGGCAAACTCTCCGGTGAACGAGCAATGATGGCGCAAATGCCGGACTACCATATGTTTGATTCCCTCGCGGTTGATGGAGAAGGTAATATCTGTGTTGCGACGTTGATCAATGGCGGGATTACCATTCATAGTCCCGATGGCCAGGGCGTCAGGTTTGTACCGATGGAAGATATACTAACGACTAATATATGTTTCGGTGGACCTGATCTCAAGACGGCATATATCACTCTCTCCACAACCGGCAAGTTGGTCAGTTGTGAATGGGAAACACCTGGATTACCCCTAAACTTTCTGAATACTTAATATGACTTATAGCTTAATCAGAACATTGATCGCAGGATCTTTATTATTTCTTGCGACTCACCTATGTGCTTCGGACGACGCTCAAATACTTGACGAGGTTCACTTCTTAATTCCCGCAGGACCTGGAGGCGGTTGGGATGGAACGGCACGAGGAGTCGGTGAGGCATTAACCAAATCGAACCTTGTCACCGATGTTTCTTATGAGAACTTAAGTGGCGGTGGTGGCGGACGGGCCATAGCTAAACTTATTGAGACGGGACAGCGGCAACAGAACACGCTACTGATTAATTCAACTCCGATTGTGGTTCGATCGCTACAGAAAATATTTCCTCAGTCATTTCGAGATTTGGAACCAATAGCCAGCGTGATTGCGGATTACAGTTGTTTTGCGGTGTTAAAGGATTCCCCTATTCAGGATTTTTCTGATGCAACAAGGCGATTCAATGAGAACCCAAAGTCAATCAAAGCCTCTGGAGGTTCCGTTAGGGGCAGTACTGACCATTTTATTTTAGCCCGTGCATTTGAACTCGGCGGTGCGGAACCTCGAGCACTCACCTATGTACCCTATGACGGTGGTGGGAAAGCCATGGCGGGGTTATTGACAGGTGAAACTCAAATCCTAACAACTGGGTTGAGTGAGGCTATTGATATGGCCAGGGCTGGAGAGATTAGAATCATCGCCATCACAGCCCCGCATCGATTGCCAGAACTACCCGATACACCTACCCTAACAGAACAAGGTTACCCTCTGTCATTTGCAAACTGGCGGGGATTTTTTGCCACACCGGGACTAGCTGAAGAACAATATGCGAAGATGCGTTCTACCATCCGACAGGTTGTTGCAACCAAAGAGTTTGAAGAGATACGACGTCGCAACGGTTGGTCGTTGCTACATCACGAGGGTCAAGACTTTTATCAGTTCCTGGAACAACAGGAAACAGACATTAAAAGTTTGATGACAAAATTGGGTTTTCTGCGACCGTCATAGCAGAACCCAATAGCCAAACTCAACAAATCATCAATCTCCTCACATAGATCCATGACATGACAACAAAACCCTATCGTAAATCCGTCTGCATGAACGCATTGCTATGAAACCGGTGATAAACAATCTGCGTCTGGTCGGTGGATTCTTCTTTATTTTGAGTCTGGCTTATCTCTATACAGCCCAGGGTATTCCGCTGGACTATTGGGGTGAACAGGAGCCGTTTAACGCACGTTCCCTCCCCTATCTATTGGGTGTGGGTTGCGCCATTGTCTCACTACTGTTGGTGGTTCTACCCTCACCTGGGTTTGATTGGTCCGAGTTCCGTCAACTCAATTACCTGCCAGCGATTTTGCTGCTAGCCCTGTTAAGTCTCTATGGCCTGGTGATTAACCTGGTAGGCTTTTTTGTGGCGACCACGGTGCTTTTGGCCGCAGGCTTTTTGGTCCTGGGTGAACAACGTCCATGGCGGATTGCACTGATATCCGTTGGGGTATCAGCATCGTTTTGGCTGATTATGGACCTACTCGGTATTTATCTGAGTCCCGGTGAATTATTTCTTGAACTATTTCAGGAGTTGGGCTTGAACTGGGCTGGGTCATGATCGACGGGATACTACTCGGACTAACAACCGTACTCACACTTCATAACCTGGCACTGGTACTCGCTGGATGTGCTGCGGGTACATTCATCGGCATGTTGCCAGGACTCGGTCCCATCTCTGCGATCGCCTTGATGATCCCGGTCACCTATGGATTTAATCCTGCCAGCGGCATGATTCTCTTGGCCGGCGTTTACTACGGCGCAATTTTTGGTGGATCCACCTCCTCGATTTTGATTAACGCACCGGGCGTTGCGGGAACCGTCGCAACTGCGTTTGATGGATATCCCCTCAGCCAACAGGGAAAGGCCGGTAAAGCGCTTGCGGTTGCCGCTTACGCTTCATTTGCTGGAGGAACTATTGCGGCTATTTTTCTAGTGCTAGCGGCACCCTCGCTGGCGGAACTGTCGTTGTCGTTTCAATCAGCGGATTATTTTGTGCTTATGCTGTTAGGACTCGCATTGGTTGCAGCATTCTCCAGCAAAGGTGATTACTTAAAAGCAATCCTTATGACTATCGTCGGACTGATGTTATCTACAGTAGGCACAGATCTTTCGGCGGGTGTACAAAGATTCACATTTGGCCGCATGGATTTGATCGACGGTATCAGTTTTTTACTCCTAGCAATGGCCACCTTCGCATTGGCTGAGGCTTTTATGATGGTGTTAAAACCTGTACCGAATACCAAAACTCAAATCCCTCAATACAAAGATCTAGCCTTAACACGAGACGATGTGAGTCGGATTGTACCAAGTGTAGGCCGCTCATCTGTGTTGGGATTTTTCATTGGCACCTTGCCGGGTGCCGGGGCCACAATCGCGTCTTTCCTTGCCTATGGAATGGAGCGGAACCTGGTTAAACCTGAGGAACAAAAACAGTTCGGCAAAGGTAGTCTCGCGGGGCTAGCGGCACCGGAAGCTGCTAATAACGCTGCCTGCACCGGCAGTTTTGTGCCACTTCTGACGCTCGGAATACCAGGCTCTGGGACTACAGCAATCTTGTTAGGGGCTCTAATCGCCTACGGTGTACAGCCGGGGCCGCGGTTGTTTATTGATGCACCGGAGGTATTTTGGTCAGTTATTGTCTCCATGTATTTTGGCAATCTTATTTTGCTAATTTTAAACCTACCCCTTATTCCCCAAATTGCCCGTTTACTGTTGTTACCCCGGCCGCTTCTGGTGCCGTTAATTATGTTCTTCTCGGTGATGGGCGTGTATTTGGTGTCCTTTAATAGTTTTGATATCCAACTGATGCTGGCAATCGCCGTGGCTGCGGTGATTCTAAGGTTGATGACGTTTCCGATGGCGCCTTTGTTACTCGGTTTTATTCTTGGCGGTATGCTTGAGGATAACTTACGCCGTGCGATGACATTATCCGACGGTAGCTGGTCTTTCCTATGGGACCGCCCTCTGACCATTGTTTTGGTTGTTATCACGATTCTGGTTATTAGCAGCCCCCTGTTGCGGATGCTAGTGCCACAAAAGCAGTTGCGAGAGCCCGCCTAAATCGCTAAGGTTCATGCATTCCTTATATCAATTCTTATTTCAACCGGAGGCTAGCAGTTTTATGAATGTATTCATGACAAATATCGCTATCGCGCCGGTTCGACCTGCCTGTAATTAGTAAGATTTATCACGTCGACTCCGAGCGCATTTCCTTATCGCTCTTATTTACAAAAGGTAAAACCGTTGACGGAACTTAATGAAACTGAGCTCGCATTTCAGCAGCTATCACTACGACAACTAGGTTGGAATAACTTCTTCCAGCAACAAATCGCCATTGATGATGACAGTATTCCCGCCCGGGTGATTCGTCAGGATCTCGGCCGGTATCACTTAATGTCAGAACAGGGTCCCATGGTGGGTATTCTGCAGGGTAAAGCCAGACTTGAATCCAGCAAGGCTGACCTACCAACGGTAGGTGACTGGGTGCTTGTCCAAGCACAGGAGCACGGTGATGAATACATCATCCAATCCATGCTTGATCGAGCGACAAAATTTAGTCGCAAACAGGCGGGTGAAAAATTCTATGAACAGGTTGTGGCGGCCAATATTGATACGGTGTTTATTGTCACTGGTCTGGACGACAACTTTAATGTCCAAAGAATTGAGCGCTACCTGTTCCTGTGCAATACCAGTGGTGCCCTCCCCGTTATTGTTCTGAACAAGGCTGATGTATGTGAGGATCAGAGTCCCTTTCTTGATCAAGTACGGGAAGTTGCAGCTGGTACGCCTGTGCATGTGATCTCCGCACTAAGCGAGGATGGTATTCAATCTCTGAAGAGTTACATCTCCGAGGGAACCACCATTGCAGTTCTCGGTTCTTCCGGCGTGGGTAAATCCACTTTGATTAACTCGTTACTTGGCTATGAGCATTTTAAGACCGGTGCAGTCAGGGACACCGACAGCAAAGGGCGACATACAACAACCCATAGGGAACTATGTCCAATCCCAGGAGGCGGATTAATTATTGACACTCCTGGTATGAGAGAACTGCAAATCTGGTCAGAAGAGCAGTATCTTGCGACAACTTTTGAGGATGTTGAGGAACTGGCGGCCCACTGTAAATTCACCGACTGCAAGCATCAATCGGAGCCTGGCTGCGCGATTCAGTCCGGCATTAAAAAGGGAACCCTGTCTGAAGAACGTTGGGACAGCTATGGCAAGTACCTAAAAGAACTCGCATTTCTAGCAGAACAGCAGAGTATTAATGCAAAGCTGCAGAAGAAAGCATCAAACAAAAAATTCTCTCGGATGATTCGTAATCGTCCCGATAAACGAGACGATTAACCAGCCGCAATAAAAAAGGGGCCAATGGCCCCTTTTCTTATTGCTTACAATTTCATAATCACTATTTAGTTGGCAGAAATCATTTCTTTCAAAGCGGCCTGCCGTTGCTTTTCGGAACTGATGTATTGGATATACTGATTAGCACTCTTGCGTCTGTCTTTGTCTTTCGCAGCTAGACGGAAGGCTTTTTGAGCATCATCCCATTCTTCAAGTTGCATTAAAGAAATACCCAACCAGAATTGGACTTCTTCTATGTCCTTGATGCCGTCTTCCCGCTCTATTGCTTCACGGTACGCGGCAACCGCTTCTTTGTGTCTATCCTCATTAGACAATGCCTGGGCTAGACGATAGAAAATCTCACCGTCTTTTGCATACTCCGTGGCATTCTTCCAGGCCTCAATTGCTTGATCGTAATTCTTAGACATCGTATAAGCTGTAGCAAGAAGTCGAATATTCTTTTCATTCTGCTCAATTAGCTCAGATTTAAAGCCTTTTTCTAGAATTGAAGCGGCCTCATAAGGAACTTCAGCATTGAGTAAACGTTGGCAAAGCATCACAACTTCAGATTCTTTATCAAACATACCCTGAGTATAAGCAGCGTAGTAAGCAGAGAGAGCCTTGTCATCCCAACCTTTCTCGCCATACATGCCCGCTAGATGCATCCAGTATTGTTTCTTAGGGAACATCACAATCATGCGCTCTAGGAGTTCAATAACCTTGTCGAAGTTCTGCTTCTCGTTATAAAGCACTACCTGAATGTAAAGCCAGTTTTCCTTCATTTCCTTCTGAAGTTCAGTGGCAATCTCTTCAACCCGGATGGCGGTTCTTAAGGAGTCATCCAATCGTTCCATCTGGTAGTAAGCAGTAGCCTTAATAAACGTCACATCGGCATCCGGTGTTTCGTTCAACGCCATCCACTTATCAATAAACTCGATAGCCTTAGCGTAGTTTTCATCAGCGTAATAGAGTTGAAACAGAGCACGGGTGGCTGAAAGTTCCAGAGCCAAAGAAATTGTCCCCTGCTTCAGCACTTCCTCATACGCTTTTTTGGTACTGTTCAAATCATCCAGTGTGTAATACGCAAACGCCAGCGTATTCCATATCTGAGCTACTTCATAACCGTTCAAGCCACGGCGTGTTAACGCATCCTTTAGCATTTCCACAGCTTTTGGGGGGTTTGCAACAACTTGAGGTTTCTCCTCGCCATCCGCGACAGGAATTGAGTCGGGGTCAATGAGTAGTTGTGCTTCTGAGATAATTTTGTAGGTCCGCTCCTTCATGGGTGGAACCTTGCGTCGCTCTGCAGCTGCTGAGGCAGTGCTATAGGTGTTAACGCCGGTTGTGACCTCTATCACAAGGGGCGCCAACATGAGCAAACTCGCTATCAATATGTACTTCATATCGCTCTCCTACCCTTCTGCCAATTCAAAGACGATACGGTTTTGAACACCGGCAGTCTCAGTTGGCTCA
>TARA_R110002072_G_scaffold37370_6_pt1 | contig 17918 bp, 18 predicted proteins | sample TARA_R110002072 | Tara Oceans TARA_R110002072 (sample SAMEA4397118) | marine metagenome | biome: Polar Biome; feature: [SRF] surface water layer (ENVO:00010504); material: water (ENVO:00002006), including particulate matter (ENVO:01000060) such as... | depth 5 m | reverse complement strand
TCTGGCGTTAACACTGGCGTAAAAGGCAGTGCGTCTCTGATAGGTCGTAAAGGCTCGGTCATACGGCAACCTGAGTTCGTCCGTCTTCGCCGTGACAAAGGCTTTGAGCTGGTCGATGTCTGACTTCTTAAAAGTGCTCTCAATTTCGCCTAACTCCACGATCCAGTGGCTAACTGCTCGCTTCACGCTGTCCTTATCACTGGGATTCAGTGTGGCACCTTCCAGTAGCCAACCCTTGTTGTAATCGCACAGTCGCTTGAACCACAGCGTCTTACCGAGTCCTTGTGCACCTTGTAACACCAAGATGCCTTCGAGTTCCACTCCTTGTTCTTCGTAAGCCGCAGCGACACAACTGACCAACCACTTCTTCATCAGCATTTCCTTTAGCTGGTTACTCTCGTGTGTCATCAAGCTGTCCAGAAAGGCTTGCATTCGGCTTTCGCCATCCCAAGGCTCGCTGTCTATCCACTCCACCACTGGATTGTATTCTTCTGCCAGTATCTTCAAGTAATCTCTGACTCTGGTGTGTGGTATGCCCATGTTGATGGCTCGGTCTTCCACCTCTATTAAAGATGCCTCTTCCTTCATGTCAGCGATGAACACGGTGTTGGGTATGTCTATTTCCATGCGTTTCTTGATGACGTTGTAACGCACTTCAACACTGTGCGTTTTTAAAACGCCATTGACGTTGTCCTTCGTGTTCAAGAAGCGTCCGCTTGCGTTGCGTTGGAACTCATACTCGATTGGTAGGTCTAATTTCTGCAAGGAAGGTATCAGTTCGCCTTCTAATGGGTCGTTCTTGTGGTCGTTGTAGTCACCCTTGCTCTGAGGCATTAAAACCTCGGCATTGCCCTTGTTTTTAAGTATGGTTTGACAGGCTTTGCTCGCTTCCTTCTCACCAGTCTTAGAGTCGTCATTGTCCGCTATAAAAATGTGTTTCTTCTTGTTAAAAAATTCAAACATGACCTCTGCGACAGGCGATAGATTGTAAGCATCAAATGCCACGATGACAGGCTGTGAGTAATCAGCGTAGACACTCGCTGCTGTTGCATAGCCTTCTGCGTAGTTAATTATGTCACTGGTTTTCAATATCTCTTTGCCCAGAATAAAAAAGCTACCGCTTTTTTTAGAACCAGTAAGAAATTTCTTTGATCCGTCTTGATTAATGTATTGCAGACCCACCACCGTCATTTGTTTGTCGTACAAAGGGATGACCAACTGTCCCGATGCGTTGACCTTTAAACCGTAAGACAACACCTGTTTCTTTTCTAAGTAAGGGTGCTTTTCACACGGCACGGCTTCATCCCATAAACTCTGAGCTCGTTTAGCTGACTTGGAATACTTCTCTTGTTGTTTGACCTCTGCTTGCTTCTGTAGATCGGCTATTTCTTGTCGTTCCTCTTTAGTAAGCGTCTGTCTTTTTCTGTTTTCTGGTTTCCAGATCGCAGTAGGAGAATCAGCTGAGACTCGATAATCACCCAGTCTGCCGTAAGGGACAGACTGATCGAGCCACAACTGATACCACCCAACGAGCTTCCTTTTGCCGCCGACATTGATGTAAGCACGACCAATAGTGCCATCAGCGACTAAGCCCTTTTGTGGTTCTGGTTCCAAGCCATTATCACTAAGAAAGTTAGTGAATTCTACTTGGTAATCTGTTGTTAAAGGTCTATCAAAATTCTTGGTGGGTCGTGTGATTTTAAGTGACATCAATTATCCCTTTTGGTTTTGGTCTGTTGTAGTTTTTGTTAAAGTATGTAAAATAGTACAAGATTTTATTTTAATTAGCAAACACATAAGGAGACTATATGAGCTTAACAATAAAAAGTTCTGGCGATTTTGAAACGCTAGACAAAGGAAGATACGCAGCAATCTGCTATCAAATAGTGGACATGGGTACCACCAACCAAGAGTACGAAGGCAAGGTTTCTAAGAAGAAACAAGTCAGAATAACTTTTGAAACCACCAGTGAAATGATGGCAGACGGCAGACCTTTTTCTGTTAGCCAGACATACACAGCGTCATTGTCAACCATGGCATCTTTAAGAAAACACTTGGAGTCGTGGAGAAACAAAAACTTCACCGAGGAAGAAGAAGCTGGGTTCGACATAAGCAATCTATTAGGTTGTTCGGCTGACGTGGAAGTTGGTCACACATCGGGTGGCAATCCAAAGATTATTGGGTTGCGTTTTCCAGAAGGCGGTGTGCAAAAAGTAGCCACCAAGAACGAACAAATTTTGTTTGATCTGGATGTTTACAACGATGAGTTCAGGGGCAAGTCTTCTGATGTGACTAAAGCCATGTGCGATGTTTTTGACGGTTTTCCAGAGTGGTTACAAAAAGACATTGAAGACAGCTTTGAACACAAAGCAGCTTTGGATGAAGGCAACGCTTCGGGTGTAACCCAAACAGAAGCGGTACTGGAAGATTCTAATGAATCGTTAGCTGACTTAGCAAGCGATGACGATGAAGATAAGTTGCCGTTTTAATTAGATTTCCGTGAGCAGTTCCTTTTCTCTTTTGATCTCACACTCAAACTGGGATTGCTCACACTTTTTTGGACAAAAAAATGAAAGAAGACATGGTTAACCAACCACCACATTACAAAGACCAAGGTGACATAGAGTGTATTGATTACATCAAACAACAACTTGGCGACAATTTTAGATACTATTTAGAAGGAGCTTCGATTAAATATTTTCACCGATTCAAGTTTAAGAACAAAGAAATAGAAGATTTACAGAAGAACCAATGGTACGACAGTAAGCTAATAGAAGAACTGCAACGATTAGACGACCAGCTGATACAAGAAGTTAAGGATTTAATTGAGTAATTTACAATACGACATTTACAACTTACCAGCTGCCATCATGATGCAACACGAGATGTCAGAACAAGTGATAGAGGTATTGAATACCTATCTGGATAAACAACTTCTTAAACCAGACAGAGAATCTCTAAGTGGCGATCTGGTCGGACAGATACATCAAGGTGAACAACTGTCCATGGATTTTGCGTGTGACGATCTAAAAGACTTCAGGCTAATGGTTGAGAACCTAGGAGTGGCTTATCTTAGACACTTTGTGGAACAGACTGGAACAATGATAAAACCTAAGCAAGTCGTGACAGACAAACTTTGGTCGGTTCATTCCTATGAGGGTGACTACAATCCTATTCACGACCATCTTACTGCATCACCTATGGGCATTAGCTTTACCACTTGGACAAAAGTACCAAAGCAAATAGGTAAGACAGCAGATGGCAAAGAGATAGAAGATTACAATTTATACAACTCATCTGGAGCCATAGATGGGTACATCAATTTTACATACGGTCTTAACCAAACCTCAGACCCAGAGAGGTTAAGACCCTCTCAGTCTCGATATGTAAAACCAGAGGAGGGTAAGTTGTTGTTGTTTCCATCTTGGATGCAACACACGGTTTACCCTTTCTTCGGTGAAGGTGAGAGGCGAACAGTGGCTGGCAACATGAATTGCTTTAACGTAACAGAAGAACAAATGAAGGAGATAGATGATGGAGTTTAAAGTAGGAATATACGAGGACATGCCGTTTGAAGAGTACAACGAGATACCAGCTTACCGAGCATCGGACATAAAGGATGTGGACAAATGCTTGTACACTTGGAAGAACCGCAAAGGATTCAAAGACTCACCAGCGTTGTTGGAAGGTCGAGTGCAACACACCGTGTTTTTGGAGTTCCACAATTTTGATAAAGAGTTTGTAGTGCAACCTTCCATCGACAGAAGAACCAAGGTGGGTAAGGCAGAATATGAAGACTTTTTGTCATCTGTAGGAGAAAGAACTCCTATCACACAAGACCTCTACAACACTTGCATGGAGCGTAGAGAAACCATCGTTGATCTGGTGCCAGATGGCAAGGACGACAGGACAGAGCTGACGCTGTGTTACATGTACCACGAACAGCCGTTTAAATCACGATTGGACTGGTATGATGGCAAGAGGGTATGGGATTTGAAAACGTGCCGTGACGCTTCTCCTAGAGGCTTTAAACAGGCAATAAACAACTTCCGTTACCACATGCAAGCATCTTTGTATCTTGATGCGTGTCGTGCGGTTGGTTTACCAGCTGAAGGCTTTTCATTCCTAGCACAAGAGAAGGCACAGCCTTATCCTTATGTGGTGTATGAGATGTCTAAAGAAGCCTTGAAGTACGGTGAGGCTAAGAACGAACAAGCATTGCATGCTTTGTTAACAGCCAAAGAGACAGGAGAGTATTTGCCCTACAACGTGAAAGGAACGCAGATCGTAGAGCTAGGAGACTTGTATTAGTTACAGGTAGGCTCTAGGTCTTTGTAGTCTGGGTAGTGACCAGCACACACCATGTCAGTGTAATGCTGTTCAGCTAACAGCTCATCTTCCATGTCCATCTTTCCTACAATGCCTAGCATTGCAATCACAAACACCGCCACCAACAATCCTTGCCATTTTTTCATTACTCACCCCTCTTTTTATTTTCTTCATAAATGCTTAAGTTATATTTATTAGCAATATTGTAAGCAACATTTTGTTTACCAGTTAACAGCCAATTACAATTTTTTTGGTGAGGATAACGAATATTTGCAATGTCTGAATTTAATATCGCTATGTAACTGTTTATTGCTTCCGTCATAACTTCTTTTTCTGAATTTTTCATTACTCACCCCTCTTTTTATTTTTGCGTTTAATCTGCTCTCTTTTCTTGGCTCTTTCTTTATCAGTTTTACCAAGACGCTCTTGTTGCCTTTCAACATACCAATTATTTTGGTTAGGCTTTATAGTTGTAAATTTAGTCATTAGTCTTCCCACTCATTTATTATGTAAGACTCATCTATTGCACTTTTAGCCTCTTCTACAGTTTCGTGATCCATTATAACTCCTGAATCTTCAACATCATCATAGCGGTCACAATCTGAAACTACCCAAATTGGTCTGTCGTACGTTGAGCCTTTTAATGACCTTTCACCACTGCTAAATACAAATTCTAAAAAGTTGCCCTTTCTGATTGTAAAGCCTCTGTATTCAATTTTGTTTTTCATATTTTCTCCTTTTGTTATTAATCTCACATACACATAATAACAGATGTGTAGGAATGTGCAAGTATTTGCACAAAAGAATATTAATTAACTTTCTCCATCGGTTTCACATTATCAAAAGAATAAAGACCTTCAGTTTCTCTCCAGTCGTTCACTGCTTTAATCCTTTTGGGAGTGATTGCAGTAATAGTACCTGTAACTGCAAACCATCCGTCATCATCCAAGTGTCTAGGTGAAACAAAATTTTTGCAGTTAAGAATTACTTTTTGTCCTATTTTAAAATTTGTTGTTTTCATTACGCTAACCCCACTACTTTTAATATTGCTTCTATTGCAAATACAAACAACACTATATTTAAAATTCCTACTATGGGTGCTATTGGTTCTATGATGTTTAGAATTCTTGTTCCAATCATGTTTTTCTCCCTTGTTATTAATCTCACATACACATAATAACAGATGTGTAGGAATGTGCAAGTATTTGCACAAAAGAATATTAATTAACTTTAAGGGATGTATTCAACCAAATCCACCATGCGTTGTTTGTCGCACAACCAAAAGACCAACAGGTATCTGTCGCCAGTTCCTACTGGCAGTCCTTTGTGCAGATTGGTGAAGCTAGGGAAGATCAGAGCGTGACCATTCGGTATGGGCTTTAGCGAACCGTGGTTGTGGAAAGCCGTACCGCCACCTTCATAAGAGCCTGTGTTAAGAGGAACCACCACACTGATGTCAGCACTGTGGTCGTGATGCCAAGCACCTTGTTGCTTCTCTTTTATATTGTAGTTAGCGATCTGTATGCTGGCTGGGTCTTTGCAATCTCTTTGCCAGAGTGCGTTAAAGATAGGATTAAGAACCGTGTGCACAACAAACCACATGTTGCGGTACAGCTCTGGACAGTGTTCTAGCAAAACAATCTCTGGTATCTGTCGTAGATTGTCTTCGTCTTCATTGCCTTCAAACTTAATCTCTCTCTTCATCAGCTCTATCTCTTTCATTAAGAGCTTACAAAAGTGTCTGCGAAACAACGGCACTGTGTACACATCAGGAAATACTTTCTTGGCAATCTGATGCACAGGAGTCTTGCCCATTGGTTCTATGCCCTTGCCAGCTCTAAACTTAGTAACCAGTGGCATGGTTTCTTGCACGGCATTGTAGGTGTTCTGGTTGATCATCCAGTGCGATTGCATGCTGAGTAAATAGTTTTTAAGCTTGTACATGCTTGTAGTTTATCATATATTTTTTAATACTTATTTGTAAATTGTTGCAAACTACAGTAAACTTCTCACCATGGAAAATCAAATGATAGATGAAAATAACAAGATAAGGAAAAGTTTAGCAGTAGACGTTAAGACTTATGATCTTCTTCAAGATATATGTGGACAAGAGCATCGATCAAAAATTGATCAGCTTAAAGTTCTGATTGAAAAAGAACACAGACGTTTAAGTGCACTAAGTGCTGTCGAAGCGTAATGTTTTTTAAAAGCATTATGACTAAGAAGCCAATCCCTCAAAGTTACAAGCCTGTGGTCGAAGCACCAGAGGTTATAGAACTGTTCAGTCGATTAACATTGCATCATCAAGTGGCATTGCTACGATTGATGTCAAGAAACTTACAAGTAGAAATAGATGGCGAAACCACGATGGGTTACGACATGGACTTTGAAGTTGTCGGTGCGATGATTAAAGGTACTGAGTCTTTAGACTAAACCAGCAATACCAGCCTGTTGCCTCATGGCAATCTCTCTGTCGTCTTCGTTAGGAAGAAGAGTAGGAGACACCATTTGCTGTGGAGCTAGGGTAGGTGGTGGAGCCATGCTGGGTGGTGGAGCATCAAACATACTGCCTTGTGCCTGTGGCATCTGAAAGTTATCTATGGAGCCTTGTAGGTTGCTCAAGTTGTTTTCTGATCTTAAATTTACATCATTAGATGGCATTTCATCTATAAACTCTGGTTCTCTGGTTTCTTCTAAAGATTGAAGGACCAAAGGTGCTTGAAAACGATTTAAAGTTTGTCTAACTGCGTTTATTGAAGAATCCTCTGCTTGAGGTTCAGGATAGGTTAGTAATTCTTTTTTAGCTAAAGCAGAGGCTATTGTGTAATCGGCTTTATCAGGATTAAGTTTAATCTCTGCCCACAAAGTAGGAAGTACATTTTCTTTAAACTCTTTAACTTTTAAAAGTTGATTTGGTGTAAATAGTGCGTTAATAATTTCTTTTTGATTTTTAAAAATATCATTGTAATTTTTTACTATGCCTGATCTGCTTGCTTCATTATCGTCATCACTAAATGCCTTGGTAAGTATGCCGTCTTTTAACAAAGCCTTAACTTCAACAAACTGTTCTTCTGGTAAGGCGTTTCTAAGTTTAGACATAACAAGAGGTAACGATTGATTTGGAGCAAGTTTGTTGTGTCCAAACAAAAGATTAACCGTATTTCTAGGTGTGTAATTTTTGTTAGTAATTTGCCCAAGTATTTTGTTTGCTGCTCTTTCTCTGTTTTCTACAACACCTTCTCCACTCATTAATCCCATGTAATTTTTGTAAAGACCAGTAGCGTCTTGTAATTGATCCAACACTTCTTTGTCACCAGAAATTAAACCTGTTTCAATTTTATTGTAAACAGAACCGTCAAGCACTTCTTTCATTTTCATTAAAGCTAATTTTATGGGGCTATCAGAGTTAGTTTTCTGTATGGATGTGTCTAATCTTTCTTGATAACCTTGTATGTTTTTTAAAGTTTGGTCAGCAGATTTTGGATTCTGAGTTTGTTTTATTAATCTTTGTAAAGATACAATTTCTTTTTGTAAAGGTCCGCCATCTGTTTGGTCTGGAGAAAATATATTTTTATATTCTTGTAAAACATCGCTAGGAACCGTATTAATGCCTTGTGAAATATCTCCACCAGTAGCAGCGTAAATTATATTTGAATTTACATCATCATCATCTTCCACGTTGAATTCAAATTCATCTTGTAATGTAAGAGCGTCTGATTTTATTTCTCCTAGTTGTGCGTCATCAAAACCTTTTTTTGTAGGCGTTTGTGAATTATTAGAAGATGATTTTTTAAGCAACAAATTTAACAGCTCTTGTTTTTTATCTATTTCTGTTGCTCCTTCTATTTCACCAACAACTCTTAAACCTCTAGCTGCTGTCAACGCAGTTGGGCTTTGTAAAGGTTTTAACTTTCTTGAAAGCTGTCCAATTTTTAAAGCTGTTTCGCCTATTAAACGAGGAGATTGAAGTGGTAATCCTATAAGTGCCGCTGGATGAATCATACCAGCTGCGGCGGCTGGAACACCGTAAGCTGTCATTGAACCAGCACTTAAACCTTGCAATCCTCTCGGTGTGAAAGTATTTAATGCTTGTCCTGATATTTCTGTAACTAAATTGGGGTCAAGGTTTTTTAACATTTCCAGTCTGGTTCCGTAGCTGGTATTAACATTGTTACGCATTGAAGATTGCAGTTTTCTTAATATGGTTCCAGCCGCTTTATTATTACTTAAAGAAAGTTCTTGCATGAATTGTTTTTCCAACTTTATGGCAGATTCATAGGCGTTCATGACTTTTCCATATTCAGGAACTTCTTTTATGATCTGTGCCTTGATGCTGTTCCTAATATCGGTAACCACCATTCCAGCATCACCCACTTGTAGTCCTGTTGGATATTCAGAATCTATTCTTCTTTTAAGAGTGTCCATGCCTCTGGCGTTGTGTAATTTAGGATTTTTTTCAAATTCATCAACTATTTTTTTTATGTCTTTTAATTTAATTTGTGCTTTTTTTGACAACTCAGACATTCCTTCAAATTTGTTTGAATTTTCAAAATCAAATATTTTTTGTTTTATTGTCTTAAAATTAACAGGAGAATTTTCTAATTTTAAAGCTGCTTTGTTGGTTTTGTAATCGCCTTTTCTTGCATCACCCAAATCCTTTACGGCTTGTAGTGCTTTCGGCACTATTTCATCTGGTTTTACATTTCCTCTTAAATTATCTATAAATAATTTTTGTGCATCTCCCCCAGCCTCTCCAGCCTCAAAAGCTACTTTAAGAGCATCTCCACCAGAACCCGAAGTCAAACCAATTAATGGTGCTGCTATTTTTCCAATACCTTTGGTGGTTGCACTGATTGCTTTACCAGTAGCTTGAACAGGGTCAATAATGTTTCCCACTTTAGAAATAGTGGTTGTTGTTTTTCCAGCAACTCCCGGAACTTTAGCTGCTAAACCAGCACCACCTGTAAATACAACAGAGATGTCGCTTACGATACCCAAAGGGTCTGTGGCAAAAGCACGTTTAAATCCTTCAAAACTTCCATAACGATCTGCAAAGAATTGACCAACCGCTTTTGCAGTTGCTTCATCTGGTTGTTCGCCTTCAGTTGTTAGTTGATAAATGCCTCTTCCCAAACTAGCCAGAGACTGTGCTGTTAGTATAGGATGCCTGATTGGCATGGTTACATCAGAAATTAATTGCCCAGCACTTGATGGCACGTTTGTTAGTGCTTGATATAAAACTTCAGAAACAGAAAGAGAGTCTTCTTCTGTGGTTTTTTTATTTCTTTTACTTTGTAATTCTTCTAATAAAGACATAACTATTCTTCTCTTTTTCTTAAAAATCTAAGAATTGAATCTTGTACGTCTTTGCCACTTTCTTCAAATAAATTTGTTAATTCTTCATTCGATTTTCCTGCAAAATCGTCTTCATTAAAAGAATCTAAAATATTTTCAAAAGCCTTACCTTTTTGATCTGCTGGCATTATGCCTTCATAACTTTCCAAGGTGCCGTATTCAAGCCAGTGTGCACTTAAACTATCCATAGCATTTTTTGTATCTTGTATTTTTGTAACCAATCTTGATAATCGTTTATAATTTTGTTCTTCACTGAGTCTTATATCAAAAGCCGCTGCTACCAATCTATTACCTTCGTTTTCAGTAAACTGAGCACCTAATGTAGCTCGCAAAGATTGAAATACAACATCTCTAATGTCGCCTATAAAAGCAAGTGATTCTGGGTACACATAAGACGTAACCCCTTCTGGGAGGCTTCCAATAAAAGCACCAGATATATCGTCACTCATGGTAAGAATTTGTAATTTTTCATTCAAATTAGTAAGGTTTTGTTCGGTTTGTTGTCGCTCTCCAGCAATCCAATCGGTTTGCCTTTTAGCAAAATCTTGGTCTTGTTTTACCTGACCCGGAGTCAACACAACGTCTGTTCCTTGTTCTGCTATTTTTATCTTTCTTGCTACGTCAGCACGAAGGTTGGCATCGTATTTACCAACAGAACCAAGACCAATAACATCATCAATATCTTGTTGGATAATAGCTTTTAAGTCTTCATCGGGTTCTTCTCTAAGTTGTTTTCTCAAACCACTAAGATGACCAGCATTTTCAATTAAAGTGCTGGATTTACTGCCAGATAAAGAGGCTTTTGCTAGTTCGTACAAAGTGTCGTCCAAATACTTTGTAGCCGCTTGTTCGTTTTCCATAGCCATTCTTGCGGCTTGCAAACCTATTTCTCGTCTGGCTTTTGCATACTCCGCATCTCTTAGTTTCATTTCTTGAGAAGCCTGATTAAAGCCTAACGCAAAACCACCGCCTATGGAATTCGGTTGATCCGTTTGTTTTTGTGCCGACAATCCTTGTGAAAGGCTTGTGGCTAAATCAAATACGTCATAATTTCTTTGTGGTGGGTTAAACTCACTTAGACGATCTGCGTATTTTTTTTGTTCTTTCTCGTAATTAAAATTCTTAACACGATCTTGTAAACTTTGTATGTATTGGTTAGATATATCTACCATTACCTTGCCCCCGATCCTCTAGCCATACTGCCAAAGGCTCCAAATGCTCCGAGTCCTGTGTTAATACCAGCCATCATTGCACTCGGTCTAGGAGTAAACCTTGTGCTAGTTTGGAACGAGCCTTTCGGTGCCATGTTTATAAACGGTGACAGTGCTTGGTATTGTGCCAACGGAGCCGCTTGTGCCGTGAGCTGATTAGCTCTTTCTGCATCCAACACAGCTTGTGCTTGTTGTTGTTGCAATCTACCTTGACCCATTAACTGACTTACATCAAACGCTCCAGCCTGTTGTGTTTGTGATCCGAGTCCTTGTAAGTTGCTACCCAAACCAAACTGGGCATTAGCTAAATTTTGACCGTACTGTGTTTCTAAAGCACCCATGTCACTAAGGGCACCAGCACCAGTCTGTGCTGCTCCGAATCTTGTACCAGCCAAGCCAGTCAACGCAGAACCTAAGTTTTGTTGGGAGGCTAATTGTTGACCAGCCAGACCAGTTAACTGACTGCCTAAAGCTTGCTGTGCACTTAAATCAGCACCAGCTAAACCAGATAATTGATTGCTTAAAGCTTGTTGTGAACCTAATTGTTGACCAGCCAGACCAGTTAACTGACTGCCTAAAGCTTGCTGTGCACTTAAATCAGCACCAGCTAAACCAGATAATTGATTGCTTAAAGCTTGTTGTGAACCTAATTGTTGACCAGCCAGACCAGTTAACTGACTGCCTAAAGCTTGCTGTGCTCCAAGTCTTGAACCAGACAAACCAGCTAGACCAGAAGATGCTGCTCTTTCTGCCTGTCTTTGCCTAGCAAACTCACCCAAACCTGTCCTCTGAGCCTCTGAGAAGCCTCTGGAGCGTATTCCGCCCAGTGCTTCACCCAAACCTCTGCCTAACGCTTCTCTTCTCTCAGAAGCTCCTAATCTTGCTCTGGAGCCAAATGCAGACTCACCGCCTGTTTGTATGTTTCTGGCTCTAGCAGCCATGTCTTGTTTGTCACCAGCTTCTAATACATCGTCTATGGTTTGTTGTACCACTTTGTCTTCGTAAGGGTTATAAAACTGACTGGTTAATCCTTGGTCGTAAGCACCTGTGGTGCCTCTTATTAAGCTTTCTGACTCACTCAATCTGTTACCAAATCTGTCTGTAGCACCTATGCCACGACCAGCTATACCACCAAGTTCTGTACCAAAGGTATCAGCCGCTCCTCTTGCCATGCCTTCTACACCACCCAATCTGTTGCCAAACTCATCAGTGGCTCCTATGCCACGACCAGCTATGCCACCCAGTTGTGTGCCAAAGTTACCAGCAGCCCCTCTTTGGATGCCTTCCACACCGCCCAATTCGCCTCGTAAGTTACCTATACCACTCTGTAGTTCTTCCAGTCCTCTTTGTTGAAAACCCCTGCCTCTTTCTATGCCTTGTCCTATATCACTAACGCCTTGTTGAAAAGCACTTTCGGCTCCTTGCAAGAAACGATCTTGTGCTCCGACATTGGCTCTGGTTAAATCCATGCCAGCGGTTTGATCTGGCGTTAAACCAGCAACTTGTTCTTCTACAACTCTGGGTGTTCCGTCTGGATTAAAGAAAGTAGTCTCCGCTGCTTGCATGGCTCCCGGTATAAAGCCACCTTGTCCATCTAAACCAAACAATAACTGTTGGGTTAGTGCGTCCATTCCAGTTTCGTTTCTTGTAACTTCAGGAATGTAGTTCGGTGATTCAGTTGGACCTGCACCTGTGTAGGGTGCTAGTGGTGGAGTTGCAGGAGTTGTTGCTACTGGTGGTGTACCTGCTACTGGTGGTGTTGTTACAGCTGGTGGTGTTGTTACTGGTGGAGTACCTGCTACTGGTGGAGTACCTGCTACTGGTGGTGTCATAGAAGGACCGCCGGGACCCCCTGCACCCAATTGCATGCTTTGTCCTATTGGGGAGCCATCAGGGTTAAAAAAACGTGGGTCTGCTCCTCCTACTGGTGGTGTACCTACTGGTGTATTGGGTATATTAAAGCTAGGGATAGTTACAGTTCTACCGCCCGGTAATGTAATTGTTTGTCCACCACCTGTTTGAACTGGTGTTTCTCCTATTCCCGAAATTGGTGTTGGTGGTCTATTTGGCATTGGACTTTTATTATGCGACAACGCAGGTACTGGATTTTCTTCAGTTCCGCCTCGTAACATATAGGTTTGAGCCTTGTCCACTGAAATATGGATTACAGGACCATCGGAAAAAGGCTTTACTTCACTTACGATCAAATCCCCAACTGCATCGCCTTCTTTCAAATCTTCTACGTCTACAAAACCTTTGTCTTTTACAAAATAAGGGTGACTAGGTGACGTTACAATACTGTCTCCTTCTGTAAATAAAACCTCTCGTCTTGGACTGTCTTCAATTATTTTTGCAAAAGTTACTTTTTGAGGCTCTTCTGAAGTGATGACTTCATCGCCTACTTTAAGATTACCTGCTAATATCCAGTCGTTGTTTGCTAGTTGGATGTGTTCTTCAGGTCTAGGACAACCTCCGAAGGGTCCGCCTCCTCTTGGTGGTCTAACTATAGAAGGAGGCATTTTATCAGGAAATCTGGGGATTGCTCCTTGAGGAACAGGTGGTAAGGGTGTTTGTGTTGCTGGAGTGCCATCTGGATTTCTCAATCCTGAATCCATCTGCATTGATTGTTGTGCATCCAACATATCAACAACACCATCATTATTGGTATCAAACTGTTGGTCATACACACCAGAGTCACCAGCGTCCGTGCCTAAATACTCAATTATTGATTGTGCTTGTGACGGTGCAGGGGTATCGAGCTGGTTTTGTCTAAATCTATCAGCCATCTTTTTTAAAAATCCGCCACCTGTGCTGGGTTGTAAGTTTGGATTTTGCAATCCTCCTATACCAGTTTGTAGTTGTCCAAATTGTTGGTCATTAAATTTACCAAATGGACTCTGTGGGTCAAACCTTGTTGCTCCCTCTCGCATGCTAAATGGCGTCGGTAATCCAGCCCCACCACCTGATTGTGGTAAAGTAAAAGGATTGCCACCACTAAACCATTGATCTTGGGGTGGCAGTTGTTCTCCTGAAGCAATCCTAGCATCAATGTCACTCCATCTTGGTCTACGATCTCCACCTCTGGGGTCAGGGTCTATTCTCATTTTACCTGTTACTGGGTCAAAGCTCATACTACTCATATTATTTTCCTCTAAACTGGTCTTGCTTGACCGCTAAAAGCCTCCATAAGCTGATACATGGTATTGGTACCAGCCTCTCTGTCAGGACTGCCAGATGGGCTTAACGTCAATATACCACCATCGTTGTTCATTGAATAAGAACCAGCACCTCTGACGGCTTGACCTGTCATTACAAACTCACCATCCGATAACATTGCTGGTATGTCGTCACTGGTTTCTGTGCCTTCGCCATTAATTTGTCCGTTCATTCTATTAAAATCTTCCATGGCTACGTTGCCACCATCAGCATAAGCCATAGGCATCATAGGTCTGCCACCCATGTTGTAGTTCATCGGCATCATTGCTTTACCACCCATGTTGTAACCCATAGCTCTAACAGCTTCTGGAGCTACTTTAGCCAAAGATTCTAAACCTTTGTTTGGGTACATTGCTCCACCACCAGCCACCATAACTGGTTCTTGTGGTCTTGGTTGACCACCACTCAGTTGTGGCATTGTGTTAGCTGGTAACAAACCAAACTCAGTAGGGTTGGGTGCTTGTTGACCCATTCTTCTGGCGATCTCCGCTTCCATGTTATATCGACCAGTTGCGTTCATTGTGTTTAAAGGTGTTAGCTGTACGCCTTTGTCTTTTTTAGCGTCTTCATAAGCTAACTTGCCTAGTCCAGCAGATAAAGCTCCTATACCCAACATGCCCATGCCACTTAATCCACCACCTGCGTTGTTCATGAAAGCATTGCTGATACCACTTGTAGCCGCCTGTTTTAATTGTTCAACTAAAGATGGGTTTGCTGCCATTTGTTCTGGTGTCATGCTTGATAGTTGTTGTTGTGCAACTTGAGCTGGTGTTCCACTGCCCATACCCAATAAGTTGCCTATGCCCTTTCCAGCTTGAGGTCCTCCATAATACATTGAGCCTGTCTTCCCAAACATTCCACCCTTTAATGGATTTCCTAGTCCAGTAAGAACATTACTAAAACCACCTTTTACTCCACCAGCTATTGGTGAAATACCCGGTATGCCCAATCCACCTATACCACTTGCTATTGTGCTTCCAGCACTACCTAAAAATCCTCCAAGTTTTGGAGCAATTTTACTTATTGCTCCCACAGCACCACTGCCCAGTCCACCTAATACACCACCTAACGCTGTACCTACACCCGGTACAAACATAGCTATTGGTGCAACTACCTTGGCTATTTTTTTAAGTCCTTTGCCTAATTTCTTTAAAAAACCGTGTTCTTCAGCTCCTGTGTAAGCATTTAAACTGGCTATACCAGCTCCAAACACCATGGACTCTGGGTCTATGCCTTTTTCCAAAGCTGCTCTTTCTATAGCGTCTTCAAGTTGTGGGTTATTTTCTAACATCTCTCTGGAAATGTTTAAGTCACCCGACCTAACGTGAGCCATCATGTTGTCTTCGCCAGCGGTTTGTGACAACTCTTCTATAAGTTCAGCTTGTGGTGCCAATGCTTTCGTAGTAGCTGTTTCGATCATACGATCCAATGCTTCTATTTCTTCTGGGTCATCGGTCATTGATTTTTGTTGTTGCAACTCTCTTATAGCTTCTTGCAACTCAATCATTTTTTGATCGGTTCCCATGTTTGGAGCAACCTCTTCCATTTGATCTCTCATGGGATTCATTGGAGCCATGCTTGGTGCGGTTCTAGCTCGTTCTTGATAGGCTCTTAATTCTTGGTCTTGTGCTCTTTGTGCTACGGTTTCTGGAGAATCTTCCACACTGCCATATGCAACCACTTCAGGTATTGATGTGTCGTATCTGGTTGCTTCCATTGCATTAGAAGTTGATTGAGAATTTTGCAATTCATTAATAAAAGAATCATATCCAACTTTTAAAGCATCTATTGAATCGCTTAACACTGGAGTTACATAAGGAATAGGACTACCAGCTTGATTCGCTGATCTGGTGGCTTGTACCCATTTATCAAAACTAGGTTCATTAAAGAAATTAACGTCCATTAAATGTGGAGTTATAGCGTACTTTCGTAAAAAACCACTCATTTTTTCATTAGTAGAAGAGTTTGCATTTAAGTTTTCTAACAGTCTTTCGCCTTCTTTTTCAGTAAACTGACCAGTACCAATAACAGGAACATCACCTGTCAGGCTGTTTATTCTTCTTTGTAGTTCTTCGCTCATCGCCATAATCTTACCTTTTCATATCTTAACTGAATCTGTGCTTATTGTAGCACCAACTTCAGTAATGTCATGTGTACCATTTTTCTATACCCCAACCATAGGTTGGACCCGTTATGTTTACCGTTACATTCCCATTAAGGGTTACTGTAACAGCTCCTACTGAAGCTTTAGCTTCTAAACCAAATTGAGGACCTTCGTTTAGGTTTACCCAAGCATCTCCATCATACACTTGCAACTCTTCTGTTGTGGTGTTCCAGATAACATCACCAGCAGAAAAAAAAGCAGCATTACGCTCTGCGTCTGTGTATTGTGGGGTGGCTGTGGTATCAAACTTGTCTAAGTTCAATTCCATAATGCGAACCAAACGATTAAAAGTGTCTATGGACACCATGTCGCCTTGTGCTATAGGCAATCTGGTTTCTAGTAATTTACCCATTACCTTCTACCTGAAGGTTGTACATCTAAACGTGTTGATCCAAGTCTCCATCGGTAATCTTTTCTGTCAACTGTGTTGTCATCGTCTGACTCAAATCTAAGCACAAGTTGTCTGCTTCTCGCTCTTAAACTAGAAAAAGTAGAAGTGGATGTAACTTGCGTAGTTGAGTTTGTAGTCAAAGAATCGTTGTTAAAGTCTCTGCTTTTAACAACTATGTTCATGGCAGGTATAGGCGAAGTGCCAGTTTCTGAAGTAAACAAAACATCTGGTATGACTTTTTTAACAAAAGCAAAGTTTTCACCATCCGCTATGTCTATGTCTGCTGATTCTATAAAGACACCATCCATAGCACTATCATCATCATTAAAGCCTGTTTCATGAGTGTAAAGATAATTTGTTGAAGAACTAATGCCTGAAGCTATTGGTTTGTTTTCTATACCAGCATCTAACCAAGCGTGTCTAACTAAAGAACCTATCGACCAAGAATTTTCTTCGTAGTTGTATATGGCATAGCGTGATATTTCATTAGTGTCATCTTCTATGGATGGGTAAAAAAACCATACTTCAGAAAACTCACTGTTTAGAGCAAGGTGACATTTGTAAGCTTGTGATAAATCTAAGTCTGAAAAAACATAATCTTGTACCGAACAAGGCAGGTTTTGTACTGCACCGTTGTAAAGATAAAAGCCATTTTTTGACATAAAGTAAACGCCATTAGGTGCATTGACAACAGCTTTAGGTCCTATTAATCCAGCACCTTCGTTGATTAAATTCACAGCAAATATTAATGGCGGTCCTATAAATGACATGCTGTACAAACTTGTGTCTGTCCAAACTAATACCTCTTGTCTTGATTTAAGACCACCCACTATTAAAGAACCACTTGATAATCGCAAAGAACCAGCTGAGTTAGTTGACAGCGGTTCAAACTCCAATTCGTTTTCTGAATCACTAAAGGCTATAAGCATAGGGTCTACAACACCTGTTCTAGCACTACCAGATATAGGATCGGCTCCTAATACTATAAGATGCCTGTCGGTTTCTGATGTTATGACTTGCAAACCTACTGTCGGCACTAAGTTAGCACCAGATGTGCCTGATAAACTAACTGCTCTGGTAGATAAGCCATTGTTTTCAACCCACCTGTAAATGCTACCAGCTCTTGGATTTATGATTAGGTTTTCACCAAAGTTGTCGTGTGTCCACAATCTTAATTGTCCAACATCAGCAAGAGAAGCAGTTGCACCATATCCAGCAGCACCCCAAGTTCCAGAACCCCAACCAGCTGATT
>TARA_R110002072_G_scaffold41023_3_pt1 | contig 17963 bp, 13 predicted proteins | sample TARA_R110002072 | Tara Oceans TARA_R110002072 (sample SAMEA4397118) | marine metagenome | biome: Polar Biome; feature: [SRF] surface water layer (ENVO:00010504); material: water (ENVO:00002006), including particulate matter (ENVO:01000060) such as... | depth 5 m | reverse complement strand
GCCGGTGTCACCTTCGGCGACGTCAGCATCTACACGTCCGGAACGACTACGTTCACCCACGACATCGAGATCCGCGGCGATCTGACTATCGAGGCAACCCAACGCATCGATGGCGCACAGTTGCAGGTCGCCGGCAACGTGACCGCAAACGACAACAACTGGTATGGAACGGGCGAAGTCGTGCTCAACGGCACCGGCGACCAGGTCATCACGACCGACGGCTCCGGCGAACTGCACGATCTCACGATCGACAAGGTCGGCGGTACGGTTTCGCTGGGCAACAAACTCGAAGTCAGTGGCAACTTCACGATCGCCAACGGCTCCTTCGATCAAGCCGGCCACATGTTGGAGTTCCAAGGCACGAACACGACGATCGATGCTGGCGGCACGGTGCTCGGCGATGTCACCCTCTACACTTCCGGCACGACAACGATCGCCAGTGATTTGATCGTAGGTGGAGACCTGACCATCAACGCACTCTCGACACTCGAAGGCGAAAGCATCTACGTGCTCGGAGAGACCTCGGGCAACGATAGCAACTGGAGTGGCTCGGCCGAGGTTCAGCAAGGTCCACCGGTTGGCTCAACACCTCCTCCGGAGCCGGAAGCAGCAGCTGAGCCTGAGCCCGAGCCTGAGACGGCACCGGAAGCAGCAGCGGAGCCAGAGCCCGCTAGCCCTAGCGTGGATTCGCAATCGCAACTCGAAGCCGAGCCGCAAGCAGCGGAATCCCCCGAGTCGCAACCATCTGCCGACACCCAGCCCAATGAGGTCCTAGCCGAAGCTGCCACCACAGAGCCAGAAGCAGCGCCGGACCTCATGCTGGCGGCTTCGGTGCTTGGACAAGCCGGCAACGACCTCGAAGCCAGTGAGCAAGTGGCCGCCGACGACGCAACCCGGACGACGTCCGTTGCGGACGCACCCGTCACCACGGGCGGCCCGACGACCCAAGACAACCAGGTTGCTTCCCCGACGAACGCACAAGCATCAACACAAACTGCACCGTTGTCAGCACAGATGGCAGTTGGCCAACAGTCGGATGGCACTCCCGAACAACAGGAGGCCGAACCAGTGGATCTAGCCGCGACCGAATCTGCCACCACCGCCGCCTACAGCGTCCAGCCGATCGATGTGCCTCCAACACCCGAGGAGCAAGCAACGGACGAAGCCATACCAGAGCCAACGGATGAAGCAGAGCCGAATGAACCCCGCAGCTGGCTCGGCAACGCTTGGGCTTCCCTGCTCACCCTACTGAAGGGACAGCGAACGAGTGATGAACGAGACGGGCGCTGATCCGTCGCGCCCCAACCCGTTGCTCAAGGAATAGCATGAATACACCCATCCCCCACCTGCTTGGCACTGCCGCTGCCGGAATCCTGATCGCAGGTTTGGCTTACAGCTCCGTTGATGACTCAGCCCACGCTGCCGTCTGGCCCGCGGACACACACATCGATTCCCATGTCGCCGTAACCTTGCCGAGTCGCCAAGTTCGCCTTGCCGGAGCGCGCGCCGGCCGCATCGCCAACATCCACGTCGAACTGGGAGCCATGGTCGAAAAGGGACAGGTCCTATTCGAACTTGAGAATGACGTCGAACGACTCGACTATGAGCGCCTCCGGCTCGGTGCAAGTGGGCGCGCCGCCATTGCCCTGGCCACCGCACGACTGCAGAAGGCTAAGGCAGCAGCTGCGCGCATCGCGGAACTGAGTGACCGCGACATTGCGAGCGGCGCCAATAAAGAAGAAGCGGTCGCCAACCAACAGATCGCAACCGCCGAGCTCGCGCGCGCTCGCGAACAGCAGGCCCTGCTGGCACTCGAACGCGATCAGGCACTCGCTCAGTTCGAACTGATGCGCGGCCGCAGTCCCTTCGATGGTCGCGTCGAACAGATCCACCACGATGTTGGGGAAAGTGTCGACCACCTCGAACCGGTGTTGCGCCTGGTCGCTCTGCAGCCGCTGTTCGTCGAGTTCCCCTGCCCAGTTGGCCAACGCGAGCATTGGCAAGCGGGAGCCGTTGCCGAAGTCTCCGAAGCAGGTAGCCCGACGACGGCTCGCGCTGTTGTGGTCTTCTGCGGCCAACAGACCGATATCGCCAGTCAGACGGTGACAGTGCGCCTACAGCTTGCCAACGAGCACGGAAACTGGTTGGCGGGCAGGCGCGTGAACGTTCGTAGAATGCAATCCAAGAAGGGGAAGTAACCGATGTTCGACGACGCCAAAGAAGTGAAGAGCGAGGACATGGTCGAGCTACTCGAAGAGTTGACGTTGACCGCCAAGCCGCTAGCTGAAGGTGCGGCGGCCTTGCGCGAGGATCACCTCAGTGTCGACCTACGCGGCAAGGCGCGACCGGCGGACCGCAGCCGTTGCCGCGGCCAGCATGCCTTCGACGCGCGCCTGGTCCGCATCGCCCCGCGCGAGTTCACCATCACGGTGGCCGAGCCGTTGCTGGTAGGTGATCACTACGTGCTGTCCTTCGAGCAGGACGAACTGGCGTTTGCTTGCGACGACCACGCGATGATGCGTTGCACCGGCTGCGCCGAGTCCAACGAGTCGACCGACAGCTATCGCGCCACGCTGCGCCCGTTCGCCGACATCAATTTGCGCCAAGTGCTAACGAGAAAGAACCCCGCATAGTGACGCAACCGACAGACACGCCAACCGAGAACGCCTCCAGCTCGCCAGCATCGCCGGCGAGCTCTGCCTGCATGCAGCTGGAGTTGCGTCGATTGTTCCAGATCGCGCCACCGAACGTCGCGTTGCGACAGTCCTTGGAGCGCATTGGCCGGCACTTTGGTGGCGTCTACATCGCGATGCACGGCTGCCCCGCCGGCGAGCCGCTGAGCGAAGAGTGGCAAGAAAATGCGTTCTCGATTTCCGACGATCTACGCGAACGGGTCAACGAGGCAGTCTTCGGTGCGATGGGCGGCGACGCCGCCAGATGCTTGCGACTGAGTGGCGGCGGAGGCCGCATCCAAGCGGGTGCGGTGATCGTCGTTGCGACCATGTACAACGAAGAGCTGACTCCTGCCGGCGGCGCCGCAATGGTCGCCCCGTGCCCCGATCGGGATGACGCAATCACCTTGCTCGGAGCCTTCGAAAGCATGGTCGGCTTCGTCTCGCTGTTGGCCAGCAGCGAAATCGATCTGCAACGCGTCATGCAGGCCGGTGCGGATGATGCGTCGTCGCAGTCCAAGGCTTCGATCACGTCGGCTGCCAGGGCGGGTAGCGACCTCAACGAAGACCCCTGGCGGGTCGGCTGGGATCTGGTCGGAGATCTTCAGGCCAGACACGGATTCGATCAGGTCGCACTCGGCGTCGTCACTCCGAACGCACATTGCATCGAGGTCAAAGTCGTCAGCGGCATGGATCAGATTCGCGCCGGCAACCCCGGCGTGCGCCGCATCCGCGCAGCCATGGAGGAGGCTTTGGATCGCGGTGGCCTGACTCTCTGGGCAGGCCGCGACCGGCCATCCATCGAAAATGTGGCCGAGGCGCCAGATGATCCACGCCTACACCGCCAATGGAGTGAATCGATCGGCGGCGATCCGGTTGCGACGATTCCACTGCGTGCACAGGACCAGATCGTCGGGGTCGTCACCCTCCGACACAGCAAAGTCGAACCGCTGCGCCTGGCGAAGCTCGCGGCCCTGCAAAAGGAGCTCGAAGCCTGGGGCGGCTTGCTACCACTGGTAGACCGCGCCGCGCGCAGCGTCACCAGACATGCGATCGATGCTTCTCGCATTCGAGTTCGCCGGGTCATGGGCACCGGTTGGTGGCGCACGATCATGACCGCGGCCATCGCGCTGGTAATCGTCTGCGTCGCAGCCTTCGCCGAAGTCGACGACATCGTCGACGCACCAGCGCGCCTGATGCCATCGACGCCGCGGGTCGTGTCTACGCCTCGAGATGCCCGCTTAATCAGCCTGCATGCACATGTAGGAGAGTCGGTCGTTCAAGGTCAGCTGCTGGCGGTGCTCGATCTGCAAGACGAACAGCTAGCCGCCAAGGAACTTGGAGCACGCCTCGATGTGCTTGCCGTCGAGATCGAGGTCGCTCGCGCCAACAACGACTTCGGCGCCATGTATGTAAGTCGCGCACGACAACGCGCCACCGAAGCAGAGTTGCAGATCGTCGAAGCCCAATTGGCAGATGCACAGATTCTGGCACCGATCGACGGCCGCATCCTCGATAGCACGGTGCAGCCGCGAGTCGGTGATCGGCTTGCCGTCGGCGAGCACCTGTTCACGATTGGTGGTGCTCGCGTGTGCGCCGAGCTGCGTATCCCCGATAGGGACCTGCCGTCGACACGACAGCTGAGCGCGGCCGTCGCAACGTTCGAGCCCTACGCTCATCCAGGCACCGAACTAGAACTCGGAGTTTGCGATGTGCCACCCACCGCCCAGATCGTCGACGATCGCGCGGTGTACCTGGTGCGCGCCGAGGTCTTGCCCGAAGCCAATGCTGCGCTGCGTCCAGGCATGGAAGGCGTCGCGCGCGTTCGACTCGGACGCATCAGCATCTGGACCGCTTGCAGTCGCCCAGTGATCCGTTGGTTGCGGAGGAGCACCTGGCTGTGACCGCAACTGGTCTGCCAAGCGATGCACTGGAGCGACTAGCTGATGTCAGTGTCGGATTGCGTTCGGACCTGGAGGTGACCCGCCAGATCAGCGGCGGCGGACGCGTGCAGTATGTCGTGCATGATCCGGTGAGTTTCGACAACAGCCTATTCGACGCACACGAATACCGGGTACTCTCCGCCATCGATACACGCTGCCGCCTCGGCGATGTCTTTGATCGCCTGGTCGAGAGCGGCGTGCTCGAAGCAGAAGAACGGCAATCGTTCTTTGACTTCATCCTCTTGCAACACCAGCGACGGCTGCTACGGCTGCCGATCGCGGACGGACACCGCACTTGGGAACGCGCCAAACACCGCCGCGAACAGAGTCGCAAGATTTCCCCGTTGCGCAAGTTGATGTACTGGCGGGTGCCGATGTGGAATCCGGACCAGTTCCTTGAAAAGACCATGCCGTTCGTCGGCTGGATCTTCGGACGCTACGGCATTGCCCTCTGGGCAGCGCTAATGGCATTCGCCTTCTGGGCATCGAGTGGCCGCCTTTGGGAACTGCTGACCAGCGCTCCAGCTCTACTCGAACTCGACAACCTGGGGATCCTTTGGGGCACGCTGATCGGCCTCAAAGTGTTCCATGAGTTTGGCCATGCCTACGCCTGCCGCTACCTCGGTGGCAGTGTCCCGGAGATGGGGCTGGCATTCGTACTCGGCGCCCCTTGCGCCTACGTCGACGCCAGCTCCGCCTGGAAGCTGTCGAACCCATGGCATCGCATCGGGATTTCGATGGGCGGCATGTTTGCGGAGTCGTTCATCGCCGCGATCGCACTGATCGTCTGGGTCGGCGCCGAAGAAGGTCTGGTTCGAACCGTCGCGCAAAACGTCGTCGTGCTCGCGACCGCCGTCACCGTCTTGTTCAACATCAACCCGTTGATGAAGTTTGACGGCTACTACGTGCTCGCCGACCTGATCCGCGAACCCAACCTGCGCACCAGAGCCAGCAAGGAGCTCGGTCGACTCGGGCGCAAGGTCTTGAGGTTGCCGGTACCGCCAGCCGGACCTCGCGCCAAGGTTCACTTCGCGTATGGCGTTGGAGCCTTCGTCTACAAGATCCTGCTGTCCGTAGGCATCGTCACGACCGTGGTGCTCGGCTGGCCTTTGGTTGGCGCAACACTAGGGATCGTGTTCGCCTGGATGATGCTGGGGCAGCCCGTTCTCCGCTGTGTAGCCTGGCTCTGGCGCGATCCCGAAACCAAGGAGATCCGATGGAAGGCGCGTGGCATCGCGATCGCCATGGTCACCGTTGGTCCGATGCTGGCCTTGGCGGCGGTTCCCGTTGGCCTTGAAGTCGAATTGCCCGGCATCGTCGTGTCCCAAGGCGGCGAGCACGTCATGCGTGCGCCGATCGCCGGCTTCGTGCGTGCCGTGCCCGCAAGGATTGGTGGCCTGGTTGCCGAAGGCAGTGTGCTGATCCTACTGGAAGCTCCCAACCTCGAGCGGCAACTGTGCAGCGCCCGCGGCGAACTCGAGGCGAATCGCCAGCAGCGCATGGCTGCCGAAGGCTCGGATCCGGTCACTGCAAAAATCGCTGGCGAGCGCGAGCAGCGACACCAAGAGATCGTCGATTCGTTGGCACGAAGAATTGCAGCCACGACGATTCGATCGCCGGTGCGCGGCACCGTCACTCGTTGGATACGTCCCGACCTGATCGGATCCTACGTGCAGATGGGTGATCCGCTGTTGGTCGTCGAAGACAACGTGCGCCGCATCGAAGCCTGGATTCCCGCTCGAGACATTGAGCGCAGCCGCATCAGCACCGCTGACCTGGCCCAGGTCCGCTATTTGCGCAACCTGGTGGTACGACACGACGCGACCGTGGTCGAAGTCGATCCCACGGCCGATCGCAATGACATGCCCGAGTTGTTGACGAACAGCGCGAATGCCGCGATTCGACTAGAAACCGTCGATGGTGCTGCGCGTGCCGAGCGTGCCTACGTACGCCTGCTGTTGGAACCGGAGCAAATGCCGCCGGAGCCATCCTTGGGAATGGCGGTGCGCGTGCGGTTCACCGGCAGGTTGGAGTCACTGGGCAATTGGATGTTCCGCCAGGCAGTCGGCTTCCGGCAGCAGTGGCGCCTGTCTGGCTCGCGCTAGCTGGCTAGCAAGGCGTCAGGGACGAACGCCGGCGCAAAAGCCTGCCGCGGCCGACCGTTGAGGTCGCCACGACTGCGACGAAGATCCTTCGGTAGTACTCCCCTCTGCGTATTTCGCCAAATGCCGAAACACACTACCTAGGATGCATGTCCCCGAAAGGTCTCCGCATCGATCCCGCCCGGGTGTTCCGCGCCCTCGGTCACCAGGCGCGTCTGCAAATTGCCCAGGCCTTGTCGGGCGGTGAGCTCTGCGTCAGCGACCTTCGGGAACTCGTCGGATCGTCGTGGAGCACCGTGTCCGAACACCTATCCGTGCTGCGCGAGGCCGGTGTCGTGACCAGCACCAAACAGGGCAACCGGGTCGCCTACCGACTGGCACTGCCGTGCGTTGCGACGTTCACGAACTGCCTGCTGGCCGCCGCCAAGGGCAAGCAGGTCGAGGTACGAACGTGCTGCAACTAGACCCCTCGCGGCAGCGAGGCCGCTCGAGGCAACGAAACCAAGGGGCTCCACAATGAGCCCGGAAGCGAAACATGAGTGGCAGCGGCTGCTGCTCTACGCGGCCATCTTTGCCGGACTGTATTTCTTGCCACTGGGCAACGCGCGGTTCGACGGCGCCGTCGACGAATCGCTGCACCTGGCGCGCGACTACGCCCGCGAACACATCGTGCTCTGCCTGCTGCCCGCGTTCTGGATCGCGGGTGCCATCGCGGCCTTCGTCTCGCAAGCCGCGGTGATTCGCTATCTGGGGCCGAAGGCCAACCGCAAGGTCGCGTATGGCGTCGCATCGGTATCCGGAACGATCCTCGCCGTTTGTTCCTGCACGGTGCTGCCGCTGTTTGCGGGCATCTACCGCATGGGAGCAGGCCTGGGTCCCGCAACTGCGTTCCTCTACTCCGGTCCGGCCATCAACGTGCTCGCGATCGTATTGACGGCCAAGATCCTCGGGATCGAACTCGGACTTGCGCGCGCCATCACAGCCGTGGTGTTCAGCATCGTGCTCGGACTGCTGATGGCACGCCTGTTCCGGCGCGATCAACAGCAGCGAACCGCCGAAATGGCCGATGTGCCGATTCCGGACGCAACCCGCCCACTCTGGCAGACAGCCTTGTTCTTCGCATCGATGGTGGCAGTGCTCGTGTTTGCGAACTGGGCCAACCCGAAACAACCCGAAGGCATCTTTGCCGCAGTGTTCGCCGTGAAGTGGCCACTGACAGCAGCCGCAGGCCTCGCCTTCACCGGCATGGCATGGCATTGGATCGGCTTGCCGGGCAAACGCCTGCTGCTGACGGTCGTCGCCGTGACCATGGCAGCCATCGCGATGCCCGACCATCCCGAGCTTGCCATGCTCGTGGCCGTCGCCGGCCTCGCCATCTGCACCTGCGGACAAGACGGCGAAGCTGGCGAGTGGTTCGATCAGACCTGGAGCTACGCCAAGATGATTTTCCCGCTGTTGATCGGCGGCGTGCTTGCGGCCGGATTCTTGCTCGGACGCCCGGGGCACGAAGCGTTGATTCCAAGTGATTGGATCGCATCCGCCGTCGGCGGCGATTCACTGCTCGCGACCTTCCTCGCATCGGTATCGGGGGTCCTGATGTACTTCGCAACGTTGACCGAAGTTCCGATCCTGCAAGGCCTGCTCGGAAGCGGCATGGGCCAAGGCCCCGCCTTGGCGCTGCTCCTGGCCGGCCCCGCACTCAGCTTGCCGAGCATGCTCGTGCTTGCCTCGATCCTGGGTTGGAAGAAGACCCTGACGTTCGCCTTGCTCGTGGTCTTGCTGGCCACCACCACCGGCTGGGTCTACGGACTCGTCGCCACTACCTGACAGAGACATCCCATGCACAAGATCCAAATCCTCGGCACCGGTTGCACCAAGTGCAACAACCTGACCAAAGCGGCTACGACTGCCGCGGACGCGTTGGGCATTCCCTACGAACTTGAGAAGGTCACGGACTTCCTGAAGTTCGCTGACTTCGGCGTGATGGTCACGCCAGCACTCGTCGTCGACGGCAAAGTACTGGTCGCCGGCAAGGTGCCGAAGCACGACGAGTTGCTCGAACTGCTACCCAAGAACTGAGGCCGAACGATGAACACGCAATCCATTCTTCGCTGGACCCTGTTGCTGGTCGTGTTCGGCAGCGTTGGTGTCTACGCATGGCAGAAGGCGAACAAGGTCGACTCGGAACCTGAGCGCGCGGCCACCGCATCTGACACGACGGCCGCCACCGTGGTCGTCACCTACTTCACCACCGACGTGCGCTGCGACTCTTGCCGCACCATCGAGAAGCTGAGCCGCCAGGCCATTGAGCAGGGTTTCCCGGACGAGATCGCCAGTGGCAAAGTAGTGTTCCGCATGCTGAACACCGACCGTGCTGCGAACGAGCACTTCTTGGACGACTACGAGATCGCCAACAAGACCGTGATCGTGTCGCACCAAGAGAACGGCAAGGAGACGGAGTGGCAGAATCGCCAGGACGTCTGGTTGCTACTTGAGCAACCCAACGAGTTCCTTGCCTATGTGCGCGAGCCCGTGCGCCGCTACCTCGACAAGAACTGATCTCAAATGGACGGCACCTTGGCAGTCACCGGCAGCGGACTCGTGCTCGGCCTCATCACGGCCGTGAGCCCATGCCCTCTGGCGACAAACCTGGCGGCTACCGTTTGGCTGACACGCCACGCTGCGTCGCGGCGCCGCGCGCTGCTCGGGGCCCTAGCCTACACCGCCGGCCGCGTCGCTGCGTATGGCGCGATCGCTGCCATGCTCGCCCTCGGCGCGCTCGGTGCGCCAGCCGTGTCGCATGCCTTACAGGAGTGGCTGCCACCGTTCGTCGGACCACTACTGGTGCTGACAGCCATGGTCTTGCTCGAGTTGCTGCCACTGCCTTTTGGCGGCCAGGGTATGAGCCAAGGCACCGCCGAACGCCTGGCTCGCTTCGGTATCGTTGGTGAGTTTGCGCTCGGATTCTTGTTCGCAATCACATTCTGCCCCGCGTCGGCAGCGTTGTTCTTCGGCAGCCTTCTGCCGCAAGCACTGGCCAGCCCCAACGCCACGCTTCCGGTCGTCGCGTATGGAATCGGCACAGCCATCCCCATCGGAGTGTTCGCGGTAGCGGTAGCGATTGGTGCCGGATTTGCGAGCCGCTTCGGCGAAGGCATCGTTCGCTGGCAACCCCGCATTCGCGTCGTCACCGGCACCGCACTGCTGCTGCTCGGGCTGTATCTGATCGCTCGGGATACTCTTGGTTTGCTACCGAGCTGACAACCTGGTTCGGGCTGCTGCGCCGCCGCACACCTCAACGTAGCGCCGCTTCACACGCCGCTAAGATGCGCTCGCACTCGGCAACCAAGAAGACATTGACCATATCTCGGCCGCGCGCGAGCGAAGGCTTGCCGAGTTCGATTCCACGCTTGGCAAGACCCCGCGCCTCTTCGTAGAGCCTCCGCGCATCGTCCGCTTGTTCGGTGTATTTGGCAGTGATCGCGAGATGATCGGCGAGACGCTGACTCGCCATACCAACCGACGAAGCGAACCCCGCGTTGCTGGGATCGATTGCAAGCAGACGTTCGAGTTCGACTTGCGCCCAACGAAGATGCTGCTCGCCACGGCGGTACTGGCCCTGGCTCGCCAGTGTGTAGCCGAACTGACTTCGCACCATCGCATGCAGGCCTTGGGTCGGCCGATTCTTCGGGCTCTGCTCGACTCGCGACAACGCCTCGATCGACTGCTCATACGCAGCGAACGCTGCCTGGTAGTTGCCTCGGCCCGCCTCGGTAATCGCAACGGAACGATACAACGACCCCAGCTTGGTTTGCGAATCGTCATCCGGCGCACGGTCACCCCGCGCTGCCACCCGCAAGTCGCGCGCCCGCAAGTAAAGTGCCACCGCCGCCTCGTGGTCCTGCTGCATCAACGCGGCGTCCGCTTGATGGATCACATGAACCGCTTCCGCATCGAGCAGCCGCAGGTCGCCTTTCGGGATGATGGCTCGCAGCCGATCCAGCAGCGCTCCGACTGCTTGCCAATGTCTAGCCGCAGTCGGCGACAGCCGATCTTTGACGAACGCCAACTCGCCACAATCTGCTTCGACATCAAAGCTCAACCACAGTGCGTCGACGTTGTCTGGCTCAAGCAGCAGCAGCTCGTCCAAATAGGACTTGGCGCGCATCAAGCTCACCATCGCTTGCGAGCGGTCGCCTTCATTGGCCAACATCGCGCTACCCTGGATGCCACCGAGATTGCGATACGCAACTGCCAGTGAGTACTGCATCGCGGCGTCGAGTGGCACACTTGCCTCGACGAACTGCAGTTGCTGGACCGCTTCTTCGACCACCTCACGGCGCAGCTGGGTTGCACCCGGCAACCCAGCGAAACGCCTCGGCAAACCGATGACACTGCGCATCGCATTGTCGAACACCCGACGCATGGCGCTGACCTTTTGCTCTCCTTGCTGCGTCGCCAGTTGCTCGGCTCGCTGCGCGCGCACCGCATACCACACACTCGTGGCCCCACCAATTGTCGATACCAGGATGAGCGCCGTCACCGCTGCCACCAAGCCACGGCGGCGCCGTGCAAACATGCTTAGCTGATAGCGGAGCGTCGGTGGCCGCGCGAGGATCGGCTCGCATAGCAGGTAGCGCTGCAAGTCCTCCGCCACCGACCCAGCTCCGGCGTAGCGGCGGGCTGGTTCCTTGGCCATCGCGGTAGCAAGAATCAACTCAAGGTCAGAGCTCGCGCCGGGCAAGTCCTGCCGCAGCAAGCGAGCCTCCTGATCGCAGATGGCACTGCTTACTTCCGGCAAGCTCTGACCACCAAAATCGAACGGCAGCCGGCCGACCAACAGCTCATATAGCAACACCCCGAGAGCATGCACATCGGTACGCGTATCGATGCTCAGGCTGTCAGCACGAATCTGCTCGGGAGCCATGTAGCGCAGGGTCCCGACCAGCTCGCCAGCTTTCGTCAGGTCGCTGTCTTGATCGAGGGTGCGGGCGATTCCGAAATCGATGACCTTCGCGTTGCCGTCCGCATCGATGAGCACGTTCTGCGGCTTGAGATCACGGTGCACGACGCCACGCTCGTGCGCGTGTTGCATGGCGGCGCAAACCTGCAGCAAGATCTCAAGCTTCTGCCGCTCCGTCCACGCCTGCTCCGCGGCCCAGTCCGAAAGGGTCTTCGCCCCCTCGACGAACTCCATTGCAAAGAACGGCCATTGCATCACGCCGAGTGACGAGGACTCTTCGTGTACTCCGACCTCGTAGATCTGGGCGATGCCGCGATGGCGCAGACGGCCAAGCAGGTCCGCTTCAAGCTGAAAACGCTGCGCAGACTCGCGCCCGAGTACCGCAGACGTCACCAATTTGAGGGCAACACGCCGGCGCGGCGTCTCCTGTTCGGCAAGGTAGACCGTGCCCATGCCGCCTCGCCCCAGGACTTCCAGAATGCGGTAGCCACTGATGACACTACCGATTCCAACCACCTGCTGGGCGGCGGACACGAACGCTCGGTGGCAGCTACCGGGGTTCATCCGGTCCGCGCTGCCTTCGTGCTCCGACAACAGCTCCTCGACCTCCGTGCGTATCGCCGGCGCGGCATCGCCAAGCCGTCTTGCGCGCGCAGCTCTATCGAGTTCGAGGCATTCTTCGAACAGCTCGCGCACGACCTTCCAGTCGTTCTCTGATTGGCGATCAGGCATCATGGTCAACGGTATCCCTGCTAACGACGTGGCGCCGCTGGCGACCGGATGCCCCTGCGTCCGTCGAGGCGCACGGGCGCAATCTGATTTCCGCGAATTCAAAAGTGCGGTAGATCATTCGTGCGACCGGCGCAACTCGCGCAACAAGAACGATCGAGCCAACTCCCAGGCTCGGTGAACGCTGGTTACCGACTTGCCCATCGCCGACGCTGTTTCCTCAAGGGTCAACCCAGCGAAGAACCGCATGTCTACGATCTCCTCCAACTCCGGGTCGCGAGCCCCGAGACGTTCTAACGCCGCTTGCAAGTCAAGCACGTCCACGCAGTCGCCACCGTCGGCTCCGATCGGAATCGCCAGCGTTTCGATATCGACATCGTCGGCTGTCGCGCGACGGCGCCGCGCTCGATCGATCAACACGTTGCGCATGACCCTGCCTGCCAAACGCAAGAAGTGGTTGCGGTCCTCCCAGCCACTTCCCGGGCTCTTCTGGATGCGCAGCCAAGCTTCGTGAACCAGTGCGGTCGGCTGTAGCGTCACCTCGCGGTTCTCGTTCCGCATGATGGCCGCGGCACGAGCGTGAAGATCCGCGTAGATCAGCGGGATCAGCTGCTGACCGACGGACACGTCCCCGGCCCGCAGTCTTGCCAGCAGTTGATTGATCTCTGAATCCGCAGCGGTCATTCGAATCATCCTAGCTCAGACGAGCGTGTTCATCTTGGCAACTGCTCGCAAGCACACGCCGTCGGCGCAGAAGTTCATTTGGCCCGGAAAACGGCGAGGCCGGCGCGCGCCTTCGGGGCAACATGGAAACTCGTACCTACTCCCTGATGGCGCTGCTGGCGATCTGCTCCGCCGCGACAGCGCAGCAGCCCCCGATCTCTTCCCCGCAGCCATACGCCGGTGGCACGGACGTTGTGTGGTCGCACACTTTCCTGGCACCCAACGCGTTCGAGGCTCGCCTGAGCCTTTCGATCGACCTCGGTCCAGGCGACGTGCTCGTGCTCAAGGATGCTGGTGGTGCCGTTCACTGGACCTACCGAGGACAGGGCCCGAGGCAATCGGGTACGACGGATCACCTCATCGATCTTGGCGGGGCCCCACTGAGACCGAACTTTCTGAGCGGTGCGGTGCCGGGCGGGGCGGTGACCGCCGAACTGTGCGGGAGTTCCGGCGGCCACGGCGTCACCGTGCATGCAGTGCACTGGCAAAGCGGGCCAATGCTGGCCGCCTCGAGCGCAGGTGGCTGCAACCTCGATGTGATCGCACCCGCTGGCCTCGAAACCATCGAAGGCAACTCGGGCACGTCGTTTCCTTGGAACACGACGAGTGGCATGCGAGTGATGTACAGCTACGGTCGCGAATCCGTTGCGTTCGATCGCCCCGTGCGCATTTGCGCCATCCGCTATCGACCGGATGGCGGAGCCAATTCGGTCACGGCTACGGACTACGATTTCCGCTTGGACGTGTCGACCAGTCGCCAGGCCGCGCTCAACCTGGACCGCACGTTCCAAAACAACCACGGCGCGGACCTCGTCACGGTGTTCGACGGCGTGATGAGTCTGGCGGCGAACAGCTCGCTTGGCTTGAGCCCGAACCCGTTCGTCCTCGAAGTGCCATTCGACCCGCCCTTCGAGTGGGATCCACGCAGCGGTCCGCTCGTGCTCGACTTCCACCACCGTGGCGCGACGAACAGTTCCGGGACAACTTGGGACATCCAGAGCGGCTTGGCCGATGCCGGTCGCATCGCCGCAACAACGGGCGGGGCGAACGCGACCGTCGCCAATTTCCCGAGTGGCAGCTCGACGCAGACCGCAGCACTGATCGTCGACCTTTGCCTCGAAGCAGATGTGGCACCAATCGCCATGGACGCGACCGAAGGCAACAGTGCCACTCGCTACCCATTCAGCCGCCAGACCCCGATGCGGGTGATGTATGCCTACGACGAATCGACCATCGACTTTGCCGGCCGGCACAAAATCACTGCATTGAGCTTCCGCACCGACAACGCGGCTGCATTCGCGGGCGACAGCTACGACCTTCGTGTCTCGATGTCGACTAGCGTGAACCCAAGCAACGCACTGAATGCGACGTTCGACGCCAATCACGGCACCGACATGACCATGGTGTTCGAAGGCATTCACGTCGCAGTTCCGGCGGCGGCCAGCACAGCACCCGGCCCATTCGTGCTGACGATTCCGCTGCAGACGCCATTCACCTACAACCCGGCCGATGGACCACTGCTCATCGATATGCAGCTGCTAGCGGGCGTCAGTTCCAGCGTGCAATGGGATGGTTCGTTCAACACGGAACCGGTTTACCGGATCTACAGTCTTACTAGTGCGACCGCCAACTCAGGCACCGTGCAACAGTTCGCAATGGCCGTGGCGCTGCAGGCCGAGCCGATTCCAACGTTCCCCGAAGCGGATGATTCGAGCTTCGGCAGCAGCTCCAGTTCGTATCCTTGGAACATCGGCGGCCAGCAACGTGCGATGTATCAGTACGATCCTTCCGTGATCGCCACGGACCGGCCGCTCTACATCCAGCACCTCAGCTGGCGACCGGACGGCAGCAATGTCGTCGGCCCGGTTTCCTACACCTGCACGATTGACTTGTCCACGTCCGCCGTCGCCGCAGGTGCGATGACGCCGACCTTCAACAACAACCACGGCTCAGACCGAGCCCGCGTCTTCGACGGCACGTTCTCGGTGGCCTTCCAAGACAGCTACACGGATCCCAGACAGTTCCCGATCTCCGTCAAGCTCGACCAACCGTTCTACTACGACCCAGCCAACGGTCCGCTGCTTGTCGACATTCGCATGCTTGACACGAATGGCGCAACGACTACATGCGATGGCAGTTTTGGGGCGGGACTGTCGCGCTTCGCCCACCTCAGCAACGCCGACGCCAACATCGCGGACTACCCCTCTTCGGGCAATCCGCAGCAGTTCGGCCTGAACCTCAGGCTCTCGGGCGAAGGATGCAACGCGACCTCAGTGAACTACGGCGTCGCGTGCGCGGGTAGCAATGGCCCAGCGTCGTGCGTCAACGTCGGACTCGCAACTCTACCGAGTCCGGACTTCGCCATTGGTTTGCGCAACGGACCGGTCAACTCGTTTGGGTTCCTGGTCGTCGGTGTATCGCAGACGAGTATCCCACTGGCGATCATCGGCGCGCCTGGCTGCCTGAGCCTGACACCCGGCGAGATCGGCGCGTTCGGCGTCCCGACATCCGCAACCGGACTGGCCAACTATCCGTTGCCGCTGCCGGGCGGTAGCAACTTCAACGGGTTTCAGTTCATGACCCAGTGGGTCAGCCTCGATCTGGGCGCCAATCAACTCGGCTTGACCTACAGCAACGGGCAGTTGCACACCGTGTGCTACTGATCAGGATCGGGTCGTCCATGCTGCGTCAGGTTGTCGACAACCTGGAATGTCCCGATCCTGCACCTGAGGCCATTGCTCGCGAGAGCACCGAGCCCAAGCGACCTTCACTTGGGCAAGCGGTGCAACTTGATCTTCACATCGTCAGGCATCTCGACGAGTAGCGCCGTGGCCAGGCCAGCCCCGTTCGTTTCGATGGTGAACTTGAAGGGCGGACCATCGAGCGCTAGCACACCATCGACCTCGGCTTCGGTGCAGATTCGAATCGCAGGTCCAGGGTTTGCAAACCACAACTCACCATCCCGAACTTCCAACTCAATGATGTCGTCTCCGATCGGACTAGCTTTGTTGGTTGCCTGGTAGCGCCCAAGCGCCTTGGCGAAGCGTTTGCGCAAGGCAATGTTGGCACTGGCGATCTCTGCTGGCGAACGCAACAGACGCAGGATGGCTTCTGGCAGGGCGAACAGTTCGCTTGAGACCTCGACCCACTCTGCCTGATCGAACACCATGACATGCTCCTGCCCATCCTCGAGGCGATAGCGCGTCATGCTGCGCGGCAGCGTGGCGCCGAGCAACTGTTGCGACCCACCGAAGACCAAGGCGCTGCTCTCGGACCCTGCGGATCCTCGCAGCCGGCCGCCATCGACGTCGAAGTAGTAGACCCTCGTGGCAGCGGGCTGACCGCTGGCGCCTGGCACGGACGCGGTGACCTTCCAACACCTGGTCTCGGCATAGGCCACCGGACGCGTCAGAACCGTCGCGCCATCCGGAGCGACTGGCGCAAACAGATCCCGCATCGAGAACAGCCGCCGCACTTCGCGCAATTCTTCGTTTACCAGGAAGCGCGCACCTTGCGGCTCGATTGCCCAGGCGCGTTCGCCATCGCACGTGTACGACAAACCACCTTCGTCGAGACGCAGATCCCCACCACCCGAACTGGCGAGCGTCAGCGTCATCTTCTCCTTGGCGACACCACGCAACGGCACCGACCAAGTACCGCGAAGACGCAGCGCCTGCCCCTTGCGAACCAGCGCTTCCCTGGGAATCGCCTTGGCGTTGGCCGCAAACAGCTGCGCCGCAGTCGGGACTGCGACCCCGACATCGCGAGCCGCAACATGCTCGGAGCCGGCGTCGACGCGATGATCGAGGCAACGCAGGTCCCCGAGGCTGTTGCGCACGTAGATCAAGCCATCGACGAGAACCGGCATGGTCCAATAGGCGCCGCCATCGAGCACCTTGCGGCGCGAGAGTTCTTCAAAGCCAGCTGGCGAGGCCTCTGCGACAATGAGTTCGCCTTCGGAGCTGATCACCAGCAGTCGCCCGCCCGCAAGTGACAGGGCCCCCAAACCCAGGCCGCGCACACGCCACTTCGAATTGCCATCGAGGTCGATGCAGCGCAGCATCGATTCATCAAAGCCGTAGAGGTGGCCTTCGTGCAGCACACACGCAGTCACCTTGTTGCGCATGCGTCGATTGGACCAGATACGTTCGGGGACCTTGCCGGCGCCCAACCGAAGCATCGCCGCCCCCTTGTTGTAGGCCGTCGACAAGAACACGCGCGATGCATCGACCTGGATCGGCACAGCACAGTGCACCGCACTGCCCGCCAACTGCCAGTCATACTCTTGCAGGACCTCGCCATCGGCGCGTGCGAACGCCAAGAACTTGCCGGGCACTACGGCTCCGAGCGCCGGCTTGCCAACAACATCCAGCATCGCAAGGTTTGAATACGATTGATCGCCGTAGTCTTTGGACTGCCACAGCACCTTGCCGTCGACGCGGCTCACTGCTGCGATCAAGCCACCGAGTTGCAGGTAGATGCGATCCCCCTCCAGCACGGGAGAGGCGGAATAGCCATGGAAGGTCTTCTCCAGACCTAGCTCCTGCAAGTAGTCCCGTGACCACAGCTGCTTGCCAGACGCCAACTCCAGCACGTGGAACTTGCCCGCTCGATTGAGGCAATAGACGTGGCCCGATGCGATCAACGGCGTCGTCAGAGTGCCGCCCCCGTGGTATTGAGGAGCGTCGGAAGCCGCGAACGCAAACGCCCAATGCTGCGCACCGGTCTTGGCGTCGAGGCACACGATGCGATCGACTTGCGCCGCGGCATCAAAACCAATCGTCACCAAACGACCAGCGACGATGGAGGGACACGAATAGCCACGGCCAAC
>TARA_R110002072_G_scaffold138429_2_pt1 | contig 17988 bp, 16 predicted proteins | sample TARA_R110002072 | Tara Oceans TARA_R110002072 (sample SAMEA4397118) | marine metagenome | biome: Polar Biome; feature: [SRF] surface water layer (ENVO:00010504); material: water (ENVO:00002006), including particulate matter (ENVO:01000060) such as... | depth 5 m | reverse complement strand
CTGGACCTCAGTGACATCTGGTATGCAACATTGTTCTCGTTCATGCGTTGTCCTCCACCCGATTTACGCTGTTATGGTGATTTCACGATTGCTGCGGAGGTTGAGTGTACACCACTGCGTTCGCGACACCGGTCGCTTCCTCTATACCCGCAGCGATTAATTTAGGCGCCACAAATCGGCGCTGCCCGTGCTACTTTTCGTGCCCGGGCACCTTGCCGTCATAGGAGACCTGCGAGATCGCATCCCCGTCGAACTTGATGGTTTTCTCCGGTATCAATTCCAGAATCACGCGCAGCGGTGTATCCAGGTGTTGCATCGCCGCCTCCGGCGTCGGCGCGGGATAGGGGCTGATGATTTCCGCCATCGCCGGATAGAACCAGTCTTTGGTGGCCTGGTCATCGTGGATCACCACCCGCCCCTTGTAGGTGATCTGTTTGCCCGGCCCCATGTCAGTGCCCATGCTGGAGATTACCACCGAGGCGCGCGGGTCGCGTCGCAGCGCCTTGATCCGCGCACGCTGGCTGGTGGCCGTCAACCAGATCGAACCGTTGCGCGCGACATAGTTCATGATCACACCGAGGCCGTGACCGGCTTTGTTGGTCCAGATAAAATTGCACTCGATCTGCTTTTGCAGCAGTTCGCGCTCGCGCTCATCACTGAGTTCGTACAGCGTGACATCTTCATAACCCTGCATTCCAATTCTCCTTGTGGTATTGATTAAAAGCGCGGCAGGCGTCCGTTCTGTTGCCCACCTGCCAGATCCAGTACCTGGCCGTTAATAAAACCCGAACGCTGCGTATCGGCGAGGAACAGCGCCGCCTCCGCCATATCGTCCAGCGTGCCCATACGCCCGCACGGTGTCGCATCGAGGTGGCCGGCGAGAACGGAATCCATGGTAAAAAACGCATCGGTCATATCGGTCTGGATCAGGCCCGCAGCGACGGAGTTGAAGCGAACGCCGGCGTCACCGTACTCGATCGCCGCCACCTTGATGGCGTAGTCGATACCGGCGCGGGCCGTGGCATACACGCTCAGTCCAGGCCCGGGTATACGCGCGGTCAGCGAGGAGATGGTGATAACAGAGCCGCCGCCTTTCATCGCGGCGGCGGCGTGGCGGAAGAACAACAGCGCACCCACGACACTCACTTCCAGCGTCGGCCGGATGGCGTCGGCATTCAGTTCGGCGATCATCCCGGCGGCGTGCATGCCGGCCGAGAACACCGCGATATCCACCCCGCCACAGGTCTGCGTGGCGACCTTGAACAGGTTCTCGATATCGCCGTCGCGGGTCACGTCACAGGCCACCGCCGTCCCGTTCAGTTCTTTTGCCAGCGCCTGCAGCGGCTCCAGCCGCCGCGCGGCAATAACCACAGTGGCGCCCTCTGCTGCGAAGCGCCGCGCGATCGCCGTGCCGAAGTTGGCACTGCCGGACGCACCCAGAATCACTGCTGTTTTCCCTGCCAGTGTCGCCATGGCCATTTTCTCCGCTCTCAGTGAGTTTTCAGTAGATAGGGTGTTGGCGCCCTGCCGGCATCCGCGCGGGCACGACTAGAGATCGGACAGCACATGTCCGCCATCGACGGTGACGGCAGAGCCTGTCATCAGCGACCCGGCCTCAGAGGCCAGCAGCAACAGCGGGCCGTTCAGTTCATCCAGCTGGCCGGTACGGCGCTGTGGAATACGCGTGATCAGCGCCTGGCCGTCGGCAGTCTTGAACCACTCGCCATTGAGTTCGGTCTGGAAATAGCCGGGGCACAGCGCATTCACGCGGATGTTGTAGCGGGCGAGTTCCAGCGCCGCCGTTTTGGTGAACTGTACCACCGCCGCCTTGGAGGCCGCGTAATTGGTCAGCGCCTTCTGTACCCGCTCGGCCAGGATAGAGGCAATATTGACGATACTGCCGCTGGCATCAGCGGCAATCATGCGCCGCGCGGTCTCGCGCGTTACATAGGCCACGCCGTTGAGATTGGTATCGATCACCCTGCCCCAGTCGTCGTCGCTGAGATCAAGCAACAGTTTGGGAATGGTGATACCGGCGTTGTTGATCACCACAGTAACCACCCCGAACGCCTGCTCCGCGGTATCGAGCGCCGCAGCGATACTGGGGCTGCTGGTAACATCCATCGTCACCGCAATCGCCTCGCCTCCGGCGGCGTTGATACGATCCGCCTCCGCCTGGATAAGGTCCGTACGCCGCGCCGCCAGCACCACCCGCGCACCGGCGCGCGACAGTACGGACGCGAAATGCAGGCCGAAACCGCTGGACGCGCCAGTGACAAGAGCGACTTTGCCCTGCAGGGAAAAGGGTTGTAACAGGTCGTTCATGGCAACAGGCTCCGCTCAGGCGTTGAGGTATTTATCCAGTGTCTGGTGGAAATGGCGGATACGGATCTCCTGGTAATTGGCCAGCACTATCTCGCCCGATTTCAGGTTGTGCAGCCCTTTCTGTACCATTTTCAGGTTGCTGAAGTCCTGGTCGAAGACGCGGCCCAGCCCGCCCTCGAGTCCCTCGGCCTCGGAGAACAACTGGTCCTTGCCGAGCTTCTGCACCGCGCAGTCCGCAGGGCGCTCGGCGCCCTCGGGCAACCGCATCAGCACGATAATCTCCATCGTGCACATCTCGGGATCGTCGCCATAGGGTTTCATGCGGTACGTCAGGTTCGGGTGGAACCCCGCCCACGGTGCGAAGTTGGGGAACACCGAGTAGAGAATGGAATCCATGATCTCGCTGTGTGTACAGAAACTGCCGAGATCGGTCTGGTACTGCTCGGAATAGTGCTTGAAGTAGTACTCGGCCAACCACTCGCGCGCGCTCATACCCTCGGGCACATCCACCTTTGAACCATCGGTAAGCCAGGCGCCGTGCTCCAGCCAGTCGTTGACCGTCTGGTTGGGATCGATGTTGTCCAGGTGTGGGCTCACCACGCCCATCGGCGAGATGGTGCGGCTGATATTGTCGCCCCAGCAGTCGTACTGGGAATTGGAATCGCCGAGGTAAGGCAGGATCTGCGGATGCGTCTGCACCGTATGGTAGGACTCGATAAACGCCTCCCAGGCGACCTTCCAGTTGCACTCGATCACTTTCTCGACATGCATCACCTTAAAGGTGTTCTCCGGCTGCCAGCGCTTGAAGTGCTCGGGCAGCACTCCCAGGTAGCTGGCCAGCGATTCGGCCTCCAGGTCCATATTGATAAAGACCCAGCCGCCCCAGGTGTCCACCTGCACCTGTGGCAGGCTGAATGTCTCCTTGTCGATATGCGGGAAATCCCACTCGCAGGGCGCGCCGATGAAATCGCCCTCCAGGCTCCAGCGAAAGCCGTGAAACGGGCATTTGAATTCACGCGCGGTGCCGCAATCCTTGCGCAACTGCCGGCCGCGGTGCAGGCAGGCATTGTAGTAACCGCGGATCGCACCGGCCTCCGTGCGCGTCAGCACGATGGAGTATTTGGCTATCTCGTAGACAAAATAGCTGCCGACCTCGGCCAGCTCCGATTCGCGGCAGGCAGCCAGCCAGGTCCGGTTCCACAGTTTCTCCTCCTCCAGTCTGGCGATCTCGGGGCTGAAGTAACGGTCCACCGTCAGGTTTTCCGAGCCGAGGTAGGTCTCGGTACTCTCGCGCAGCGCGGCCGGCACCGGCACGGTCTCCTTGTCGAGCATCTGCTGGTAGGACTCGCCCTCGGAGCGCGCCTTCAACTGTTCGGGTGTGAGCACCTTTGGATTGTTCATCTGCTGTCTCCCGCTATTTCTGCAATATCGTGACAGCGCTGATACCGGGCGCACCGTACACATGGGTATAGGCCAACTGCGGGTTGCCGGGAACCTGGTGTTCGCCGGCCTGGCCGCGCAGCTGCAGTACGTTTTCGTACACCTGGCGCAAGCCGGAGGCGCCGATGGGCTCGCCGTTGGCGAGGCAACCGCCATCGGTATTCACTGGCATCGCACCATCGATATGCGTGGCGCCGGACGCGATCAAGGATTCCTGTTCGCCGTGCTCACAAAAACCGTTCTCGGCCATGTGCATGATCTCGGCACCGGCTTCGGTGTCCTGTAACTGCAACACATCCATATCCGCCGGGCCGACCCCGGCCATTTCAAATGCGGCACTGGCGGCGTCGACCGTCGGGCCGTCCACCTGCTGCAAGGCCTGGCTGGGGGCAAACACTTCAAATGAGCCGAAGCGCCGCGACTTCATGGTCGCCGCTTTCAGGTAGACCGGTGTATCGGTGTAGCGGTGCGCATGATCGGCGCGGCACAGCACCAGCGCCACGCCGCCCTCAGAAGGCGAGCAGAACATAAACTTGGTGAGTGGATCATTGACCATAGTGGAGTTGGCAATCTCCTGCAGTGAAATCGGTTCCCGGCGCCATGCATTGGGATTTTTGGAGCCGTTGATAAACGCTTTCTCCGACACCCTCGCCAGCGTGTCGTTGCTGATAGCGTAATCGTGCATGTACTTCTGGATTTTCATCGCGAAGAACTGGGTGGTCATCATCAGCCCCACCTCGCCATACCACTCGCCGATGCCCAGTTCCTTCGGGTCGGCGTTGAAAGCACCGCGATCATGCTTGTCAAAGCCGGCCACCATGCCGATGTCGTACTGGCCAGATTTGATCGCATTGAACGCGGAGATCAGGGAACTGCCGCCGGTGGCGCAGCCGTTGGCCACATTGATAAACGGTATACCGGTCAGCCCCAGCTCGTTCACCAGCGCGTCGGCACTGCCGGCGCTGGCACTGCCGCCGAACGCGAACTGGATATCGCGCCACTCGATGCCGGCATCCAGCAGTGCCAGGCGCGCGGCGTAGGCGCCCTGCTGCAAACCACTGCGCGACGGGGTGCGACCAAAGGGGTGGATACCGATGCCGACTATTGCTACATCCATACTGTGTCTCTCATTCACTCTCGCGCACAATCGCAGCGGCGATCAGGCGGCAGGTTGGAAAAAAAAGTTGATGACCTCATCACCGTTGTCCTCGGTGCGAAACGGCGCGAAGATCACGTCCATCTCCATACCGATGCGCAGCTTCTGCGGGTCGCTCTCGGTCAGCCGGCCCTCCACCCGCACACCGCCGGGCAGCTCCACATAGCCGACGCCGTAGGGCTTGAAGGTCTGTGCTGTCTCGTTGCTGCGGTAGGGTGTTTTCGGCATGAATTGCTGCACGGTCCAGGTCCACAGCGTGCCGCGCCGGGGCAGTTCCTCAATCGCGACATCCTGGCCGGAACAGGCCATACAGGATTCCGCAGCAGGAAAACTGGCGATACCACAGCGCTGGCAGCGGCTGGCCAGCAGCGCCGGGTTGGTGGAAGGCCAGGTGAAAAGGCCTTCGGCAATGGGCACTTGTTTGGTCATAGCATTCTCTCGTTTGTGTCGTGTGATCCCCGGCGGTGCTACAGCAGCATCGACGCCGGGTTCTCCAGAAAACCCTTCAGCGATTGCAGGAAGCGTGCGGCCACGGCACCGTCGATAGCCCGGTGATCCGCCGACAGCGACACCCGCATCACCGTCGCGGGCACGATGCTGTCGCCGCGCACCACCGGCTTCTTCACACCGGCTGCTACCGCCAGTATCGCCGCCTGCGGCAGGTTGATGATGGCATCGAACTGATCGACGCCGAACATGCCGAGGTTGGAGATACTGAAGGTACCGCCGCTGAATTCATCGACACTCAGGGTGCCGGCCTGTGCCCGCGCGGCCAGATCGCGGGACTCCTCGGCAATCTGCGGCAGGCTCATCACGCCGACGTTGCGGATCACCGGCGTGATCAGGCCGCCCTTCACCGCCACCGCCATCGCAATATCGGCCTGGTCGAACTGGCGTATGCAGTCCTCGCCGTACTGCACATTCACCTCGGGCACCTGCGCCAGCGCGCTGGCGCAGGCCTTGATCACAAAGTCGTTGACGGAAATCCTGTATCCGAGCGTACCGTTCATATACGCGCGCTGTTGCAGCAGGCTGTCAATCTCGATATCCACACTCACGCGGTAGTGCGGTATGGTCTGTTTGGATTCCGACAGGCGCGCTGCAATAGTCTTGCGCATCCCGCTCAGTGCCTGTTCGCGGTAGTAGGCAACACCGGTCGCAGTCACCGCCGCCTTTTCCACATCCTCCTTGCTGACGCGACCGCGTCGCCCGGTCGGGGTCACATCGTTGAGATTGATATTGAGGCTGCGGGCGAGGCGACGCGCCACCGGTGTCGACGGAATGTGAGAATCATCCGCGCTGGAGCGCTGCGGCTGAGCGGCTCGCGTCCCGGCGGCAGAGACACCGGCATCGGCCAGCACACGGATACCGCCGGCCTGTTCCACATCGCGCTTGGAGACGCGCCCGTTGCGACCGGTGGCGGTGACATTGTGCAGGTTGATGTTGTGCGCGCGGGCGATGCGACGCGCCACCGGTGAGGCCTTCACCGCGCTGTCGTCCGGCCCCTCTGACAGGCCGGACGCGCTCGCCGCCGGCGCTGCAGCGACAACAGGCACATCGCGTGCTGGCGCTGGTGCCGCCGCGGGTGCAGCCTGTGCCCCGGACCCCTGTGCGCGCGCAGCACCAGCCGCATCGGGCACAAACGCAGCGACAAAGTCATCGATGGCCTGCTCGCTGGTATCGCCGCTGGCAATCACGCCCATCAACATACCGACCTGCAGTGTCTGTCCCACCTCGCCGACAATTCTGACCAGGGTGCCGGTCACCGGGCTCTCGGCCGCATTGACGATTTTCGACGTCTCGATATCGACCAGCTCGTCACCCGCGGCGACTGTATCACCCACCGCGACGCGCCACTCGGTGATCTCGCCCTCTTCCATCGACATTCCCCACTTGGGCACCGTGAGGGCGTGCAGTGTACTCATCGTTTATACCCCAACACGTAACGCACCGCCGCCTCGATATCGCTCTCCTGCGGCATCCAGGCATCTTCCAGTGCCGGTGCAAACGGAATCGGCGAGTGCGCCGCGGTGACTTTGCGAATGGGTGCGCGCAGTGCGCCGAACGCCTTCTCGGCGACGATGCTGGAGATATCGGCAGCGATACCACAGCGCGGCGTCATCTCATCGACAATCACCAGCCGCCCGGTGGTCTCGACGCTTTCGATGATCGCCTCCTCATCCAGCGGCGAGGTGGTGCGCGGATCGATAACATCACAGCTGATGCCCTCGGCAGCCAGCCTGTCGGCAACCGCAACGGCCTTGTTCACGGTATTGGAGATACCGACGATGGTGACGTCAGTGCCCTCACGCAGGAAATTCGCTTCACCAAACGCAATGGTGTAGATCTCGTCCGGCACTTCGCAGCTGGTTTCGTAGAGGAATTTATCCTCTACAAAGATCACGCAGTCATTATCGCGGATGGCTGTAATCAGCAAGCCCTTGGCATCGTAGGCGTTGGTCGGGCACACCACTTTAAGGCCCGGCACCATCGTCACCATCTGCGTCAGGTTTTGCGAGTGCTGGGCACCGCCACGCAGCCCGGCGCCCGCCATCGTGCGCACTACCATCGGGCACTGCGCCTTGCCGCCAAACATATAGCGAAACTTGGCCGCCTGGTTGTAGATCTGGTCGAAGCAGACGCCGAGGAAATCCATAAACATCAGCTCGGCGATCGGTCGCAGCCCGGTTTGTGCCGCGCCCGCCGCCGCACCCATAATCGCCGATTCTGTAATGGGCGTGTCGATCACACGGCTCTCGCCAAACTCCGGAAACAGGCCCTTGGTGACGCCCATCACACCGCCGTACGCATCGCGCTCGCCGGCACAGCCGGCACCCCCGGCGACGTCTTCACCAATCACGATCACCGTGCTGTCGCGGCGCATCTCCTGCGCCATGGCTTCATTGATGGCCTGTCTGTATGTCTTGATTGGCATTACGTGTTCTCTCCGGATGCTGTCTGCGGTAACAGGTGATGATCGGGTGCTGTTCAATACGCCGAGCTGTAGACGTCAGTCAACAACTCCGACACGTCCGGGCCGGGCGCCGCCAGCGCCGCTTTGGCGGACTCATCGATAAACGCGGCGACGTCTTTGTCGATGCTGTTCAGCTGCGCTCGGGTGACGAGTTTCTTCTTGATCGCATTGGCGCTGGCAATGGTCAGGCAGTCCATTTCCTTCATCAGGCGCTTGACCTCGTCCTTGCCACGATAGCCCTGGGCATCGCCCTCAAAATGACCGCGAAAGCGCGTGATACTGGCCTCGATCGCAATCGGCCCCTTGCCGCTGCGACAGTGTTTGACGGCTTTTTTACAGGTGTCGTACACGGCAAAAATATCGGCGCCATCCACTTTCAGTGCAGGCATGCCAAACGCGGCGGCGCGGCTGGCGATATCCTTCGAGCCCACCGCATAGCCGGCGGCCGTGCCCTCGCCGTAGCCGTTGTTTTCAAACAGGAAGATGGCGGGCAATTTGAGTACCACAGCGAGGTTCATCGCCTCGAACGTGGTGCCCTGGTTGGAGCCGCCATCGCCGGTGAAGGAGACGCCAACGCGATCGGTGCCCAGTGTCTTTGCCGACAGTGCCGCGCCCACGATCAGCGGTGGCCCACCGCCGACAATGGCATTGGCGCCGAGCATGCCTTTCTCCACAGCCGCGATGTGCATGGAGCCGCCCTTGCTGGCACAACTTCCACCCTGCTTGGCCATGATCTCTTTCATCATGTCGCCGACGTCGCCGCCCTTGGCGATACAGTGGCCGTGGCCGCGATGGGTGCTGACAATATAGTCGTCGTCATCGAGGTTCATGCACATACCGGTGGCGATCGCCTCCTGCCCCGCGTACAGGTGCAGGAAGCCGGGAATATTGCCCTTGCCGAATTCGTCGCTCACCCGATACTCGAAATCCCGGATCGTGCGCATGGTGCGATAGGCCTGCAGAAATTGCTTTTTATCCAGCGACATTAAGTGCTCCTGTAACGCTCTGTTATCGGTATTGTTTTACTGTACTGGCGGCCGCATTCACGACAGTGTCAGGCCCTGCATCCAGTTGGCGTGGAAACCGTTTGGCACCCGCCCCGGTATGTGCACCTTGGCCACCGGACCGCTGTCGAAATCGCCAGCGCTCAGAATGGAGAGGAACGCGCCCTCGCCCGGGTTGAACACAAAGCACATCACCCAGCCGTCCTCCTCGCGGTCGCTGTCCGGGTTGGCCACGTACACCGGTTCACCGGCATTGGCCTCGGGCCCGTACTCCCACAGCTTGGTTTCACCGGTTTTGAAGTCATAGCGGCCGGTGCAGTTGTAGCCGTGGGCATCGCCCCACTCGCGGTTCGAGGACGCCGCGAACCCGTAGCGATAGTCCTTGCCCATGCGGCGCTCATCCACACGCGAGAACTCGCAGAACACATTGCTGAACTCCTCGTCCCTGACCTTGCCGGTGGCCATATCCAGCGTCATGCGGTGCATCCGGCGCGGCTGTTTCTCCGCGCCGCTGCCCTGTGCCTGGGCGAAGGGGATGGAGTTGATCCAGATGTAGTCGATCACGATCTCATTGCCGCGCTCAAAGCCGTTGCAGAAGTGCCAGCTGAAGAAAGGATCAGTTTCAAACACCCGCTGCTCACCGCGACCGTCGCGCGGGATCACATGGATTTTGGTGCCCAGTTCAGGCTCCCACATAAATGGGTCTTCACCTTTCATCGCCTTTTCCAGGCTGTGGAAGGCAGGCGCGTAAAAGATGATCACATAGTTATCGGTGATCTGCAGATCGTGGATGATGCCCTTGCGCTCGAACGTCACCGGAATGGTGCGCACGTGGCGGGCCTGTGCGTCAAAGATCTGCACCCAGTAGTTGGGGCTGTCCCAGCGCTGTGTACAGGAGATCAGCTGGCCGGTCTCGGGGCAGATCTTGGGGTGGGCCGTCAGCGCATCGCCGGGCTGCAGCGCGCCATCGTAATCGTATAACCCCACCGTGGAGAGATCGCTGTTCAGCAGGTGGGGAAAACCTCCCTCCCACATCGCCAGTAATTTGCCGCCGTGATAGAGCACATTGGTATTGGCGGTGTTGCGTACCGGGTTGGGCTCACCACCGGCGTCGATCACTTCCTGCGGCACCGGCAAAATCTTGCCGACACTGCCGTAGATCATGCGGTTGAACTTGCGCTCGGTTTTCAGGTGGGCGGTTTCCACCCAGCGGTTTTTGTACTCGACATGCCCATCCCTGAAGTACACCGCGTGCACCATGCCGTCGCCGTCCAGCGGGTAGACGTAGTGATTGGGCTGGAACGCAACATTGGCGCCGTCGCGCATATAAGCACCGCGCAGCGAGCGCGGCACCTCGCCCTCAACGCGCAGTTGATCTTCACCGAGGTCCCGCTCTTCGGAGACAGGCGCATAATTGCCCTGCAAATAGGGAAAGGCACTCAAATCCATCAACTCACCTCATAGTGTTATCAGTATTGCCATACCGGGAGATTGGAGACACGGATAGTATCAGTTCAATTTAGTAAAAAACAGTCTCGTCTGTTTCTTTTAAGCCAGCGCGGCGCTACAGTAGTTCTCAGCCCTACACACATAACCTGACAGGAACCCCACCATGAGCTCATTTGAAGATGACCTGGCGCTGAGAAACCTGATGGCGCGCTACATCGACGCCGTCAATCGCGATGACGCCGACGCCTGGATAGCCACCTGGGCCGAGGATGCCGTATGGAACCTGATGGGCGAACCGGTCAGCGGCCGCGACGGTATCCTGGCCCTGTGGCAGCAGATGATGGCGAACTTCGAGTTTGCGGTAATGCTGCCCAGTTCCTGCCTGTTCGAGATCGATGGCGCAACCGCCAGCGGCCACTGGTACCTGCACGAGTACCTGCGCGACCAGCAGGGCGCGGGCGTCACCGTGTTCAGCCGCTACCAGGACACCTACACCCGGCGCGACGGGCAGTGGCTGTACCAGTCGCGACAATACAATATCATCTACAACGGCCCCGGCGACCTGAGTGGCACCTATACACCGCTACCCGCACAGTGAGGAACCACCGCAATTAATGGTAGCGCAAGCGCCCAACCTACCGGTATGCTGCCGCGGCTGTGTAATAAAATTGCCTTATAACAACGGTAGTATCTGCCGCGATTAATACAGGACACGCTTATGACCACCCCACCCGATTTTAAACGTCGCACCCTCGTCAAGGCCCTCGCGGCCAGCTCGCTGATCCCGCTGCTCGGCAGCAACCTGATCGGCTGTTCCAACAGCTCCAATAACAACTCGAACACCTCAGACGGAGTCAGCAGTGTGCCCGCCGACTTCAACCACGGCGTCGCCTCGGGTGATCCGCTGACGGACCGGGTCATCCTGTGGACGCGTGTCACGCCCACCGAGGAGGGCCAGGTGCTGGTGCAGTGGGAAGTGGCTGAAGATGCCGACTTCACCAGTGTGGTCGGCCAGGGCGAGGGAATGACCTCGGCGGATGTGGATTACACCGTGAAGGTGGATGCCGAGGGCCTGCAACCAGGCACCTCGTACTACTACCGCTTTATGACCGGGGACAAGACGTCGCCGCTGGGCAAAACCCGCACCCTGCCCCAGGGCATGGTGCAGGCGGCCAGTTTCGCAGTCGTGTCCTGCTCCAACTACCCCGCCGGCTTTTTCAATGTCTACCGCGAGATCGCCAACCAGGACGTCGACGCCGTGCTGCACCTCGGTGACTACCTCTACGAGTATGCGGCCAACGGCTACGCCAGCGACCGCGCCGAGGAGTTCGGCCGCGTGGCAGAGCCGGCCAACGAAATCATCTCGCTCAGCGACTACCGCACACGCTACGCGCAGTACCGCAGCGATGCGGATCTGCAGGCGGCGCACGGCAACCACCCGTTCATCATCGTGTGGGACGATCATGAGATCGCCAACGACAGCTGGCAGAACGGTGCGGAAAATCACAACCCGGACACCGAGGGCAGCTACGCCGAGCGCAGAATGGCTGCGATCCAGGCCTGGTATGAATGGCTGCCCGTGCGACCCCCGGCCACCATGGACGATATCATCTATCGCCGCTTCCAGTACGGTGACCTGCTGGACCTGCTGATGCTGGACACACGCCATGTCGGGCGCGATCAGCAACTGCAGTACAGCGACTTTGCCAGTGGCGGCATCATCGATGTCGACAGCGTGCGCGCCGCGCTCACTGATCGCAATCGCAGCATACTGGGCAGCGAGCAACTCGGCTGGCTGCGGGAGCAAATGAACCAGAGCAGCGCGCGCTGGCAGGTGCTGGGGCAGCAGGTATTGATGAGCCGCTACCAGATCCCGTCGCCGCTGCTGGAAGCGCTCGACCCTGGCCTGTCGCCCAATCTCGACCTGGGCAAAGGCACTGCCGCGCTGCTGGCAGCCGTCGCCGCCAAAAACAAGGCACCGGAAGATCGCACGCCGGAAGAGCAGGCGCTGCTGGACAGTTCTGTCCCCTACAACCTCGACGCCTGGGACGGCTACAGCGCGGAGCGGGATGAGATTCTGTCCTTCGCCCAGCAGCTGGATTCGAAGCTGGTGGTGCTGGCCGGGGATACACACAATGCCTGGACATCACAGCTGCGAACCGCCGAGGGCAACGTCGCCGGGGTCGAGTTCGGCTGCACCAGTGTCAGTTCGCCGGGCTTTGATGGCGCAGGGTTGCTGGGGCCGTCAAACGCCGCGCTGTTCGGCCCGCTGGTCGTGGGGCTGATCGATGACCTGAATTACGCCAACCTGGTGGGCCGCGGCTATCTGCACATTGCATTCAGCGCCGACAACGTCACCGCCACCCACCGGTTTATCACGACCATCGATTCCACGGACTATGCGGAGGACGTGGCAGCGGCCAAAACCTTCGTGGTGGACCGCGCGGACATGCTGCTGTCGGATATGCTGCCGACGTAAACCGGTGACTTGCGCTGCCGGATGACCGCCCGGCAGCGCGCTACTCCTCGGGCAGGCGAATCACCAACTTGCCCTGGTTGGAACCGTCGAAGAGTTTCAGGAATGTGGGCAGGATAGTATCCAGCCCGTCTACTATTTCCTCGCGGTACTTGATGTCTCCCGCCATCACCCACTGCGCCAGTTGGCCGATACCCTCGGCAAAGCGATCGAGGTAATCCAGCACCGTAAAGCCCTGCATGGTGACGCTCTCGGCAACCAGTTGCCACAGGTTGGTCGGCCCGGGCGCATTGGGCTCGTTGTAAGTGGATATCCAGCCGCAGACGGCCACCCGTGCATACTTGTTCAGGCACAGCAGTGTCGCATCCAGTATCTCGCCGCCGACATTGTCGAAGTACACATCGACACCCTGCGGGCAGGCGCCGCGAATCGCGCCCTGGTAGTCGCCGCAGGTTTTGTAGTTGATCACCGCATCAAAACCCAGTTCCTGCTGCAGCCAGCGGCACTTGTCGTCGCTGCCGGCCATACCGACCACGCGGCAGCCCTGCATTTTCGCGATCTGTCCCACCACTGAGCCGACCGCACCTGCGGCGGCACTCACCAGTACCGTGTCGCCGGCTTTCGGCCTGCCGACCTCCAGCAGGCCGAAATAGGCGGTGAGCCCGGTAGGCCCGAGCACTCCGAGAAACAGGCTCAGCGGAATACCGGCGCTCTCGTCGAGCTTGTTGAGCGCGGCCGCCTGCACGGTGGTATAGCGCTCCCAGCCACCCATTGTCATCGCGACATCGCCGGGGGCGAAGTCGGGGCTGTTGCTGTGCACCACGCGGCCAATCACAGAACTGCGCACGGCATCGCCAAGTGCAATCGGCTCGATGTAGTTGGGGTCGTCCCCCATCCAGCCGCGAATCGCCGGGTCCAGCGAGATATACAGGTTGCGCAGCACCACCTCGCCCGCTTGTGGATCGGGCACCGGCACATCCCGCGCGGGCACGTGGCTGGCATCGGGTTTGCCATCGGGGCGTGAGGCCAGGTAATACTGGCGATTGATCAGGGTTGTCATGCACGCACAATAGCCGTCAGCAAAAAATCAGTCAACCCTGATTGTTTTAGCAATCGCACTCTGCTACTGTTTCAGGCCTTCCGCTAAACAACATACTGTCGCAATAACACAGGATAAACATATGACCGTACTGATTGCCGGCTCCCTTGGTTTCCCCGGAGGAAACCGCGAAAAAGCGCTGCAAGAGACCGCCGAACTGGTCGAGGAAACGCGCGCACAGCAGGGCTGCTTACACTATGTCTGGTCGGCGGACCCAACCTCCACCACGCGCGCCTATGTCTTTGAGAAGTGGGCGTCGGTGGAAGACCTCGCGGCGCACCTGGCCGGCCCCTACTACCAGAACATGCTGGCGGCACTGGGCAAGCACGGTGTCACCGATGTGGAGGTGTCCAAGTACAAGGTGGCGGTGGAAGAACCGGTGTACGACCCCGAGGGCCGGCCGCGCGCTGACTTTTTTACCGAGTAACACCCGGCTCCCGAGCCGCCGATCACAGGCAGAGGACTACCCCTGAATGGCCGCCAAAACCGTAAAAACCTACTGTCGCTTCTGCCACGCCTACTGCCCGATGGAAGCGACGGTGGAAGACAACCGCCTGATCGCGCTGGTACCCGACACCAGCAATGAAGTCTACGGTGGCTACACCTGCATCAAGGGCCGGCAGTTGATCGAACAGATCGATCACCCCAGCCGCCTGCAGCAGTCGCAGAAAAAACAGGCCGACGGCACTTTCGCCGCAATTGGCAGCGAACAGGCGATGGACGAGATCGCGGAGCAACTGCAGGCCATTCTCGACCAGTACGGCCCGCGCAGTATCGCCAGCTACAACGGCACCTACTCCTACCAGAACTCTGCCGCTCACGATGTGGCGCGAGCGTTTCACACCGCCATCGGCTCGCCCTCGTATTACACCAGTGTCACCATCGACCAGCCGGCCAAGGTCGCGATCGGGCCGACGCGCATGGGCTGGTGGAACGGCGGCAGCCATATGTGGAACGATTCCGATGTGGCGCTGATTATCGGCAACAACACACTCGTCTCCCACTTTTCCATTCCCGGTGGTATTCCCGCATTCAGTCCGCACAACGCGCTGCGCGAGGGCAAGCAGCGCGGTATGAAGGTGATCTGTATCGACCCGCGCGTCACCGAGGTGGCCAGTCGCTCGGACCTGCATCTGCAGGTGCGCCCGGGTCACGACGCGGCTGTGGTCGCCGCTATTATTGCGGTGATCCTCGCGGAAGACCTGCAAGACAAGGCCTTCTGCGACGAGCACACGGAAGGATTGCAACAACTTGCACAACAGACACGGTGCTATACCCCGGAGGCTGTCGGCGCGGCGGCGGGCATACCGGCAAGCCAGATTGTCGAGGCCGCGAGGATGTTCGCCGCCGGGCCGCGCGGCACTGCCGTCACCGGCACCGGGCCGGAAATGGGGCCGCACCCCAACCTGCTGCAACACCTGGTGCAGGCGCTGAACGCCATCTGCGGGCGCCACTACCGCGCCGGTGAACGCCTGCCCAATCCGGGTGTGCTGACGCCGGCGGGACCGCGTGCAGCACAGGCCACCGGGCCACAGCCGCAGTGGCTGACCGAGGGCGTGAAAAGCCGTGTGTCAGAGGATATCTGCGAAACCGTGGTGCTGTCGCCCTACGGCCCGCTGAAGGAGATGCCGACCGCCGTCATCAGCGACGAGATGCTGCTGCAGGGCGATGGCCAGATCAAGGCGCTGATCTGTGTCGGCGGCAACCCGCTGCTGGCCTGGCCCGACCAGGATAAAACCCACCGCGCCCTGGCGGGGCTGGAACTGCTGGTCTGCATCGACCTGCGAATGTCCGCCACCGCGCAGATGGCTGATTACATCCTCGCGCCCAAGCTGTGCCTGGAGCGCGAGGACGTGACCCTGCTCACCGACATCTGGCACGACCAGCCCTACAGCCAGTACTCCCGCACCGTGGTGGAGGCACAGGGCGACAAGATAGAGGAGTGGGAGTTTTTCTGGGCGGTGGCAAAACGCATGGGGCTGTCGCTGACACTGCCCAACGGCCCGATCGACATGCAGCAAAAGCCCGCCAAGTACGACCTGCTGGCCAATATCACCAAAGGCTCCCGGGTGCCGCTTGAGACAATTTACAACACCGAGGGCGGCGCGGTGTTCGAGGTACCGGATGTGATACTGGAACCAGCCGACGCCGCGACACAGGGTCGCCTGCAACTGTTCCCGCCGGGGCTGGAGGAGGAACTGGCCGCCGCCTACGCCGACCTGCAAGCCGCCACCGATGCGGCCTACCCGATGCTGCTGATCAGCCGGCGCATGAAGAACACCTACAACTCCACCGGCCCGGAACTCAGCCTGCTGAAACGCAAGGGCACCACCAACCCGGCGTTCATGCACTCGCAGGAACTGCGCGCACTGAATATCGCCGACGGTGAGATTGTCGAGGTGTATTCACGCCACGGCGCAATCCCTGCCGTCGCCACCGCCAGCGACGACATCAAGCCGGGCGTGATCTCCATGTCACACTGCTGGGGCGGCTCGCCCGACCCGAGCGCGCACTCGGACGACAAGGTGCGCGAGATCGGCAGCAACACCAACCGCCTGATAGACAACCGCGAGCGGGCTGAAAAGTATTCCGGCATGGCGCGACAGAGCAGCATACCGGTGGCGATCCGCAAGCTGTCCTGATGCGCTGGCAACACCCCAGCGTCAACCGATGCCGCATTCACCTGGAGCACACCCCATGAGCGACCTGAAACCGTTTCGTTTTTCCCTGCAATGCTTCAACACCAGTTCACCGGCAAACTGGCGCGCGCTGATCGCAAAAACGGAGGACCTGGGCTATTCCACCTTCTTCCTCGCCGATCACTTCCTCAGCGAAGGCCCTGCACTGGAGAGCACCTATCACCCGCCGCAAATGCTGGCGGCGGTGCCCGCCATTGCGATGGCGCTGGAACAGACATCCACCCTGCGCGTGGGTTGCCGGGTATTCTGCAACGACTACCGTCAACCGGTGATGCTGGCCAAGGAAGCCGCGACCATGGACTACCTGTCCGGCGGGCGGCTGGAGTTCGGGCTGGGGGCGGGCTGGATCAAAAATGAGTACGAGGCGGCTGGCCTGGCGTTTGACGATTTCCCCGAGCGCTTCGCGCGATTCGCCGAGACAGTGCACGCCTACAAGGCATTTATGTCCGGCCAGCCGCTCGATATCGCCGGTGATGCTATCCGCTGGAGCGGGTTCTCCGGCACGCCCTCCCCCGCGCAGTCGCCCTACCCGCCGCTGATGATCGGTGGCGGCAGCAAGAAGATTCTCGAATTCGCCGGACGCGAGGCCGATATCGTCAGCCTGAACTTCAACAACCGCGCCGGCATGCTGGGGCCGGACGGCATGAACTCCGGCCTCGCCGCCGCCACGGCACAGAAAATCGAGTGGATCAAAGCGGGCGCCGGAGCGCGCTTTGACGCTATTGAGCTTGAGATCGGCGCCTACACCACCGTCGTCACCGACCACCCGCTGCCGACCGCGCAGGCCATTGGCGATGCGCTGGGCATGTCGGCAGAGGATATCCTCGCGCACCCGCACTGCCTGATTGGCAGCGTCGATTTTATCTGTGAGGAATTGCTGCGCCGCCGCGAGACGTACGGCATTTCCTATATCGCCGTACTCGACGACGGCGAGAACAATATGGTCGAGACATTTGCGCCGGTTGTTGCCCGTCTCACAGGCAAGTAAACTGCCCTTAACACTTTTAGAGAGAACCCGACCCCCATGCTGAAACTGACCGACACAAGCCTGCTGCGCTCACAGCTGTATATCGACGGCAACTGGGTGGATGCCGATGACGGCGACACCGTCAGCGTCTTCAACCCCGCCACCGGCAAGGAAATTGTCGCCATCCCCAACGCCGGTGCCGCCGAAACCCGACGCGCCATCGAAGCCGCCGACCGCGCCTTCAGCAGCTGGCGACAGGTAGTGGCCAAGGAGCGCTCCGCGATACTCAAGCGCTGGTTCTCGCTGATCATGGCAAACCAGGAGGATCTCGCCCATCTGATGACCGCTGAACAGGGCAAACCACTGGCGGAATCGCGCGGCGAAGTCGCCTACGGCGCT
>TARA_R110002072_G_scaffold40478_2_pt1 | contig 18023 bp, 21 predicted proteins | sample TARA_R110002072 | Tara Oceans TARA_R110002072 (sample SAMEA4397118) | marine metagenome | biome: Polar Biome; feature: [SRF] surface water layer (ENVO:00010504); material: water (ENVO:00002006), including particulate matter (ENVO:01000060) such as... | depth 5 m | reverse complement strand
AGTTCCTATTATTTTGCACAATTCTGCTACAAATTGTTTTGACTTTGGACCCTCTGTCAGCCAGTTTGTTTCAAAACACTCTTTTATTGATTCATATTCTTCCAAACCTACAAACGGTTTCATTTGTGGTATTTTCATTCCTGTCCCCAAGTTACTTTGCCAGTGTTTAAGGCTTCGTGAATAGTCGGCCATATATTATATTTATTAAGAATCAAATCTCTAGCTTTCTTTAGTGCCGGTAGTCTTCTCTGGTAATCGTCGTCGTCTAGTTCGTTTAATATGTTTTTTTCAAAAGAATGAGGGTCATTCACGTCAAGATTTATATAAGAATCTTCGGGAAAAAAATCAGATATGTTTGGGGCGCCCCAATAAATTGGTATTGTCCAAGATAATATAGCATCAGTAAATTGGGTACCAAAATAATTGTTGTATCGCCCATTGTCAAATGCTAAACAATATCTATAATTTTTTAATTTTTCAAATTTATCAGACACATAGTGCTCTCCGGGGCCTCCATATGATATTACACCCCTAATAGACCCACATAAATCCATTTTATCAGTGTTATTCCAGATAACTTTATTGATAAAATCAACCCTCTTTTTGTGCCCCTCTAAAAAATATTTTCCAGACTGGATACAAATAAGATTGCTAGTTTTTTCAACCGGACCTTGTAGCGTTAAGGAATCATATGATATCTTCATGCCATTAAAGTTGTCTTGCGGATAAACCCATTTTGTATACAAATAACTACTATCGTCCAAAAAAGAAAAACTCTTCAACGCTTCTATGTTATCGACGCGGCCGGCTTTGGGAACCTCTCTGGCAAAGCAAAATATCTTATTTTTGTCTGGTAAAGATATATCGGTATAGTCTTGGATTATGTAGTAGTCCGCTTCGCTCATATTAAGAGTTGCTTCTATATTTTTCCAAACTCCTTTAGAATTGGGGGTTTGCATTTTCATAGTGTCATATATGGTCTCTGCGGAATCTCCCCAAACTGGCATAAAATATATCTTCATTTACTCACCTATAATCTCGAATTTAGGGCACGGCACAATAAATTTTCCACCTTTTTCTAAGAACTTTTTCTCTCTACACCTAAATTCACTAATGAAATGCCATGGTAAAACAAGCAAATAATCAGGGCTTACCTTTCTCATTTCCTCTTCTGACAAAATTGGTATATTGGAGCCTACCGTCTTTAGCCCAAATTTGTGAGGATTTCTCTCCGCGATCGCGTCTATCATTGTATTATCCAAACCAAACCATTGTAGTAAAGTATTCCCCTTTGTAGAAGCTCCATAGCCCCACACAGTTTTACCATCAGCCTTGGCCTTTTTTATAAATGAAACAGTCTGTTCTCGTAAATCTAATATTTGCTTATAAAACTTCTCATAGGGGGCTGGTGTATCTATCTGGTTCTCTTTCTCTAGAGATAAAATGCTGTTGACCCTATATCGTGCTACGTCTCGGAAAGGAGATGTTCTGAATCCTGTGGGGTCAGCGTTGGCCTTTCTAGCGTACACCCTAAAGCTTCCGCCATTGATGTCATTTAACTGGCAGTCCACTACCGTCAGACCTGTCTCTTCCAGCATCTTCTTGATTGAAGTCAAAGTATAATAATAAACATGTTCATGGCAGATATTATCAAACGCCAACTGTTCTAACATTAGAGGAGTGTAGCTCATCTGCATCACCAGCAGCCCCTCGTCGTCCATAATCTCCTCCACATCCTTTAAGAAGTCAATGGGGTTCTCAACATCATAGAACATCGCGATTATTGTTATTATTTTGGCTTTTTGGTGTCCATATTTGGTCTTCTTATATACAGGGGCGCTAAAGAAGTCTTGTATAATAAGATCAGCAACCTGCATCGACTCAAATGAGTATGATTCATCAGCAGGGTCAATGCCTATTTTAGTCATGCTGGGAGGGACTGCTTTCAGCAAAGTACCATCGTTACAAGCTATATCAAGCCATATATCACCGGATTTGGTATTTATGGCGCTATAGCAATCTTTAGCTATAGATGTCAGTTCCTCTGTCATAGTAGCGTTGATTCCGGATCTATACCAGTACTCTCCATACATCAGGTCCGGGTCGACGATTGATTTTAGGCGGGCGGCGCCGGTCTCATGATCTAAAACTAGAGATAGCTCACCCTTGCCTTTTTTAGGTGTGCCGGCTTCATTGATAAAATCAGATATATAAAGCTCCCCTAGAGAGAAAAGCTTGGTATTCTTTTTATTCGTCATTGCTCATCCTTAACATAGAAATCGTTGATTTTATATCTTCTATCTTTACGATAACCTTTCGACATCATAAAATCTTCTATTTCTTTATCGTTATAGTTGTTTTCTACTACTAATAATGTAACACTATACTGAGAAAAGTCAAGGCCTTTTAATACATCTAATTCAGTTCCTTCCGTGTCAATCGATATAAAGTCAATCTCTCTTATACTCTCGAACAATGTTCCCTCTACTTCGTTCTCTATTATATTCGAAAGTGTCTCCACTTTTACCTCTAGCTCATATTTTTCACTAATCAGGTCTATATGATCCTCTACTAATCTCTTATCTGGATCCAGAGAGGTGAGAGATGAGGTGATGTTATTCTTCCCGACCCGGAAGATAGTTAATGGGAAGGTTCCTGTCTGGCTACCACACGCAAAATATCTAACTAATTTTCTATACTTTTCTAATGATTCTCTGTGTTCTGAATTCGGCTCTATACACAATACACCCCATCCTCTCTCTTCAAAATATAAGGTATTTGAGCCCTTGACTCCATTCGCGGCGCCGACTTCTATACATACTCCTTTATACCCTTCTGGGAAATATGTTTCTATTACTTTATCCGTCTCCCATTGGCCATAATAATCTCCGTTATTCCAGCCTGTCAGTTCTTCACTAATTTTATTAACATCATAATTACTCATTATGCCTGTTCTCCCATATTTTTATATTTGATCTAAACACATCAACATCCTCTTGGGTTATATAGAGTTTATATTCAACTTCATCGATTACGCCGGGTCCAGAAATTGGTATAGCATTGATGCTTCCTTTCCGGAACGCGTCGATATCAGGATACAAAGGCGAGTCGCCTTTGGGTATTAGCATTTTTGTGTCCGCGAGGAACAGGGCTTGATTTTTATCTTCAAACTCGCCCGGGTTCATGATCCTGCTTGGGTTTGTAAGCAGTTCTATAAAATAATCTCTTCGCCATATTGACGGCCTCAGAGAGGTCGTAGAGACTATATTTTCTCTCCCCAAATAAAAGTTAAAATGTTCGTCATATTCCCCTGCTAGCTTATTGTCGCATTGATAGTGAGGTAGCAGCCTCACTTTTCCAATTTCTTTATCTTGCTGCATTATTCTCTCTGCATGATTTAAGAGTTCCAGATTGACATCCCCTATGAGGTAGTGATCCTCGAAACACAAGAAAAAATAATCATCTTCAAGTTCTGGGAAATACGTCATCAGAGCATCAACCCACGGGGAGGCGTCATTATATTCCTGACCAAAAGATTGGAACTTAAAGTTTTTCCGTAAGGTTGCTTTCGGCTCCGCGAAGCCCAACACGGTAAACTCTATGTCCTCCTCTTTCCAATGCCTGCTCAAAAGTTCTTGAAATCCATCAAGACAAAAGGAATATTTATCCGAAGTTATTAGAATCTTTTTCACTTATCTTCCGTTTTATAAAATTTGTTTTTGCCGGTGCCTAACAAATCCTCCGCCGTAACACGCATAGTTGACTTCTTCTTGGAGGCTGTGTCTATGAGGATGCCCAGAGAACAGTTAATCTGATCTATCAGGTCATTTCTTTCCCTATTCGTATTACTAATTTTGTTTAGGAAGTCTTTTGTTTCTTTTTCTGTTTTTGTTTGATCGGTATTGCAAAAAACCCTTCTACTATCCTCTAGCATCCAGAGTCTAACATTTGCTATGGTAAGTTTATCTATCATGTCTCCTATCGTATCCATGCTTATCCTATCCCTTTATTCCAATAATTTATCATTTCATCTAGCATATCATAGAAACTATAGTGTGTCTCCCACTTAAGGATATTGTTTGTCACGGTTGCGTCTCCACACGGTATCTTATTGTATTCGTCTCTAGCGAATCCTTTCTGTTCAAAAACATAATCTTTATAATCTAGGTTCATTTTGCCAAAAACGTATTCGCACACTTGCTTAATGGTTCTTGTCTCACCAGTTGAGATTATCCAATCAGAGGGCTGTTGATGGGAGAGTATCAGATGCATTGCTCGAACATAATCCTTAGCATGTCCCCAGTCTCTTCCCGTACTCAAGTCTCCTAGCTCCAACTTATCTTCTAATCCTTTCTTAATTTTAATCGCTGTTTTAACAATCTTAGTAGTTACAAATCTTTCATGTCGATAAGGAGACTCGTGGTTATATAAAATACCATTACAAGCAAAAAGTCCGTAATCTTTACGATATTTGATCACGGCGTCGTAAGCCATTTGTTTAGTCTTGCCATATGACGTGATTGGATTCATTGGAGTATCAACCCTTTGCATTCCATCATTTTCAAATGAATTTCCAAACATCTCCGAAGAGCCGGCTTGGAAGAACCTAACATTCGGAATATTTGAGGTACAGGCCCTAAGCATATTCACTACACTAATCGCGTTGATGCTTTCCATAGAGTCTAGACTTAACTTTTTATCTTGATGTTCGGTTCTGTGTACTGCGGCAAGATTGTATATTTCGTCCGGTTTTAGATCTGCGATTATATCGCCCACTGTCTTTATTCTAGATATATCAACTTGGTGTATCTGAGAAATGCCGTATTCTTTTAGATCGGAATTCGAATAATTTTGAGTATCAATACCATAGATATTATAGTTCAGCCCTTTTAGATGTTTACAAAGATATTTTCCATCTTGGCCGGCTATTCCGGTTATTAATGCTGTTTTCCTCATTATTTGGCTCTGTTTTTTCGAGATGCTAGATTCTTTTCCTCAACAAACCTATTCTTCCAATAACTAAGTGTAGCCTTCTCTAGGTTAACTTTCTTTTTCGTTATGTCCTCATAAGCAGAGTTCAGATACTCTTCTGTCAAATCGCTTATGTCATCGTATATTAAAATCGGTAGATCTTCATAGAATTCTATATTAATATGTTTTGGGACGATTGGTATAGTTCCAAGATACACGCATTGCCAGTTTCTTCCACAGTCCAAGCCGTTCCCCAAAGGAGACATAACAAATTTATGGTTATAAACCTCATCATAGTATTGGGAGACAGAAACAAAGCCATCGGATTTCTCATATTCTGAAAGAGGTATGTCGCACGGGCGACTGGTGGCCCAGTCCTTGTTCTTGAAGTGTTCATATATGGGGGCCCGATGTTGATTATTGGTGTGTATACCAAAGTTAATATAAACCAGATTTCTATGTTCTTTTGGTTTTCCGGTTTCTTCTGTTAAAATATAATCATGCTCATACCTCTGGGCGGCGTACTCATCCGTGCCTATCCAAGTCGACCCAACAGATCCGATTGGTATTGATATCAGCTTCTTGTCTTCGTGATCCACATTCATGGCAAACCACTTGTGGACATTTGGTGGCGCGAGGTCGAATATGTTTTTTGTGATCCCAATATCACTATTGTGCGTTACAAGAACATAGTTTGTGTTGTAGTTCATCTTACATTGATTGAAAAAATGTGGCGCGTGTTCTGTTTTACAGAAAATGGTATAGCAACCACCGGGTTCGAGTGGTAAACCTTGGCCCGGCTGGTAGGTGTAGTCACAGCATTGTTCCTTGATTCGATTGCCAGTGATTCTCTCTTCCTGTTTAACTGTAGTTTTCATGGTCTTTCCTTTGTTCTATTATAACACACTGTTCAACAATTGTATATCTTTTAAATCTTTTTCTTCACACCTTATCTGCTTCATAGACTTTATAACCCACGGTGAAGCAAACTTCAATCCTTTGTGGTAAAAATGATTTGCTGGATTCACTATAACTTCATCTTTATGCATTGGATAATACTTGGTTTCGTGATTGTGACAAGAAAAATCGTCCCTGCCAGTATTTATAAAGTCTCCCAAATACAAGAAGTCTAAGTCACGACAATCTCGTAGGCCGTAGCTAGACAGAACAGCGCTAGCATCTATACAAAAATGGTCACTGTTCATCGAGTTTGCAGCTAGCCAATCTGAATATTCAGGTAGGTATCTTTCAAAGTTAGCCAAATATTTGGGATTGCATTTATTAAGAAAATGTATGCTGTTGTCGTTAAAGACTGATTTTGCTATCCTTAGAGTTTCCTCGTGGGTATCGTTGATATGAACAGAGTCTTTCCCGATGTTGTAGATCTGCCTAATCAGTCTCTTGGCCTCCATCAGCCCGTCTGCGTCGTCTGCCTCGACTAGGTAGACCTTTGTTCGCTGGGCGAACTTGAAACAGGCTCTGGCCTTAATCTGGGCTCCCATGAACATATCATTCCACCCGCTAAGCCACGCTTCTCCGTCATACAACATCCGGATGTAGTTAAATGGCCCGTAGTCTTCGATGGTTATATCTTTATCATAAACAATGGTACTAAATCTTTTCAAAATTCTTTCTACAGAGCTTTCATGGCCGAAAGCAGACGGAAACAAGGTGACTATAAAAGTGTTCTTCTTTAGTTTTGTATATTCAAGGGCCATAGCGTCAGCATATTTTGAACCCAGTCCTCCGGGGACATTACAGTGTCTGTTTTTTAAAAAATAGTATCCACAATCAACCTGACCTTCGGTTACGGGAGATTCTTTACACAATACCTCTTTGTCGTGCAGGATACTCGCGGCTAGCCGGTGGGCGCCATTTATAAGCTTCCCATCCAAGATTGGTACATATGATTTATTAATATCAAACCCACCGGAGCCTATAGAATCTATGATGTCATGAAAAACTGAAACAAAGGACTCCAGATCTTGTTTATCTGGGTTGTTATATTCTGAGTAGTTATTCCAGACCTTCAGGTGGTGGGAGTATAGGTCAAGAGGGAAGTTGCTCTTCGTGTTCCGATATTTAGCATATATATACTTGGCGCAAACGTCAAATCTAAGTGGCGACAAAAGTTCTATTGGGCTTATACTCTTATGTTCCATTATTCAATACCACCAATTCTTGAGTATCTTTCTTTACGCCTAATGTAGCGGTCTGTTCTCAGTTGCAGGGGGGTGTCAACCTTGTGGTCATTAATCGGGTTATCGTTATTGTAAACATATAGTATATCTGATATGAAGCGGTGGCGTTCTTGCGCCATTTCCAGCATTGGGAACATAAATGCTAAGTCCCAAGCCATTCGGAAGAACTGTCCGTCCTCATCTAACAAATCCTCTCTTTTAATCTTATTCCAAAGTCCGTACTTAAATGTTCTGAGGTGTGAAGATACCCACCTGTAATCTCTGAACAGGGAGTTGGCTACCACCTGTGGTGGAAATGGCTCGGAACCATTCGGCGTAACCAATCCTTTCTTCAAGTCGTCCAGATATACGCTTATCCCATAAGTGATAAAACAGTTACTCTGCATGTAAACCTGATTGACCTTTTCTAGCACATTGTAGTTATAGAGCCAGTCATCGCCGTCTACAGTTACAATAATATCATTAGCGTTTGGTTTTAAGTGCTCTATCCCTTCATATATATTCCTCAATGCGAACTTCTTTTCCGTGTTTTTTATTAGCTCAAACCGGTCGTCATCTTTAATCAGTTCCTTGACAACTGAATAGCTTGAATCAGTTGAGATGTCATCTATTATAACACATTCGAAGTTTCGATAACTCTGCTTTTTAATGGTATTAATAGTGTTCTTAACCCATTTTTCAACATTGTACATTGGTACAACTATTTTAAACTTATTCATCTACAATCCTCACAAACTCTTTTTTATAGTTTTCAAAAGAACCGATTTCATCTTTTTTGAAGGTGGTAGACATGATGAGTTTTATGTCTTCCCAGATACTATCCTCATAAGGATCCCTATGCAAGTGTACATCGATTATACGACTACTCAAATACTGTATAAATGTCTGTCTCCAGAATGTTCTGTCGATTCGGCCACTTCTTAAGCCAAACTGATTAGCTCCTCGGGTGATCAGTTGGCATGCATCTGGGTAATATTCACTGGAGAATACTCCTTTGGTCAGGAGGTACTCGTCTAAATTCCAGCCTTGGTCGCGCTCCTTTTCCTGTTGTGTTAGGATCCTTCCAGAATCCCAGTCGGAGCTTTTAGCAAGATTCTTAGTTAAACACTCTTTAACATTGTCGTGAAGATTACCCTCGGATACACCTATAATCTGTTTCCATAGAGCAACCTTCATGCCTATATATCCTATCTTGAGTCTAGTATAGTTTGTTTCGTCTAAATCAAAAATATGTATATCTTTGTTGTAATCCTGTTGATTAAACCACGGCTTTGAAACCACAAATTTATCTATATCGTCTGTTATTAAATAATCGTCATCGTTGAATAGAGGATCTGCTGCGGCGAATAATCGCGATATTTGAGCCACAGTACTGGTTTTGTATCCCTCGATATGCTCAAGCTCGCGCATGATCCCCCCTGCTTCCTCAGTGCGTGATCTTACCAAGCTCATCAGTTCTTCTGGGATGTCTTTGGCGATTGTTATTATATATGGTTGATAACCTAGTTTTTTCCAAAACCCACTCCAGATTGGTGCGAAAAACAAATAATCAGAGTTTTCGTTTACGGCTGTAATAGCATATTTTTTCATGTCGGGCCTCCTGAATATACTTCTATGATCCTAAAAGGTTCTACAATATTAATTCCCTTTTTTCTACATTGGTAGTTTGCATGGAAGGCCTCTAAGACAGGCTCTGAGAAGTAAGGTTTGGTCTGCTGTGATTTAAAATATTTTAGAGCATCAAGTTTTTTTTCATAAAAGTCGTCAACATCAACAAATAAATTTGGCAGCCAAGAGTTTAAAGTACTTGGCGTTCGGTACTCAATCAAAGATATTGGATTGGCCCGAATGAGGGCAGTACCTAATCCGTTAACAAACCTATGTTCAAACTGAGAGTCTTCGATTGTTGGCAAGAAAATACAATCATACTTTTTGTGGTTTATAAACTTATTTTCTATGTAGTTGACCCATCCGGAGTCCCCGTCTTTCTCCCCCAAATAATCGCAGCCGGAAAACTGAATATTTGCGTTTGAGGCCTCGGCGCGGGCCCAAGCATCTACTACTTCTTCTAGCCTATTTCGGCCGTTTACCCCACCCAAACATTTGGTGGCGCCGTTTGTCAAACACAAAACAGAAAACTGTGTTCCAGTGTGTTTCATTATTGTACCCATCATCCCAAGCTCCACATCATCCGGATGCGGAGATAGGCATAATACCCTCTCAAAGTTTAAAAGTTTCATTATATCTCTTCGATCCTTTTCGTTTTGTCACAAATCAACAAATCGTAGGCCGGTTTTTCTCCAACGCTGAGGTGGTGATACTTGCAACCCCATTCTCCGAGTTGTTGTTCAGTCAGACGTGTGTAATCTATTTTGGATACTGATCCGCGGGCGGTCCAATATGTTATTTCTGCGCCGGCGTCATACAAGTTGTTTATTTTGGCTATATTCTTAAAGTTTGGTAGGGCGCTCTTATAACCCAGTCTTATCACCCCGTCATAAAAGCAGATTGTTTCATCAATGTCAACATAAATCCTCATAATACGACCTCCTCAAAGTAACGAACAACAGTTATTTCTTGAGGGAGGCGAAATACATTGTCTCTTTTCTGAAGAATATTGATATACAATTCAGCATAGTTAACCCCCGCCAAGGTACAAATATAGGTTCCACCGCCTAGTCTTGGGTTGCATTCGATCACGAAGGGGTTGCCGGCTTCATCCTCCTTAAGTTGGATACAAACGGGGCCCTTAAGGGAGAGGTGTTCAACCATCCTCTTTATGATAGAGGAGATCTCTTCATTCAGAACAACCCTCCCTTTTGTTGATATACCAGCCTTTGTGGCTAGCCTTTCTCTAATAACGTGATTAACTATTTGCGATGACATGTTGCTGAAAACATCTACTGTGTATTCTCTTCCGGGGAGATATTCTTGAATCACCTTTTTCTCCAGATCCAACACCTCTATCCCGCGGGAACCGCTACCCCTATTCGGCTTAACAATCATTTTATTTCGAAAAGTCATTGGTACCGGTATATCTGTGTGTTTGAGCGCCTGATAGAATTTAAATTTGTTTTGGCATGTTTCAATCGCCTCTTTATCAGATATAAAAATGTAGCATCCCAAGGATTCTAAGCGCTTTTTGTTTTCAGATAATTTGTAGAGGTCATGCTCTCCGGTAGGCAAGATTAGATTAACACTATATTTTTTGATTAAGCTTAAGATTTTATCGATATATTGTTCATCTGAGGCATATGGGACTGTATGGCCATGGTCGCTGATGTGGATACCCGACGCAGATGGGTCAGCATCTACAGCTAAGATTTGTATGTCGGATGAGTACTTTCTTAGGCTCTTGATCAGACCGACTGCTGCGGGGCCTCCGGCTTCTGTTACCATTACTGTCAGCATAGTTCTCTCATTTTAGAATAATCGTTAAATTTCGTTTTCCTAGAAAAAATAACAACCTCCTCTATACGAGGTCGATATGACTGATTAAAGTCCATCAAGGTTTGCTGATCACCATATTTGTGTGCCAAATCAACATCAAAATCTTCCACCATACCATATTTTTCCATCAGAATAGATAATACTGACTGGTCACACCGGTGTTCGATGCAGGGAGAGTCTTGACCATCAGGGTATTTAATACCTACTTGTGGGCCTGCTATTTCAATATCAAGCATATATTGATATACTTCTTCCACTAAATTTTTGTTTTCTTCGTTAGCTGAATATATTTGTAGGCCAGCCCAATGTTGTGGAGCTTCTTTAAACCTAGTCTCTGTACATTCCATTCTTTTGAAGCAAGATTTTGTTGTCCAGTATTTGTTTTTTAACATCTCGTGGCCATATGGGAGGATTATTCTTCCGCTTCGGCGTTTCAAATCCCGCTTTAGATCAGTGGTAAACTTGACAAATTCGTTTGTTGCGTCGGAATAAATAAAATCATGATCCTTTTGCATAGCGGATCTAATGGCGCTGGCCTTATAGAAAAAGGTGGTTAGGCTATGGGCATGATCACAAGCTTTTGGTATTTCCTCGATTATAACTTGAGATCCATACCTTTTCTTTAAATACTCTCTATATTTGTCGTTTAGATCAAGGGCGTAAAACATAATCTGTTTGTTAAACGAGTTAACTTTATAGCTATCTATTAAATTGACAGCATTAAAAAAGTACTTATCGTTAGTTACTGTTGCTAACAGCATATCACACCTATGTAACCCAAAGTGGATTCTTTTTATACCATTCTATTACTTGAGAGAGGCCCTGATCAAGATATATCTCTTGTTTCCACCCCAAAGATTTTATTTTCTCTCCGCTAATAGAATACCTAATATCATTTTTGCCGCGGGTCTTAGAAGGATTGATTAAATCATATTTTAACTCTTTATCCATAATACGAGCAATCATTATAGCTAACTCTAAGTTGTCGACCTCTTCGCTAGAAGAAATATTATACTTTTGCCCTATTTTGCCATTTTTTAATAAAAATACTATAGCGGAAGAAACATCGTTCTCATGCAAATATTTTCTAGAACCGATCACTCCGTTCTCATCTGTATGAATTTGTACCACCTCGTCTTTTGATAACTTGTGTACCAGCAAGGGGATAAACTTCTCTCTATTTTGTCTTATACCATATACATTCATAGTATGAGTGGTAATAACCGGGACTCCATATGAAACAGCATATGCATTACAAATCTGCTCTGCCGCTGATTTTGTGGCTGAGTATGGATTGCACGGGTTGTGGCGGTCGTCCTCTTTGAACTTAGTAGCGTTGACGGCCGGCCCAAAAACCTCATCTGTGCTGAAGTTTAGAAACACTTTAAGGTCTGGTGTGTCTTCGCGAGCGTATTCTAGTAGGTTTGTCGTCCCAAGAACATTATCCATAACAAAGCCTACTGGGTTTGCGAAGCTTCTGTCTACATGGGAACCTGCTGCTAAATGCAGGATGTAATCTACTGGCCCTATCTGTCTAGCGACGTGTTTATTTATGGGAGATTTAAGGTCATGCCAAACAACCTTAATCCTATTTCTCCATTCAGGATTTGATTGTATAATATCTTGTAGCCTACTCAGACTACATGATGTGTCTATACGATCTAAAGAAATAATATTGTAATCTGTGTTCTTTAGTATGTAGTTTATCAGATGGTGCCCAATAAAGCCGGCGCCTCCGGTTATTAACACGCTCTCTTGTGAATTCATTTTAAACCCTAGATGTTGATTAGCCTATTCATTTTCGGCATATTTTTCGTAGATTGAGGCCTCTTCTTGTTGTTTCCAAGAAAAGTTATCTGGGTTTGTGGATATCCCCTTGGGATTAAAATAATAGACTCCCAAAACTTGAGGAATCTTTTTAAACACACTGCCCTTTGAGGCGCCGCGGAGCCACATTTCCCAGTCGCCGGCAGAACGGTATTGCTCATCAAAATATCCATGTTTATCATGATAACTCTTGCGCCACATGGGATTATTATGTGGCATATTAACCATTTTCAAGTTTTCATATGAAAAATCTGGAAAGTTATAGCGACGAGAGGTATTGGTGACTTCTTCAAACAACTCATTTGCAGTCTCGGTTATATAGAGATCCGCGTAGACTAGATCCACTTCAGGACTAACGAAAAGTGCTTTTGCGTGTCTTTCGATGGAGTGGGGAGCTTTTTTATCATCCAAGTTAGCATTGGTAAGATATTCACCAGTAGACATCTTAACTCCGATGTTCCATGTCCCGTAAATACCCGGGTCTTCATCAAGCTTCTTGTATACGATGTTATCAGGATATTTTTCTAAATATTCTTGAATAACTGGTTCTTCGTTCCCGGGAGAGTTTGCATTAATCAGAATCAATTCACATTTTTCCTTGAAAATGGTTTGTCTTGTTACATCTTCTAAGAATGGCCTAATAAAATCATCTCCGTCATAAACAGAAGTTATAATCGAGATTTTTGGCAGATCTTTAGTCTGTATCTTTGTAATAGGACTGGGCTTATTAATGGCAAAAGATAATTTCTCATGCATTTTATCAGAGTCAAATTCTTTTCTTACCCACTCTTTTAGTTTGGTGGCCAAATCTTTCCACTTTTTATAGTTTTTGCGAACCTGTCGGAGACGAGTTTTAAATGAACCCTCTGAAGCGTAAGCCCACATTGAATCCGGCTCTAATACACCTTCCCAGTGGGCGTCTTGTGAGATCGGTGCAAGAGTGAAATCCACCTCTGCAAAACATGCTTTCTTTCTGCTCTTCTTCTTTTTATTTTTTGATTCAAATGGAGTGTAAAGAAAATCCACCTGTCCGGACCAAGATGGTGCGATGATTGGAAGGCCACTATAGGCGGCCTCAAACATCGGTAGTCCGAAGCCCTCCCCATTTGTTAAGGAGACATAACACTTAACCTTTGGGTGGACATACAAAGAGTGGATTTCTTCTTCGGACATGTCTCCGTGAATCAAATATATTTTACATTTTCTATCAGGAAGATCCGGTATCGCGGCGAGGACTTGGTTGGCTGCATGTTCACGATCTAATATAGAGTTATTTCTTAAACTAGTCTTGATAATCAAGCCCACTTCCTGATCATAGTTTTCCTCGACAAACCACTTAATGGTGTTTGCTAAATTTTTTCGGGGGCCCCACTGTGCTATGGTTAGGTAGTTAAAATCATAATCTAAATCAATTACTTCCTTCTCAACTGACAAATGTGTTTTGACAGGATAACCAACAACCTCCACCGGGTTCATACAGCGCATGGTCATTTCTTGGCCGGTTTGTTTATTGGTCCCCCGATATTCGACATTGGTAAAGCCGTTTTTGGAGTGTTCGGAAATGGTTATGATTTTGTCCATAGCATTGGCTTTTTCTAACCAGATAGGAGACACTTTATTACTCTCAATACCGGCTGTGACTCCTATATTTAATGCCGCCATCGGGTGCCATTCATTAGGAATCGTAACTTGTACAGAAATGTCATATGGTAGCTGTTCTGCCATGTGGCGTGATGCCTTTTCGACTGCTTGGTCAATCCAGTGCCGTTCTTCGTTGTCGGTTGATAACCATCCAGTAGCTCCCCATCCAGTAGGTAAAATATGAATATCCAACTCGGGTTCTTGCAGACGTAAGGATCGAAGAACGAACCTAGTGTGCTCACCATAGCCAGATTGTGTAAGGGCGGGGCCTCGTACTAATACTTTTTTATTATCCAATTTCTGCAATCTCCCATGATTTGTAACCTTTTCTTGTATCCCAAGAACCGTATCTTTCTAAGATATCATCCATTAAATCAATCCATTTTTGTTCAAAATCTTTAAAGTTATAGTTTTTTTGAACATATTCTGAGCCCTTTCGGCCCATTTCCTCGCGTTCTTTCTTAGAAAGATTATACATTTCTTTCATAGCGTTAATAATCTGTTCTTCGCTTAATCTATCTTCATAAATATAAGGTACCTGTTGAGAACCAATCAATGCTTTTGCGGCTGGATCCATTCCTATACCAAACCATTCTTCTCCATCGGTAACCTGTTCTTGCAGACCACCTGTCATATTTACTATGATAGGGGTACCACAGGAAAGAGATTCGAGTGTTGATAACCCAAAGCCCTCGGCGTCTGATATATTAATAGTACAATCTGATGTATTATATAAAAATGCAAGACCTTGTGGAGGTAGTTTATTGGTAGACAATACAACTGTTCCCGGCTGGATTTTTAGGTCGTGTAAAAGGTTGGTAAGATCTTGTCCTTGGGGATCGTTGGGGTCAGTATGCATTATTAAGCACACTTTATCTCGCCCTATCTCCTCGGCAAATTTGTTAAAGCAGTTGATTAAAGTTCCTGCGTGTTTCCTTCTAGCGTTTCTATTATTCCAAAAGATATAAAATTTACCTTCGTCATAGTCAGGAAAGTTTTCATCGATGAACTTCTGGGTTTCTTCTTTACTTACCTTCTTGAAAATATCCCCATCAACAGCGTGGGGCAAATAGTGGTTTTCAACACTAGGCGCCGCTTTATTGACGATATCATAAGTTACTTTTGAAATCGATGCTATTACATCTGTCGAGCGATACCATTTTGCATTATATTTAGGAACAGGGTAATTGTCCCAAACATGATAATAAATCATTGGAACAATAGATCGAATTTCATTTTCAACCGACCAGAGCCACTCATAAAATCGCGGGTCGGTCATGAACCACAGCGCGTCGATTTTCTCTGTCCAGATTATCGATCTGATCATATCCGCGGTTCCGTAACCGTCAACTGGGTGTACGACCCAATCTCCCTCATCCCAGTCTTCGCCTGTTATAGTTTGTGGTTCGTAGTTCTGGTGTTTTACGGCGCCTCCCATACAAATAAATTTATATCTTCCGGTCTTTAATAAGGCCGTGATCACATATTTTGTTTGTGTACCAACTCCCGATGGCGCCATTGGGTGATCCGCTAATACTAGGATCGTTTTCTTTTTGTTCACTTAAACCTCATGTGCAATGCTCCGTGTTCCGAAAATCACAATATTTACAAGACAATCTATTCTTAATAGAAATCTTTCTTTTTATATTTATAACAGCTTTCTCAAGGAATGTCAAGGCATTATTTACTTTTATTTTGCCGCTTGTAACTCGAAAAATCTCTGTATTGTTCTTCTTGGCTGCTCGCTTGAGCAACCCAAAATGTGTCTCAACCATATTTAGCGGGATTCCGTGCTTCTTCGCCCAGAACACTTTATATAGAGTAAGTTGATAGTTGATGATTTTGTCGGCCTTCTTTCTGGCGTCCCATCCCCAACCACAAGTCTTCCAGTCAAGTATGTGATACTTGCCGTCTTTGGTTTTGACAACGAGGTCGATGAAGCCTTTGAACTTCAGGTCGTGTCCCTCAATGTCCTCGTAAAGCTTCTCCTCTGTGGAAACAACTTCACAATCTTCGAAATAGTTGTCTAGTTCATCTCGGAATGACGAAACGATGGGCTGGTATTGACCCATCATTTGTTCCTGTAGAGACATATCAACAACCACTTCTTTTTCTTTCAGCGAAGTAAGTTCTTTAGCGAACTCTTCAAGAAAGTGTTGTTCTCTGTCTAGATTTTCGTCTAATAGTCCGTGTTCACAAACACTGTGAATAGCAGTACCGAAGGCAGTATGAAGATTGCCCTTAAAGCCGGATAGTTTATCAACGTATTGAAGCTTGTGTTTGTGTGGACACTCGTTCCAAGTTTTTATCTCTGAGTAAGAGACATGTGGCATTTATTCCCCTGTAGAGACCTTCTTCTTGATTGAAGATTTTGTGCGCCGCTTCTTCGTAGGTTTCGGCTTCACTTCTTTCTCTTCTCTTAATATAACATCTTCTACGGGTTTGTCAAGAACTTTCTTAGAAAAAACCCAAGTACCTTTTCTAGTATTATCTCTCCAATTTTTAAGTTTCTTGGGACTGATACACTCAGTGAACTTAAATCCTCTTTTTTCCAACTCTTCGGTTACTTCGTGTGTTTCTAAAATAAACCGCGGTGTTGATTGACCTTCGTGAGGGATTTCCACATATACTTGGATGTTATCCTCATTTTCTATAACTTCAAATTTACTAATCTTCATAAGACAAAACTCCTTCTATTTTACTAAATAGTTGTGGGCTGACCTTTTGTATGTATTCTCTATCCCCGATAAAATAGTCTTCGAAGCCAACAGCCCAATATTCGCTTAAAGATGTAACAGCATACGGGGAAACATATAGGCCCATTGATAGGGTGCCCAACTGGATATACCCTACTTCTTCGTATAAAAATGAATCAAATTCTTCATTATATTCTGTCTCGGAAAAGTCCAAATCTGATGTCGTCCAGCCGTTGGCTTGCAATATACTTTTGAGCCTATTCCTTTTGCCTAGAAACTCTGAACGGAGTACCATATCTCCGTAAATAAGATATCCATATTTATTTTCGATTGAATGGCTAAGTTCATGTAAAATATTTTCTATGAGATCCTTCTCGGAACCCACCTGATTTGTTATATATATGGCGCCGTCTTTGAACTCAGCCTCTCGGCCGGCCTCATGAAGAAAATCAAAGTCACCCACCATGATTTCATCCACTTCATCAAACAAATGAAGTGGTATTATTGTTTCGATATCATCAACTACAGCCTGTACATCTATTGGGAATATAAATAAATCGTGTATATAAAATAAACGATTAAATAAATGAAACTCTTTTTGTTGTTCAACTTGTTTTTTAAGAGAATCAGTTATTATCTGTTCTATATTAAGTCTGTTTCTGTTGTTCTTTTTCTGCATTAGCTATTTCTATCCCCGACTCCATATCTATGAAAGCCTGACGGTATCCTCTAATAAAGTTTTCCTCAGCTAAAGCCATAATGAACTCTGGGAACTCCGCGGCCATGGTTTCTATGATGATTTCTACAGTGACATCACCATCCCAATCAAGATCTTTTCCGGTCTCGGTTTTGAAGTGCTCGACTTCAGCTTTGTATTTTCTTCCACTATAATCAACAAGCCACTCTTTCATGGGTGAATCACTCTCAACTTTCTGGTCTAGAATGGGACTTGAATCTTCTTTTTTCTCTGTAACAATCATAATTGCTCTCCTTTATACTTTATTATAACCAAATGTCAAGGGCTTGTCAAGAAACTTTATAATATTTTTGCTGCTAATGTCGCAACTCTCGACCTTTCACCCTTTTTGAGGGTGATATGACCGGTCATATCACTAAATTTCATTTTCTCGACTGCGTGAGTTAAACCCGATGACATCTCATTGATATAGATGTTATCTATTTGCTCTACGTCGCCCGTGAGGACGATCTTCGTCCCTTCCCCTACTCTGGTTAGGAT
>TARA_R110002072_G_scaffold121321_2_pt1 | contig 18028 bp, 17 predicted proteins | sample TARA_R110002072 | Tara Oceans TARA_R110002072 (sample SAMEA4397118) | marine metagenome | biome: Polar Biome; feature: [SRF] surface water layer (ENVO:00010504); material: water (ENVO:00002006), including particulate matter (ENVO:01000060) such as... | depth 5 m | reverse complement strand
CCCGCCGCCGTGGTGAAGCCGCAGGCGACGAAGCCCAGCCGCCGCGCCTCGGCCCGCAGATCCTCCTGCAGGGCGGCGATATGCTCGGGCGAGGACAAAACTAGCTGTTGCTCCTGTCGGCGGGTCGCGGGTAACCCATGGTCATGCTTACCCAGACCGAGGCGCCCCCGCGAGGCGAAACTTCCGCCACCGCGCAGCGCCCGTCCCGCGAACGCCCGCTCGCGATCGAGGCGAAAGGGCTGGTCAAGCGGTTCGACGGCACGCTGGCGGTGGACGGGGTCGACATAGCGGTGCCCGAGGGTGCGATCTACGGCATTCTCGGGCCCAATGGCGCGGGCAAGACGACGACCCTGCGCATGCTGCTCGGGATCATCGATCCCGACGAGGGCGTGCGGCGCATCTTCGGGCATGACCGTCCGCACGATATCGCCCGGCTGATCGGCTATCTTCCCGAAGAGCGCGGGCTCTACCCGACGATGAAATGCGACGAGGCGATCGCCTTCATGGGCGCGCTGCGCGGGCTGACGCTCGAGGAGGGCCGCAAGCGCGGACGCGAACTGCTCGAGGCGCATGGTCTGGGCCATGCGATCGAGCGCCAAATCCGGCAATTGTCGAAGGGCATGGCGCAGACCGTCCAACTGCTCGGCACACTGGTCCACCGGCCGCAGCTGGTGGTGCTCGACGAGCCCTTTTCGGGGCTCGACGCGATCAACCAGGGCAAGCTCGAAGCAATGATCCGCGAGCTGGCCGCAGAGGGCACCACGGTGATCTTCTCGACCCATGTGATCCATCACGCCGAGCGGTTGTGCGACGATGTCGCGATCATCGCCGGAGGGAGGGTGCCCTATGCGGGCTCGGTCGATGCCGCGCGCGACAGCATCCCGGCGCAGGTCCGGCTCGAGACGCGCAATCGCGACGGGCGCTGGCGCAGCGCCCTGCCCGATGATGCGCGTCACGATATCAAGGCCAATGGCGCCCATTTCTGGTATTTCCCGGTGCCCGAGAGCGGGATCGAGACGCTGCTCAAGCAACTCATCGAGGGCGAGGCGGGCGTGCTGTCGCTGTCGATCGAACGCGCCGGGCTGCACGATGCCTTCGTCGAGATCGCCGGAGCCGCCGCGGCGCGCGCGCTCGAGCAAGACAAAGCCGCCGGAGAGGACGCATGAACATGGCGGACAAGAGCCGCTTGTCGCTGTGGCAGGCCGCCTGGGTGGTGGCGCGGCGCGACTTCCAGGCGATCCTGTTCAGCAAGGCCTTCCTGCTGTTCCTGCTTGGCCCCATCTTCTTCGGGGCGATCAGCATCGGTGCGGGCATGCTGGGCGCCAAGGCAGCCGACAGCGCCGAGCCGCCGCGGCTGGCGGTGATGCTGCCCGCCGCCGAGGCCGAGGCGATCGTCCGCGCGCACCGCGATCTCGATGGGTTGATCGCCATCTTCCCGATCGAGAGCGTCGCCCCCGGCGAAACCGAGCCCGACGCCCTCCTTTCGGACCGCGCGCGCAATCTCGGCGCGGTGCTGACCGGCTCGCTGGCCCGGCCGCGCCTGACCGGGACGCAGGACCAGATCGAGAGCTGGCAGGGCCGCGTGTCGCTGCTGGCGGCGCGGGCGCTGGGCCCGGATGCGGCCTACCCTTCGGTCGCGCTCGAGCGGACCCGGTCGAGCATGGCGAGCACCCGCAGCGCGCAGACCGGAACCGCCACCGCGGCGATCACCCTGCTGTTCCTGCTGACCATGCTGCTGGCGGGCATGGTGCTGTCCAATCTGGTCGAGGAAAAGGCCAACAAGATCATCGAGATCCTCGCGGCGGCGATCCCGATGGATGCGGTGTTCGTCGGCAAGCTGTTCGCCATGCTGGCGATCAGCTTCGTCGGGATCGCCGTCTGGGGCAGCCTCGGGCTGGCCGGGCTGACGCTCGGACCCGCGACCGGTGCCGCGCTGCCGACCCCCGCGGTCGGCTGGCCGCTCTTCGTCGCGCTGTTCGTGCTCTATTTCGCGCTCGCCTATCTGCTGATCGGATCGGTGTTCCTCACCGTGGGATCGATGGCGGCCACCGTGCGCGACGTACAGACGCTGTCGATGCCGGCCACGATCCTGCAACTCGCGGTGTTCTTCCTCGCCACTTTCGCGATGACCGATATCGGTTCCCCGGTGGAGCTGTTCGCCGCGGTCTTCCCGCTGTCCTCGCCCTACGCGATGGTCGGCCGCGCTGCGCAGTCGCCCGAGCTGCTGCCGCACCTGCTCGCGATCGGCTGGCAGGTGGCCTGGGTCACGATCTTCGTGCGCGGCGGTGCCACGCTGTTCCGGCGGCGGGTGATGAAATCGGGTCCCGCCAAACCGAAGACCAAGCGCCGGTTCGGCCTCGCGCGGCGGCCCACCGGACAATAGCAGCCCCCGTTCGGTCCCGTTTTGCAACGCACTATTGACACACTTGTCAGTTAGGCGAGATAGTATGCCGGCATCACGGAGGCGACCGCAACGAGTCGTCCCGAGCGGGAGAATACCATGGCCACCATCGCCCCCGAGAAGCCCCGGTTCCGCACGGAACCCAGCGCCTACGAAGCGCTCAAGGAGCATTTCGATCGGCATCCCGACCAGCGGATGCACCATTCGCACAAATGGGACGTCAGCCGCTCGGACATCTATGCCGAAGATCGCTGGCAGCCGATCTTTCGCGAAATGCGCGAGGCGGGACCGCTGCATTACATCCCCGAAAGCCCCTTCGGCCCCTATTGGGCGGTGGTCCAGCACAAGGCGATCCAGCATATCGAGGCGCTGCCCGATCTGTTCTCGTCAAGCTGGGAACACGGCGGGATCACCATTCTCGAGCGCGCCGAGGACATCCCCGAGGAAGAGCGTCTCGAACTGCCGATGTTCATCGCCATGGACCGGCCCAAGCACACCGGCCAGCGCCGCACCGTGGCCCCCGCCTTCACGCCGGGCGAAATGAAGCGGATGGAGGCGGATATTCGTCAGCGAACCGGCGAGCTGCTCGATTCGCTGCCGCGCGGCGAGGTGTTCGACTGGGTCGATAAGGTCTCGATCGAACTCACCACCGGGATGCTCGCGCTGCTGTTCGGCTTCCCCTGGGAAGATCGCCGCCTGCTGACGCTATGGTCGGACTGGTCGGGCGACACCGAACTCGCCAGCGTGCGCGAACTCGACCAGCTGCGGCGCAGTTTCCTCCACGAGATGGCTGCCTATTTCCAGATGCTGTGGGCCGAGCGCGCGCAGCAGGATCCGCAGCCCGATCTGATCTCGATGATGATCCATTCCGAGGCGATGAACCAGCAGAGCCCGGAGGAATTCATGGGCAATCTGATCCTGCTGATCGTCGGCGGCAACGACACCACCCGCAACACGATGAGCGGGATCATCCACGGCTTCGACACCTTCCCCGACCAGCGCAAGCTGTTCGAGCAGAACCCCGAGCTCATCCCCAATGCGGTCCAGGAATGCATCCGATTCCAGACCCCGCTGGCCCATATGCGGCGGACCTGCACCGAGGATACGGAACAGTTCGGACAGCAGATCAAGAAGGGCGACAAGGTGGTGCTGTGGTACCTGTCGGCCAATCGCGACGAGCAGGTGTTCGACAACCCCGACAAGCTCGACATCACCCGCGAGAATGCGCGGCGCCACCTCGCCTTCGGTTATGGCATCCACCGCTGCGTCGGCGCCAGGCTGGCCGAACTGCAGCTGCGTATCCTGCTCGAGGAGATGCACAATCGGCGGATGCGCGTCCATGTGGCGGGCGATGTCGAGCGGGTACGCGCGAATTTCGTCCATGGCTTCCGCAAGCTCGAGGTCGAAATCACCGAATTCTGAGCCGAGCGGCGTAAAAGCCGGGTGCCGTTCCGCTGCTATTCAGGGGTGATCTGCCATGCATGGGCGCATGGACCATGATCACCCCTCGCTCGCTCTCGCACTGGATCGCCGCCGCGCGCTGACGCTGTTCGGCACGGGGATCGCCTTCTCCGCTCTTTCGGCCTGCGGCGCGGGCGTCGCCGAGGCGCGCAGCTTTCCGGTCGAGCTGAGCGAGGCGCAATGGCGCCAGAAGCTGACCCGCGCCGAATTCTACGTGCTGCGCCAGGAAGGCACCGAACGCGCCTATTCCAGCCCGCTCGACAAGGAGAACCGCAAGGGTCTGTTCGCCTGCGCCGGCTGCGGCAACAAGCTCTACGCGTCGCGGACCAAATTCGACAGCGGCACCGGCTGGCCGAGCTTCTGGGCCGCGCTTCCCGGCGCGGTTGGGACCGCGCGCGACCGCAAGCTGGGCTATGCGCGCACCGAAGTGCATTGCGGAGATTGCGGCGGCCACCTCGGGCATATCTTCGACGACGGCCCCAAGCCGACCGGCAAGCGTCACTGCATCAATGGCGTGGCGATGGACTTCTTGCCCGCCTGACGCTTCGCCAGCGGCATGCCGTCCGCCTGCGCCGCTGCGTTCGCTGCGTCCCCCGGGCGCTTCGTCAGGCCTCGTCGCTCCTTACCAGAGAGGGGCATTGAAATTGGGCTGCCAGCACACCGAATTCGCGCAGCGTGAACGTGTTGTCGAACACCACGCCGTAGCAATTGTCCTTGCGCCAGCGCACTTTAGCCCGGACTTCCGGCATGTGCTTGCCCTGAAGGCGGACCGTCTGATCGAGCGCCAGGCGCGCATCGCATTCGATCGAGGCGCCCTGCTGCGAAAGGTTGGAGGTGACCGCCTCGCATTTACCCGCGAGCGTCGTGACGCTGAGCGGGATGACCAGATTGAGCCTTAGCTGCCGTTTGGGATATTTCCAGGTCTCGCTGATCAGACCCTCGACCTCCACCTCATCGGCAAAGGTGAAGCTCGCCTCGCGCGCATTCGAGCGGACCTTGCGCAACTCGTAACGGTCGCCGTTCTGGAGTTCGAGATCCATAACCTCGTCGCCGGGAACATCGTGGAACATGCGCAGCGAGATGCCGGTGCTCGAAACATCGCGTATAACGCAGACGAATTCGCCATGCGCCGACACCAGTTTCGCCGCGCGGATGAGCGACGTGTAGCGCTTTGCAGCGCGCTGATCGGCTTCGGCGATTTCATCGCGTCCAGCCGTGCTGTCGATCGACAGTGAATCCATTTGCGAGCCCACCTCTGAAGCGCAGGCAAGGCCATCCCTATGGTCTCGTCGCGCGACGCAAGATGCAGCTAGGCCGAAAAGGGTTAAGGCCGCCCTAACTATCGATTCTGCGAAGAGCGGAAATTCGATTGGACGGGCCCGGTGTCGCCCCATAAAGGACAAAGGTGGGCACTCAAATCATTGGCAAATTCTCGTCTCCCTCCCCTAGCCGTGTCCGCTTTGCGCCCTCATTCCGATCATTAGGCAGCCTAATTGCCTTGCCTCTAAGCGGACAATGTGGATTGGCAGAGCTGCGTCTGCGTTCAGTCCGGTTCTGGTTCACGCATCTTTCTCATGGTCCAGGCAACGCCTCCTCAACGCTGCCAGTGAATCGGATTATCGAGCCACCGGGAATCCCCTTAATGGGTTCTGAGCCTAGCCAAACATGGCTCGTCGGCGCCGGAGCCATCCGAGCCAAATCTTGGCCGCATAGAGCCTACCTGCCCCTGCGCCTCGACGGTTGTCGATAACGAGATCGGATTGTTTGGCAGTCCAGGCCACCCTGTCAAAAATAGCCCTATGGCCAAATGAGCATGGACGGGCATGGTCTGCTATCGTTCAAGCCTGTATTCGAAGGCCGAAAAACCTGCGTTGTACCTTCGCCAGGCATGAGAGCGTGGGCGGCTGGGCCTCTTGTGAGCCGACGAGGGCTCAGCCGCATTGAACGGAGCAGCCGCGGCCCGGAGATAGGTCCTGGCTCATGCCGCTCGCTCGAAACCGCGAGCCTCGATAATCCGCGCGGCGCGAACCAGACGTGGCGCATCGGGCACTGTCAGGCTGCGGTAGCAGATCAGGAGCCCCTTCCGACCGTCAAACGCGGTGTAATCCTCGCAGGATTGTACTCGACAGCCGCGCCGCACCAGGACCTCGTGGCCCGTGCGCCAACGGCGAAAGACAATCGCCAGGCGCTCTAGGTCAAAGGAATTCTCTCCCCTCGCGTGGTCGTTGGCTCCGCCCACACTGCAAAACGGCTGGGGCGGGTCTTCCGTGATGACGACGATGCGAGAACCCGCGGGCAGGACCTTGCCCAACCCGTCGAGCACACGCATTGCCGGCGCGGCTGGGCCGAAAATGCAAAGATCGCACCACAGCGCACCGATCGCAGCAATTCGTGTTTCAAGTTCCATCGATCAGGCGCTCGCTTCCTCGTCGTTTCACCTAGCGCCTTTGTAGGGGGAGCCCGTTGGAAGCGCCGTTGGAGCCAGCGTTGAAATCGCAGCGTACCGCGTGGAAATCCTGATGCGGCGACCGACGACCGGCTCAGTTGGCGACGAAATCGCGCACCAGGGCGACGAATTCGGCAGAGGCCGTTTCGCGGCCCAGCAGCAGATGGTTGCTGCTGTCCAGCCCTGCGAAGCGCGCGTTCGGGATCTCGGCAGCGAGATGCTTGCCGGTTTCGATAGGAATGCGCAGGTCTCCGCGGCTGTGCACGATCAGCGTCGGGCAGCGGACATCCTTCAGTCGGTCGCGGACATCGATGGTCGAGAACGCTTCCAGAAACCGCACCGCGTTGGCAGCCGAAGTGGTCTGGCGCTGAAACTGGTTGAACCAGTCGAGCTCGGCCTGGGTGGCGGACGGCATGAAGGTGTGGGAGAAAATCTGACGATAGGCGGATGTGGGTTTGGCCCAGCCAGCTTCGACCAGAACCATCACTGCCTCCCGTTCGCGCTTTTGCTCCTCGCTGGCGCTCAACCGCCAGCCCGCGTCGTAGCCCCCGAACAAGATGAGGTGCGAGACTCGCTCAGGAAATCGCGCTGCAAATTCGATCGACACCGCCGCACCCTGGCTTATGCCAAGCAATGGAAAGCGGTCGAGTTTGGCGGCATCGACGACGACCTCGAGATCGCGGACGAAGCTCTCGAAATCGATCCGCTCGACTTCCCAGTCGGACATGCCGCAACCACGTTCGTCATAGCGAATAAAACGGTAGGACCGGGCCAACTCCCGGAACAGCGGGCTCCAGATCGGCGCTTCCCAATCGAGTTCGAGGTGATTGAGCCAGTTTGCCGCCTTGACGAGCGGAGGGCGAGCCGGGTCGCCTACGCTTGCCCATGCGATACAGGTTTTGTCGCGCGCATGAACGAAGCGAATCGCTTGCCGAGGGATTTGCGCCGGGACCGCGTCGGTCTTGGCAGCGGGTGCCGGGGCAAGGCCCTCACCGGAGAAACTCGGAACTTCTAGTCCCGCGTCGCCGAATTCACGCTCGAGCCGCCGCTGCAGGGCGAGCGCCTCCTTCTCGCGGCCGGTCAAACGGCGAGCTCTGACGGCAAGTTGCGCTGCTTCGGCATCGAACCTGGCATCTTCCAGCCAGCGTTCGGCCCAGCGATCGCTCGCCCCAACGTCGAGATCGGAGTGGTTTGCCAGCCGCTGCGCCAGACTGACTCGCAACCGAACGAGTTCGGTGCGTTTCTGCTCAAGCCATGCTCTGAATTCGGGCTGGTTGGACAACTCGCAATCTTCCAGCAGGGGCGCGTTCGCGCAATCCCAAGCGGACATCATCGCCGCCGTCGGAGCCAGCGCTTCGTCGGCCGTGCGCTCGACCTCCTCATAGTCAACCCAGACGTCCTGAAGATCGAGACCCACCCGGTCGCCGTCAGTAGTCAGGCGCGATTGATCGCCGACGTTTACCAAACGACGCAATTTGCTGAGCGACCAGCGCAGCGAAGCGCGTGGATCGTCAGGAATTTCCCAAAGCAATTCGCACAAATGCTGACGTGAATGCGAAGCGCGCGTAAGTGACAGATATGCAAGCAGGGCGCGCGTCTTGCGCGAAGCTGGAAGCGGCAGCGCCTTGCCTTCGCGTCGAACTGTCAGACCCCCGATGGTCTCGATGCGCAAGGCCTTCGCCATCTCGATCATCTCCGCTTATTGCGTGCGACTTCTTTGGGCGGGTTTGCCCCCTTTGGCAATTCCGACAGCAAAGCAATGATTCCCTCGCGCCCCTCGCGTCGCGCGTCATCGAGAGGCGTATTGCCCCAGCGATCACGCGGCATCGGCTCGCAGCCGCTCGACAGCAGGAATTCAAGCGCGCTTTCACAACCCTCCGAGGCAGCCAGGTGCATCGGTGTACGCCCATCATAGTCGGGCCGCGAAACATCCGCGCCGAGCGCAACGAAGCGGCGCAATTCGCCGATATCGCCCGTCGCGGCGGCAGCGCAAGCCTGGCCAGAGATGTCTTCCTGGAGTGCCGTCGCGCGCCTCACAGGGTTGGCGAGTTGGGCGTCGCCGACCAGACCGGCATAGCTGTGAAAGGCAAAGCTGCGCGCAAGATCCGCCGCGAACCGGCCGCCGCGCACGCTGTTGCCGCACCGGTCCAGACGCGGGCTCCACAGGGCGATGCCGCACACGCCGGGAACAACCAGGATGAGGGCGCCCGACACGCCCGACTTGGCCGGGATGCCGACAGTAAAGGCGAATTCGCCCGAAAAATCGTACATCCCGCAAGAATACATCAACGACAGGCAGTCGCGCACCGTGTCGGTCCCCAGGACACGTTCATTGGTGAGCGGGCAAATCCCGCCATTGGCAAGAGTGGCAGCAACCACTGCCATCTGGCGCACGTCCATGCTGAGAGAACAGCACTGGAAATAGAAATCCAGCGTTGCCATCAGGTCGGTGTCGGCTGGGAAGGCCCCGTTCTCGCGCATGAAATAGGCGAGCGCGAAATTGCGATCGGCGGTCGCTTTTTCCGAGAGGAACACGGCATTGTCGAAGTCGGGAGCGACGCCGCCGGACATATCCCGCCACTTGCCAACCATGAAGTCGAAGCGGTCGGCGAGCGGCTCTTCCGGCTTGATCAGCGACGCACACATGATTGCCCCCGCATTGATCATCGGGTTGTGCGGCAGGCCAGCCGGGTTGAGCGTGAGCTCGTTGAAGGATCGGCCTGACGGCTCGCGGCCGACATGCCGATGTACCCCGGCACTGCCGTGCAGACCGTGCGCGAGCGCATAGAGCATCGGCTTGCAAGTCGACTGCACGCAAAAGCGGTCGCTGTCGTCACCGCGCGAGAACCTCTGACCATCGGTGGAGCACACGCCCATCGCGAATTTGTCGGCGGCTATGCGCGCTAGCTGGGGAATGTAGCTTGCGACCTCTCCCCCGGCATCTAGCTGGCAGCTGTCGAAGATCGCCTCAAGCCGCAGCCTGAAATCCCCAAAATCGGGCAGCACAAGCTGGCCAGCAAGCGCACGTTCGACCAAGGCCAGTTCTTCGGCGGGCAGCAGTTTGGCGAAGTCCTGCGCGCCGAGCGATGCCGATGGCCCTCTGGAATCGAGGTTCGCAAAAGTTCGTGCGAGCCGCGGGTCGCCGCGCTGGAGACCGCAATCGGCCAGAACTGCGCCAAGCTGCGCGGGCGAAACTGTCCGGTCGGAATTCCCCGCCAGAGAACGGAACAGGCGGTCCGCGATCGGGGCCGATCCGACGGGTGCGAGGCGAGTGACGGCATTCATGGGGATCGAATTCCTTGTTCGGCAATGTGGCAGCCGGGCGCGGGAGTTGTTTTTATGAGGCGCCCGGCTGCGACCAAGACCGTCGGGCGATCGCGGTCAGGCGACCAGGGCCATTCCGGTCGCCGCTTCGATATCGATTTCGAACACGGTTGCAGCGAGACGCGCAGCGACGAGATAGGGATCGGCATTGGCCCCGGGGCGGCGATCCTCGAAATAGCCCCGACCCTTGCCCTCGACATCCTGCGGGATCCGTATCGATGCCCCGCGATCCGCGCCGCCAGCCTTGAATTCGCTGATTGAGCAGGTTTCGTGGAGACCGGTAAGCCGCTGCTCAAGGCCGTCGCCGTAAACAGCGATGTGAGCCTCGTGAGCATGCGCCAGCAAACGCTCGGCCTTGTGGATCGCTGCCATTCCGTCGGGAGCGCGGGTGCCGGCGCAGGAAAAATTCGTGTGCATGCCCGAGCCGTTCCAATCGCCGGCGACCGGTTTGTTGGCCAACGAAGCGATCACGCCGTGCCGCTCGGCGACCCGGTGCAGCAGGTAACGCGCGATCCAAAGATGGTCGGCGGTGTTGAGCAGGCCAGCATCTTCTTCCGCCAGGCCGCGGTAGCCGATCTGGAACTCCCACTGCCCTGGCATCACCTCGGCGTTCAGGCCGTAATACATGAGTCCGGCATCGATACAGAGACGCGCGTGCTCTTCGGCGATTTGGCGCCCGAAGGCGCGATCGCTCCCGACCGAACAGTAGTACGGTCCCTGGGGCGGCGGCAGCCCCTTGTCGGGAAAGCCCAGCGGCCGCCCGTCTTGGATCAGCGCATATTCCTGCTCGAAACCGATCCAGGCATCACGTAGCGCGGCGTCCGCGGCGAGCACCGTGCGCAGGCCAGCCCGGGTGTTGCTGCGGTGCGATCGCCCATCGCCGTCGCTCACTTCGCACAAGACCAGAATGTCGCCGGGCGAACGCAGCGGGTCGGGCATCACCGCGACGGGGACGAGGCCGCAATCGGAATCGAACCCTTCCACTTGGCCGGTCGACGAGCCGTCGAAGCTCCAGCACGGTAGGTCGCCCGGCGCGGGGAGCTCTGCCGAGAGCGGGAGAAAGCGCGTCTTTGCGCGCAACGCCTGCGTGGGAACCGCTCCATCGAGCCAGATGTATTCAGCGAGAGCCATGATGCTGTCCTTTGTTGATCGAAAGACGTCAGTTGCGCTTTGCTTCGCTTTGCTTGACCGGAGCGCGCTCAGCGAGAGCGGTCTTCGGCTCGGGGCGACAGAATCTGGTCCCGCGCGATTTCGTGTTGTGGTGTGCGGGGCCGACTTTGCGCCATTCGCAGATCCGGCCACTCTCTCCGCTCTTCTGCGCCACTTTCATCGCAGGAGCGTCGGCAATGCGCGGTCTGGCTTCTACCGCGTCTACAATGGGAACGAGCAGGAGCAGCGTCGCACAGATGGAGATGCCAAGATGAAGCGCGGCCGGCGGACGGGGTACTGAGTATGTCACTGGTGTATCCTTCGAATTGCGATGCGCTGGTGCTACGGGTGCATCGTGGGAGCGAGGATGGTGACCAGCGTTGTAATTGCGTTGAAACCGGCTTGAGTGGGCATAATCGGGGATTTCCCGCGCGTGCGCGGGTCTGGCGAGCCAAGGGCGCTGTGCCGCCCGGCTGGTCACGCCGACCAAGGGCGACGCCGGAGAGAGCCCGTCTCTCAGGCCGCCGCCCGTTTGTTGCTCCAAGTTGAGATACCCCTGGGGATAAATCCGAGGGCGACCTCGCAGAGGAAAACTGCCGCGCAGTGGAGACACTGGGGCGGCGGTCCATCTCGACAGCACGGCGGTTGGGCCGTGCGATGCTTCGGTCTCGGCCCAGCGCTGGCACCCCCAGCTCCAATACTCGGCCGGCTACTATGGAGCGCTCGCTGGCGCCGGATCGATCTTGAGCGAACCTTCCTACGCAACTTCAGAGGCGGTGAGTATGGCAGTCATCACGCGACCAGGAACGGCAAGAATCAAAGCCTTCTGGTCTTCCGTTCCACGCTCGCGCGATCGTCCGGATTGCGCTCGATCCCGCTCGGCGGCGCGGGTTGAGAAGCTCCAGATGAACGCAACGATGCTCTGGTTGGTTTCCCTGTGGCCAATGCGTTCCCAGGCACGCGGAAACGTCCGAGCTTGAAAAACCCGCGCTCCAAGCCGCCATGGCCGATGCCATGGCGCGTTTGGATCCTCGCGGCGCTGAAGGCTAGCTGAATCGATGTCCGCTTCTGAACACTAGCCGATCGGAAACCCCATTGCATTCAGCGCCCGTGACCTAGGCCTCGCCACTCGCGCCGCCGTCGCGCAGCACTCCATGCATCGCGCGAACCGAAGGCGGCAGCTTATCGAACCGGTCGCCCATCACTCTACGATAGAGTGACGGCGGCAAGACACGTCCCTCTCGCGCTTGCCCGATCGACAGAGCGGCGAAAGCGGGGGCGTAATCCTCCAGCGCCAAGGCTTCGCCTGCATCGCGGGCACCGCTGCGGATCTCACCCGCCAGGAGTTTCGTGAGCAGCGGCGCCATGGCGAGTGTTGGGATTTCGGGCCCATCCCCGTCCTCGGCGATCAGCGGCCAGCGCCGCTCAATGCGCTTGCCCTGTTTCAGTCCGAGCAGGCGCACGCTCATGGCAGAGCAATCACTGCCCAGCCATGCGGTAAGGCTCTGCAACGGCAGGAGCTAACGGGCTAAGGTCGCAAGGTTTGCGATCCAGCCCCACCGGACCGGCCACGATAGGAGCTAAAGTGCGAGGTTCTGCAACTCCAGCTCGCCTCCTGCACGGAAAACGAACGATGGCTTGTTGGGCAGATCGACCAGCGCGACCAGTCGATCCTTCACCGGGCAGAGCCCATCGACCTCGAAATCATGCCGCCTCGCCTCCTGCCAAGCATGGACCTTCGCCCATCGCCGCCCGCGCTAAAGGCGGAATGGCTGGCCGACCTATCCGATGATCGCCCAAGTCGATCATTTCGCAGGACGAACCGCGCATTGGCCGAACACAAAACGCAGTGCCCGTCGAAAACGATCACCGAACGGTCTGGAATGCCCCGGTCCCCGTCAGCCATCCGCCAGCCCCAGCCCCGGAAGGGGATTGGCGACCAGCCCCGCAACCATTGCTGCCTGGATTTTCGTCGCCGGCCACAGACGCGACAGCGGACCGACCAGGCGGTCTCGCACGAAGGGCAGTACGCGGCTGTCGGACTGATAGACCGGCGTGAACAGCCATGTCAGCCATTGATAGACTTCCACATGACAGCGCCGCAGCGCTACCGCATCGCGCAAGGCCGCCGAGACGTCTGCATTGCGCGCTATCGCAAGAGAAAGCGCCCACGCATCGAGCAGCGCCATATTTGCCCCCTGGCCAAGCTGCGGACTGGCCGAGTGCCAGGCATCGCCGATATGGATCATCGCCTCTTCGGCTGAGCGGTCCAGCGTGCGGTGGGCGTAGCGCGCAAAGGTGAACTGCAGCGGATCGGTTATCTGATCGAGCAGAAGCTCGCACGTCGGCCAGAGGTCGCGCACCTGCGTCTTCCAGTGCTCCAGCCCCGCATCCTGCCATCGCGCATGATCGGTGCCCTTCAGCGACCAGAAGAATGCCAACCGATGCCGCGTCCCGCGCCCCCGACCCAGCGGCAATACGCCCGCCATCGTGCTGGATCTTCGGTAACGTTGCGAGAGTGAGTCGCGAGGCAGATCGAACCCGGACGGCCAGTCGAGCGAAGTCCAGAGCGCCCCATAGGGCAGTTCGCCCGAGTTTCCAGACACAAGCGCGGAACGCGTACCCAGCGCATCGACTATCAGGTCGAATGGCTCGCTGACCCGCCCGTCGTCGAATTGCAGGCATCGCCGCCCACCTCGCATTACCGATCCGCTGATGGTGTGGCCGGTGTGCAGTGTGACGCCTTCGGCTTTCAGCGCATCGTAAAGGGCGGCGAAAAGGCTGGCGCGGTGGATGCCGATGCCGAACATGGCCGGCCTGGCCTTCAGGGCCTCGTACCCGACCGACAGCACCACACGCTTTCCCGCCATACCGTGCAGTCGCTCTATACGCAAACCTTCGCGCATGATCTGCTCGGCGAGGCCAAGCTGGCGCAACACAGCAAGACCCGTGGGCTGGATCATCAGGCCCGACCCGATCGGTTGCGGCTCGGTAAACCGTTCGAAGATCACGACCCGATTCCCCGCCCGGGCCAATAACAGCGCCGAGGCCAGTCCGCAGGGGCCGCATCCCGCAATCGCGATCGAACGCCCAATCATGCGGCAATATCTTAGGGCCGTAAGCGTTTCCGGCAAGTTAGGAACGCTGGGTACTTTGGCGGCGGCCCGCCGAGGGCGTGGCTCGCGTGAATGTCAGATTTCCCGATTCCAACGCCAGAATCAGATAGTTGGCAAGCGGCCCGACATGTGACTTTCAGCCCCAAATTACGCATGCCCGAAAGCTGCCGACCTCACCCCCGGTCCGGATCAAATCGCAAGGTCAGCCCGGACGGGCATCCTTGAGCACATAGAAGATGCCGCTTTCATCGTAGCCGGTGAGCTCCAGCATCCCGGTAACCACGATCGCCTTTTCGCCGCTGAGCGGGAAGTCGGTGCTGGCTTTCACCTCGATGTACTGGTTGGGCGCGGCGTGGAAATGGAACGGGCAGCCGGGGGGATACGCCATCAGCAGGAAATGGGTCTGCCGGCGCCCCGGTTCGAAGGCGTCCATCCAGCCGGCGACCCGGATTCGCTTGCCTTCGAGCCGCTGAACCTGCGCGGTGAAAACGGGTTTCGACCGCAGATAGCCATCGGGACCCTTGCGGGCGATTTCTTTCGTCGATTCCAGCACCGCCCAGGGGTGTGGTCGCGGGCCGCCAGACGTCCTGCTGCGGCGCGCTGGCGCGCTCCACACCCGCAGCGCCGCTCGTCGCGCTCGGCAGGAGCAGCGCGGCAGCGAGGATCGAAAGGACACGTTTTATCATGACAGGAACCTTGCCTCAGTTGCGATCGAGGATGGGGGCGAGATTGTTGCGGGTCACGTTCCAGGCCGGAAGCAGAGCGGCGGCCATGCCGAGCAGGACCGCACCGGCCACGATCGCGGCTTCGCCCGGATGGAACGCGAAGGGCACGATCCCCGCCTCGGGGAAGCTGCGCGATGCAAGCCAGAGCAGGCCGTGCGCGAAGCCCAGGCCGATCAGCGCGGCCATGAGCGCCACGATCGCGCCTTCGAGCAGGACCGTGCCGAATATCATAGCCCGGCTCGCGCCCATGACGCGCAGCAGCGCCAGATCGCCCTCGCGGCCCCGCACCGCGCTCCACAGCGTTACGAAGACGGCGAATGCACCCGCCCCGCCCAGCAGGAGCGCGAACAGGCCCAGGGCCTCGATGGCGGGCTCGAACAGCGTGATCAGCCTGGCGCTCTCGCGGGCGGGCGAAGCCGACTGCATCGCCGTGTTGCGATCGATCATCGCGGGCAGCCTGACGGCAGCAGCAGGCGAACGGTAGCCGAGCAGGATGGCGGTGATCTCGGCGGCGGCGCCGCGATCTTCCAGTTCCCCGGCGCCGCCACCATGGGCGTGCCCGTCCTGCGTGTGCTCGCCCCGTGCGTGGTCGCCGGCCGGATGCTCGATCCCGTGGACATCCCAGACGCTCTCGACGCTGGTCAGGATCAGCCTGTCGATCGGCTTGCCCGTCGGGGCCAGGATCCCGACGACGACGAAGGGCGTCGCCTCGTGGCCCTGTTCGCCCTCGTCGGCGGCGAGGCCGTGGCTGCCGATGAATCGCTGGCCCAGCTGCGCACCGGTCGCCGCGGCCATTTCGGCACCTATGACCACTTCGAGCCCGCGCGCGAAGCTTCGCCCCCGGGCCAGCTCGGCCGCGTAGAGGTCGATCAGCGCCGGCTCGGTTCCGACGATCCGGAAGCCGCGGAAATTGTCGCCGAGCGCCAGCGGGATGGCCGAGGCGACCATCGGGTTCGCCCGCAGGTCGCCCAGCGCCTCTAGCGGGATATTGCCCGTCGGCTGATCGAGGTGATAGACGGAGGAAAGCACCAGCTGGAGCGGCGAGCCCTTGGCGCCCACCACCAGATCGATATTCTCCGCTCCGTCGAGAAACCGTTCCTCCGCCTGCCGCGAGAACTGCAGCAGCACAACCAGCATCCCCACCGAAATCGCCAGCAGCAGGACGTTGAGCGCCACGGTGAGCTTGCGCTCGCCGAGATAGGCGAAGACCAGCCGGATCATTGGGCCGGCCCCGGTGCGGGCGCGTCGAGTTCGGTCACCCGCGGAAAGAAAGGGCGCAGGCGTTCGTCATGCGTGGCGATGAGCAGCGTGGTTCCGTGAACGTCGGCCAGCCGCAGGAGCATGGCGGCGACGGTTTCGGCATTGGTACGGTCGAGAGCCGAGGTCGGCTCGTCCGCGATCAGCAGCGCGGGCCGGGCGATCAGCGCCCGGGCGATGGCCGCGCGCTGGGCCTCGCCCTGGCTGAGCTGGCGAGGACGGGCATGCGCTTTGTCGGCGATCCCGAGTTCGTCGAGCAGGTCGTGGACTTCGGACCGCGAAGGTTGGCGGTCCGCCAGACGCGCCGCCAGCACGAGATTGTCGGCGACGCCGAGCGCGGAGACAAGCCGGAGCGCCTGGAAAACCACCGCGATATGCGCCTTGCGGACCGCATCGCGCTTGGCTTCGCTCCCATCGGAGATGGGTTCGCCAGATACCCGGATGATCCCCTCTTGCGGTCGGAGAAATCCGCAGATCAGATTGATCAGAGTCGATTTCCCCGATCCCGAAGGTCCGATCAGAAGGCGGTGCTCCCCCCGCGCCATCGACAGGCTGAAATCTGTAAGGATCGCGGTCGCGCCATACCGATGAGCGACGCCGGCAAGCTGCAGGACAGGGGCAGCGGCATCGCTTGAAACAGGCTTATCATTCAGGACCGGCAACGCGCCCTCCGTCGCCAATTGAGGATATGCGCGCAGGCGAGCACCGCCGCACCGATGCTCGTTATGATGGTTTCGAGCGCCTGACCCTCGACCAGAAGTCCGGCCGTCATCCCGGTGAGGCCGGCCAGCCCCAGCCAGAGCGACTGCCGGCCCCGTGGCGATTGATTGCGGGCCCGCCACAGCACGAGCGAACTGAGCGGCAGGGCGATCAGCAACAGCCAAAGGTGCACCGTCTCGGGCAAATTCAGCCATTGCGACCAGGCCGGCAGCAGAGCGATCAGTACCGGCAAGGCGAGGCAATGAACGAGGCAGACAGTCGACACGGCGATCGCGGCACCGTCGAGCCGGTTTGCGAGATCCCGACTTGCCGCGATCATGGCAGCGGATTTCGGTTGGCCGTTGCGGGCGTGTCGATGACCAGCACGAGGCGCCTGACCCCGAGGTCGCCGGCCGGCGGAGAGCGATGGAAGCAGGGAACGTGGCCCTCGCCAAAGAGCCGCCCCCTGAACAGGCCGACCCACCCCGTCGGTATCGACCAGAGATTTGCCTCGTCTTTTTCGGCATCCATTGGAAGCACTTGCGTTCCCGGCCCCGAGTAGGTCGTAATCAAACGCAGATCGGTGTAGTCGGAATGGATTTTCCGGCAGGAATTCGTGGTCACGATTTCGAGACGGATCCGCACTCCGCCTCTCCTCATCAGATCATCGAACCGCGTGGCAAGATCGAGGATATCGGCAGCTAGAACCGGGGGGAGAAATCCCAGTGCTGCGACCGCCTTGGAAGGCGTTCCGGAACCCAGCCGTGCGAACGGAGGCTGGTTGGACACATAGCCAATAGACCATTCCAAATGAGAAATATCGCGATCTTCGAGAGTGAGCGCGGTGCCGGGTTCGTCGTGCGCCCGGCGCCATCGCCGCTCGTTTGCGCCGACGGAGTCTGGCTGGGTCGTGCATTGGACGGCCCGATTGCAACCGAGCCCGATTGGCTTCGGCGCAGGGCCGCCTTCGCGATGTTGGAGAACGGCTGGATGCATAGGATAGAGTCCAAATTTTCGACACTGCTGCTCGTTCAGGGCGGACTAAACCGCCGCAGCCCGAGCGTAAATGATATGTTATGGTGTATCATACTCGCGGCATGGCTCCTGTTGCGATGCGTCCGGTGCCGGGAAGGCGAGCCTTCCCATCGTGCGATAGCCCCGCTGCTCGCTCGATGGCCAAGGCTATGGTTCGGTCGCGATCGGCCTCTGCGAGACCAGCAAGCATGGGGTTGCGCAAGATCATGGGATGGTCCCGAGTAAAGACTGCCATGTCGACCTCGAAGACGTGAGTTCTCTCGTGGATCTCGATATGATCGAGCCCTGCCGTCCGCATTTCTTTGGCGAAGTGGTCACGGTCGGCGAGAATGGCCCAGGCGTCCATCTCCACCGGCGCCGGAACGCCCGTTACCTCCTCGCGCGCCATCGCGAGGAACTGGTTGGGGCCGAAACC